>Ga0183100_1001086_pt1 | contig 15082 bp, 12 predicted proteins | sample Biomet2_FD_127789 | JGI IMG/M metagenome (GOLD analysis project Ga0183100, IMG submission 127789) | Microbial communities from bioreactor (seeded with anoxic lake sediment) at LBNL, California, USA - Biofuel metagenome 2 | ecosystem: Engineered > Bioreactor > Anaerobic > Unclassified ...
TGATCGGCTATTCTGAGAAGGGAGAATTGTTTATGGCAGATGCTTTTCCTTCAGGATTGAAAGTAATCAGTAAAACCAAAGTGACACTTGGTTCAGAACAGCATTGGGCTCATCCGGTAATTGATAATGGTGTTTTATATGTGCGCCATGGAAATACACTCATTGCCTATAAGATTTCAGAATAGGTGAGTTAATGCACAATCTCAGATTTTATAAACCAACTAAAAAACATGAAACGAATAAACTTTACGATTGCATTTCTATTACTTGTTGTAGTTTCTTTTGCTCAGCCGGTGCAATGGCGCGGCACAAACAGGGACGGCAAATTTACCGATACCGGGTTGCTGCAAAAATGGCCGGATGCCGGTCCTCAATTGTTGTTGAAAGTGGAAGGAATTGGCAAAGGATATTCGTCGGTTATAGCTACCGATCAATTCATTTTTGCGACCGGAATGATCGATACACTCGATTATCTGTCGTGCATTACTCCTGAAGGTCAAATCAAATGGAAAGTTTCTTATGGTCGGTCGTGGACACAGTCATTTCCTGAAACAAGAGGTTCAGCAACTGTTGAAGGCGACCGCGTCTATGTGATTAGCGGAACCGGGCAGCTGGTTTGCATGAATGTGGAAGATGGCTCTGTTCTCTGGAAAGTGAATGTTGACAAGGATTATAAATCGGAATGGCACATCTGGGGCGTTTCCGAATCACCATTGATTGTTGACGATAAAGTAATTTGTTCGCCCGGAGGTAATTCAACATCCATCGTAGCTTTTGATAAAATGACCGGAAAACCGGTTTGGCAAAGCGAATCGGTTGGTGGGCCGCGCTGCTATGTTTCTCCAATCATTTATGAATACAAACAATTCAGGTATATTTTGGCCGCTACCGGTACTCATTTAATTGCTTTGGAACCGACCTCCGGAAAAGTGGTCTGGACTTTCAAATACTGGGATGGCGCAAAATGGGACCAACCTGGATTAATTTGGGCCAATACGCCTGTCGTTAAAGGGCCAGACATCTTTATTTCGATGGGATACGATTACCGCAACGTGATGCTGACCATGAGCGAAGATGGAAAATCGGTTGCCGAGAAATGGAGCAACCTGGTTCTGGATAACCATCATCATGGTTTGATTGAATTGGATGGCAATCTCTACGGATCAAACTGGATCAGCAACGGTAAAGGTAAATGGGTTTGCATGGATTGGAATTCCGGCGAAACCAAATATGAAACCGACTGGCAGAATAAAGGCGAATTGGTTTATGCCGATGGGCTTTTCTATATTTTGGAAGAAAAGTCAGGAACAGTTGCATTGGTTAAACCTAATCCGCAGAGTTTCGATGTAATCAGTTCGTTTAAACTGCAAGGCGGAACGGGGCCATTCTGGTCACATCCATTCATTGCGAACGGAAAATTGTACCTACGCCATGGCGAGGTGTTGTTCGTGTATAACATTAAAGCATAGTTAATTCTGCGAATATAGAACGATGAGGCTATTCCCGTTTCTTTTGGTGTTTTTATTTCTTTCAGGAAATCTTTTTTCTCAGGATGTTGTAGAATGGAGAGGTCCCGGCCGTTCAGGAATTTATCCTGATCAAAATCTTCTGAAAGCATGGCCCGAGAAAGGTCCGAAACTTTTGCTGGAGTTGGATAAAATCGGGAATGGCTATTCATCACCGGTAGTTTATAAAAATACGATTTTCGTTACTGGACTAAAAGATACAATGGACGTTATTTCGGCTTATGAGATGAACGGTCAGAAAAAATGGGAAACAGCTTACGGACGTGGCTGGTTTCGCACATATCCCGAAACCCGTTGCACTCCCACGATCGAAAACAACCGGATTTATCTGGTGAGTGGAATGGGACAGGTTTGTTGTCTGGATGCTGTTCCCGGAAAGATGATTTGGTCGGTCGATGCAAATAAAGATTACAAGGGAGAACCTCACCGCTGGGGCATTGCCGAATCGGTGGCCATTTCGGATAAAGCCGTTTTTTATGTGACCGGAGGAGATGAAACTTCGGTGGTTGCTTTGAGTAAAACTGATGGCAAACTGCTCTGGAAAACCAAAAGTTTGGGCGGAACACGTGCCTATGCGTCGTCGGTAATTATCGAAAAGGCTGGATTAAAATTGTTACTGGCACAAACTGCCAATGATCTGATGGCCATTAATATTGAAAACGGAGAAATAGCCTGGAATTTTAATTTGCTGAAATATCATTTTGGAGAGACAGGTAAAGGTGCCAATACAAACACACCCTTGTACTGCGACAGTAAAATTTTTGTGACCAGTGGATATGATCATCCCGCTATTTTGCTGCAATTGGCTGATGATGGACGATCCGTTTCGGTTAAATGGATCAATCCTGATTTCGATAACCATATTGGTGGTGTGGTAAAAGTTGGCGATTGCATTTATGGCTCGAACTGGACAAATAATACAAACGGAAACTGGATGTGCGTGGACTGGAATACGGGAAAAACGATGTATGAAACGAAGTGGTTCAACAAAGGCCCAATCATTTCAGCCGATGGACTTTTGTACTGCTACGAGGAGAAATCAGGAAATCTGGCTTTAGTAAAACCAAATCCGGAGAAGTTTGATGTTATTAGTTCGTTCAGGATTGAAAAGGGAAGCGGCCCGCATTGGGCGCATCCTGCCATTTTTGGCGGGAAATTATTTGTCCGTCATGGCGAATGCCTGATGGTTTACGATTTGAAAAATTAGTTCGAAGTGAACTAATGGTATGAGTGCCTAAAGTTGAAATTTTGCTTGAAGTTGATTCCCTGAAAGGGAAAAATATCAATAGCCCGGGGTAAAGTGACGAAGGAGCGCCACCCCGGGTAAAAATAGAAGAAAACAAACCGTCCCTGTGGACAAAAGATCAGGGTGTGATTTTTGTTTCGGACGGAAAGGAGAATATTCCTGAAAATGTGATAACAGAAAATTTAAAATCTTGGAAAAGAACCTAAAATACATCCTTTGGTCAGTGGTTGCGGTACTGGCAATTCTGTTGTTCTGGTGGATGTTCAGAGACCCGACCCGCCAGTTTACTGAAAGTACTCCGGGCGGCGACCATCGGGGTGGCGATTCAACTGCGGTTGGCCCTCCGGTAAAAATCGGTGAAAAATTCGAATCTTTCGCTACATTGACATCCAGTTTAAAAGGAACCTGGCCCCGTTTCCGTGGCCCCGATTACGACAATATTGTAAAAAACTCGGTTCCGCTAAAAAACTCATGGTCAGGCGATGATCCTGAAATCAAATGGTCGGTCGAATTGGGTGAAGGCCATGCCGGACCTGCCATTTACGAAGGAAAAGTATATGTGATGGACTACGATGAGGCTAAACGTGAGGATGCTTTGCGGTGTTTTGCCCTTGAAGATGGGAAAGAACTTTGGCGGCGTTCGTATGGCGTGAGCCTGAAACGTAACCACGGCATGTCGCGCACAGTTCCGGCAGTTACGGCTGATTATATTTTGACTATCGGTCCCCGCTGCCACGTGATGTGTGTGAAACGTGAAACCGGCGACCTGGTTTGGGGAATCGATATGGTTCAGCAATATAAAACCGAGGTGCCGCTTTGGTTTACCGGCCAGTGCCCCATGATCGACGGAAACAAAGCGATTCTGGCTCCTGGCGGAACTTCGATGATGATTGCCGTGGATATGGCTACCGGAAAAGTCCTGTGGAAAACGCCAAACCCGGGAGGCATCAAAATGTCGCACTCATCGATTATGCCATGGACTTTTAATGGCAAGAAAATGTATGTATATAGTGCGGTTGGAGCGGTTTTGGCAGTTTCGGCCGAAGGCCCCGATGAAGGCAAGATACTTTGGCAATCCACCGCCTGGAACCATGCGGTGGTGGCTCCTGCTCCGGTTTGTTTTCCGGATGGTAAAGTATTCCTGACTGCCGGATATGGCGCCGGAAGTATGATGATCAAAGTAACGCCTTCAGGAGGCGAATATAAAGTTGATGTACTGAAACAATATCCTCCGAAAGACGGGATGGCCTGCGAACAGCAGACTCCGGTAATTTGGGATGGGAAAATGCTGGGAATTGAGCCTAAAGATGCCGGTCCATTGCGCAATCAGTTGATTTGCGTCGATCCGGATGATGTAACCAAAGTGATCTGGACTTCAGGAAAAGATAGTCGTTTTGGCCTTGGCCCTTACCTGATAGCCGATAACAAGATGTTTGTGTTGAGCGACGATGGTACGCTGACTATGGTTAAACCCGATACCAAAAAGTACATTCAGATGGCACAGAAAAAGCTGTTTGATGGCGCAGATGCCTGGGGACCGATGGCTTTGGCTGATGGCTTTTTGATGTTGCGCGATTCGAAAAAGATGTACTGTGTAAAAATAAATTAAAAGCTATGAACCGGAAACTGGTAAATGTTGTGCTGATTGTCCTGGCTGTGGCCATTGTGGTTATTATTGGCAAAGATTTTATCGGGAAAAAAGCCGGGAAAAACCTTGCGAATCCTTACGAATATAATGTGGATGAGTTTCGCAAGGTGGATTCGACTAAAATTCTTTATGCTGAAAAGCTTCATTTTCAGGTTAAAGCGGATGACTGGGCCGGAATCGCTGTGTCTAATTCGGCAATCATTGTTGCAACGGCAAACCAGTTGCTGAAATTCAATTATTCGGGCAACCAGGTTTTTAGCAAGCAGTTGATCGATACAGCCACCTGTGTGACGGTTGATGAAAATCGACAGATTTGGATCGGGATGAGTCATTATGTAGTCATGTACGACCCAAATGGTACGCTGGTCAAACGCTGGAATTCTTTTGGCGATCGGGCTGTTATCACTTCGCTGTCAGTTTCCGGAGAAAATGTTTACGTGGCCGATGCTGGCAACCGGATCGTTTATCAATGCAACACCAATGGCCAAATTGTTCAGCAAATAGGGGAGAAGGACGAGCAAAAAGGAATTCCCGGATTTGTGATTCCAAGTCCGTATTTCGATGTGGCCATTGACGACAGTGGCTTTTTATGGGCTGCAAATACAGGAAGACACACATTCGAAAATTACAATATGGATGGATCGCTCCGGACTTCATGGGGCGTTACCAGTATGAAAATTGAGGGATTCAGCGGTTGCTGCAACCCGGCACATTTCGCGATAATGGACGACAATTCATTCATCACCAGCGAAAAAGGAATGCCACGAATAAAACTGTACGATCAACACGGACAATTCATCGGTGTTGTGGCACCACCCGCAGCTTTTGATGGTTCATTAGCTCCCGATATTGCGGTTGATAAACAACATCAGGTAATTGCCCTTGATTTTACACGCCAGCAAGTTCGAATTTTTGAAAGGAAGAAGGAATAGAGGAATAGAGGAAAAGAGGAAAAGGAAAATTGGAAGTATAGAGAAATAGTCTTCGTTAAGGAAAAATCCCGAAGGGATGATACTATTGTAGCCCGGGGTTTCACCCCCGGGGATAGAGAAGGAAAGAAAAACCGTCCGCGAGGAAAAGTTAAAAAAGTGGAAATCAAATTTCGGACGGAATGGCACAAACGCTGAAAAGAATGAAAAATATGAATGCACAAAACACCCGGAGAGAATTTTTCAGAAAAGCGGCACAACTGACTTTTCTGTCGGCTATGGTTGGCGGATCGGCATACCTGCTGGCCAAAGACAGGGTTGAACTGGACGGTTGTGCCGATAACCAATTTTGCCGGAATTGTCAGAAAATAAATACCTGTTCGTTGGATCAGGCCAAAAAATATAAGAGTCATGAGCGATAAAAGAGAACCCCGAAGCATCGAACGACGCCGGTTTCTGCGAAGCGGAATGCAGATGGCATTGGCTGTTTCACTAGGCAGTGTGGCCGGTGTTTCGCTCCTGAATATGACTTCAAAAAAGATGGTCTGGCAGATCGATCCGTTTAAATGCGTGCAGTGTGGACGCTGCGCCACTGAATGTGTAATGACTCCGTCGGCTGTAAAATGTGTTCATGCGTATGCCTTGTGCGGCTACTGCGATTTGTGCGGCGGCTACCTCAAGCCCGATGCGAATGCGCGTACCCCTGCTGCCGAGAATCAGCTTTGTCCAACGGCTGCCATTAAACGCCAGTATATTGAAGATCCGTATTTCGAATATGTGATTGACGAAGAACTCTGTATTGGTTGTGCCAAATGTGTGGCCGGTTGCACCTCATTCGGAAATGGCTCCTTGCATTTGCAGGTTCGTCACGATTTGTGTAAAAATTGTAACGATTGTTCCATCGCACGGCTTTGTCCTGCTGATGCTTTTCAGCGTGTTCCGGCCGATACGCCTTACCTGATTAAGGGCGGGTTTACCAAAGACAGTGGGAAAAAAGGGAAAGAGGAAAAAGGATAAAAAAGTTGGCAGTCGCACTCTTAGTTTTCAGTAATTTCTAAGGTTGCAAATTGTGACCTTAGAAATTACTGAAATATTTTGAGGAGCAATTTTCGCACCTTAAACGAGGAGGATAAACAAGGCATTTTGAGACACTGAAAGTGTCAAATCTGAATAACCAGGGTTGAAGCGAAGCGGAACCACTGGGCTAAAAGACGAAAGAATTACCGTCTGCGCAGGAATGATCGCCAAAGAGAAAATTTTGATTTCGGACGGGCAGAGATGACAAAATTTGGACGGTAAGTTATCACAATTTGTGATAAGTTCTAAAAATTTGGAGAATACATAAAATACAGGAATTAGTAGTGGAAATGAGTAAAAGCTAAGTAACGGATAAATGCAACTCGAACAAATTCAAACAAAGATTTACGAAATCCGTGGCCAAAAGGTCATGCTGGATTTTGATCTTGCAACTTTATATGAAGTTGAGAATAGAGCCTTAAAGCAACGCCAACGAATAGGTTATAAAAAAGATGAATAGACTCAAACAATATTTTTTACTGATCTCGATACTGCTTTTTGAGGCAGTTCAATCGTTTGGGGCGGTCGAATCCAAACAGCGGTTTCCGAAGCCTGAATTTGCCTCGGGTTACGCTCAGCCGCAGACCACAGCTCCTTCACCCAGATTTATGTTTCTGGAGTATTTCGATGTATTGGTTTTGCTGGTGGTTTTGTCGGTTACAACCTGGTTTGTACTGAAAAAGCGTTCCCGAAAGGGTGTTTTTTGGACTTCAGTTTTCTCCTTGTTGTATTTTGGATTTTACCGCGAAGGTTGTATTTGTTCTATCGGCTCCATTCAAAATGTTGTTTTGTCGATGGTCGATTCGACTTATGCAATTCCTCTCACGGCTTTATTATTTTTCCTGTTGCCGCTTGTTTTTTCGCTTTTCTTCGGAAGGACGTTTTGTGCAGGAGCCTGTCCGTTGGGAGCTATTCAGGATATTGTGGTTTTAAAACCCATTGAATTGCCTAAATGGATTCAAAAAGTATTGGGTTTGATCCCGTATTTATATCTCGGATTGGCGGTTTTGTACGTAGCTACCAAGTCCGAATTTATCATCTGCCGGTACGACCCGTTTGTAGGTTTATTCCGGTTCGATGCACCGTATAACATGTTAATTCTTGGAATCTTATTTTTGGCGGTTGGCGTGTTTGTTGCCCGTCCGTATTGCCGGTTCTTCTGTCCGTATGGAGTTTTGCTGGGTTGGATGTCGAAGTTTTCATCCCGTCACATGTCCATCACGCCGGCAGCCTGTATTCAGTGTAAATTGTGTTCTAACTCGTGCCCGTTTGGCGCCATCGACGAGCCGGTTGCCGAAACCGGGAAACGTCGCAGCAATGTGAACCGCCTGATGACCTATTTCGTGCTTCTGCCTTTGTGGATTGGCATTGGCGGTTTGGCCGGTTCGATGATGCACGTGCCGCTGTCACGATTCAATCAGACCGTTTATCTGGCCGAACAAATTGTGGAACATCCTGAAGTGAAAAATGATCCGAAAAATATTGACGTTCGTACATTTATGAGCTCCGGAAAATCAACCGAACAACTGGTGCTGGAAGCCGATGCCATTCAACGCCAATTCTATTGGGGAGGTTGGATTCTGGGCGGATTCATGGGTTTGGTTATTGGTACCAGCCTGATTAACCTGTCGAAATTCCGTAAACGCGAAGACTGGGAACCCAACAAGGCCAACTGTTTGAGCTGTGCGCGGTGTATGGATTATTGTCCGGTGAAGAAGGAATAAAAAGTTCCAGATTTCAAGTTCCAGGTTGGAATGCGATCATTGGTACTTTGATTGAAATTTAAAAAAAATAAACCGCGTAGCGGTTGACAGTATTGTAGCCGTGGATGAAGTGTAACGGAATCCACGGATGAAAATAAAAGGAAATTCCGTCCGCGAGAAAAAGATCGAAAAAGTGAAATCGTTTTTTCGGACGGAATAGAGATGACGATGAATAGAAAAACCAAAAAATAATGACCGTTTCAACTCAAACCAAAATTAAACTGGCTCGTCAGGTGGCAATAATCGCAGCCGGATTCGCTCTGGTTATGGCCGTTCTGCTGATCGCCAACTTTGTTCAGACCAAGCTGAATAACCCGATTGAAAATAAAACCATTCCGGCATTGGTCAAACGACTGAGTGAAAATCCGGCTGATGAATCGCTGAAAGCTGAAATCCGGGCGTTCGACCTCATGGCACGCAAAGCCTATTTTACCAGTCAGTGGCAAATCCGCACCGGAAGCTACCTCATGTTCCTGGGAGTAATTATTTCCATTTTGGCGATTCGCTATATTCTGGCCGCCAAATCGAAACTGCACGAGATCGACCGTGCCAATGAGGCGAAAGGTTTGGATAAGCTGGTGGCTCAAAAGTGGGTGATTTATGTTGGCTCTGGATTGATCGTGGTTGCGTTGGCTTCAGGATTCCTGGCTTCCAATTCGCTCAAGGATTACATGGTGAACGAGAATATTGTTGCTCAGGAAGAACAGCCTGCCGAACAAACCGCAACTGCCAATGCGGAACAGGCTTCAGCTCCTGCCGGTCAAACAGCTCAATCGGCCACTCCAGCGACCAGTGAAAATGTCGCTGCCGCAAATCCTTCTGAAGCTACCGAAGCCCCAGCATCAGAAACAGCCGCTGCAAAACCTGCAGGTTTGCCCACGATGGCTGAGTTGAAAGCCAATTATCCATTTTTCCGCGGTCCGCAGGGAAACGGGGTGGCTTTTCAGAAAAACACGCCAACTGACTGGAATGGTTCCGGTGGAAAGAATGTAATTTGGAAAGTGAAAGTTCCGAAGTCCGGTTTCAGCTCACCGATCATCTGGGGAAACCAGTTGTTTGTCACAGGAGCTGATGCACAGTCGCGTATGGTTTTTTGCTACGATAAAAATACCGGAAAATTGCTTTGGGAAGCTGTCGCCGACAACATTCAGGGTTCGCCTTCAGGAATGCCGAAAGTAACTGCCGATACTGGTTTGGCTGCACCAACCATGGCAACCGATGGCCGTGCGGTGTTTGCCATCTTTGCAACTGGAGATGTTTTAGCGCTAGATATGACCGGAAAGCGTTTGTGGGCACGCAACCTAGGAGTTCCCGACAATCACTACGGACATGGTTCGTCGCTCATCGTTTACAAAGACAAATTGCTGATCCAATACGATACTAATAAGTCAGGAAAGCTGCTGGCATTGGATACCCAAACCGGAACAACGACCTGGGAAACTCAGCGGAATTCGAAAATTTCATGGTCGTCGCCAATTCTGGTGAATACAGGAAGCCGTACTGAGCTGATTTTGACCACCAATCCAAATGTGAATGGTTACGATCCGCAAACCGGGAAGGAACTTTGGAACATTGCCTGTCTTTCAGGCGAAGTTGGCCCATCAGCGGGATATGCCGACGGGATGGTGTTTGCCGCCAACGAATATGCCAAACTGGTCGGAATAAAAATTGGTGGTGGAACTCCTGAAATTGCATGGGAAGCCGACGAATTTTTGCCTGAAGTGTCGAGTCCATTGGCAGTAAACGGACTGTTGTACGTGGCTACCACTTATGGCGTGTTGGCTTGCTACGATGCCAAAACCGGCACCAAAAACTGGAGTCAGGAATTTGGTGATCCGTTTTATTCATCGCCGGTTTATGCCGACGGGAAAGTTTATATTACTGATATGACAGGTAAAACACACATTGTGAAAGCGACCAAAGATTATACACCGGTTGGAACTCCTGAGTTGGGTGAAAAAGCGGTTTGCTCTCCGGTATTTCAGGATGGCCGGGTTTATTTGAGGGGAACGAATAATTTGTATTGTATTGGAAATTAGTGATTTATTTCGCCCCTTCAGGGCTTTAGGTACCATGGGATGCTTTTGCACAGGGCTTCACCCTGTGTTAACAGATCGGACCCCTTTGGGGCTGGTAATTTGGCAGAAGCTAAAATCAATAGCCCTGAAAGGGCTTAATCTAATAGCGATGGGCGTCGCCCATCGGGTTGAATTTGAATAACACAAAAGGAAGCCCTGCAAGGGCGTAATTTGAATAAACATGGGACAATCGCTCGTAACTAATTACCTCCACATCGTGTTTAGTACGAAACACAGAGAGATGATTATTGATGATGTAATTGAAAATGAACTCCAAAATTATTTGGGCGGTATATGTAAAAATCTGGAATGTCAACCCATAAAAGTAGGAGGATATACTGATCACATACATATTCTGTGCATGTTGTCCAAAAAGATAGCATTGGTAAAGTTGATGGAAGAGCTTAAATCACATTCTTCGAAGTGGATAAAAACGAAAGGAGAAGCCTATCGTAATTTTTATTGGCAAGATGGATATGGAGCGTTTTCGGTTAATCCTAGCGAGGTTGAAATCGTGATTGATTATATTTCAAAACAGAAGGAACATCACCATAACAAGACGTTTCAGGAAGAATACAGGGCGTTTTTGAAGAAGTATAATATTGAATACGATGAGCGTTACGTTTGGGATTGATATTTCGCCCCTTCAGGGCTTTTTGTGCTGTGTGCTGCTTTTGCACAGGGCTTCACCCTGTGTTAACAGATCGAACCCCTTCGGGGCTAACGAGTTCAATGCGTTTGGAAAATGTTAGCCCAGAATGGGCGTGATCTAATAGCGATGGGTGTAGCCCATCGGAATAAAATAACGGAATATAAAAATGAGCCCTGAAGGGGCGAGATCAAAATTATAACGTGAACGAACTAAAAAACATACAACAAACGGTTGATCAGATTATTGCAGAACGGGGGACGGCTGCGCATTCAGTCATTCCTATTTTGCAGTCGATTCAAACTACATATAATTATCTTCCGGAGGAAGCGCTGAAATACGTGTGCGAGAAAACCGAAATCACTCCGGAACAAATTGTTGGGGTGGCTTCGTTTTATTCGCAGTTTAGGATGCACCCTGTTGGCAAACACATCATTAAAGTGTGCGTAGGCACGGCTTGCCATGTGAAAGGTGCCGGGCAGGTTTACGACGCTTTCCGCCGCCATTTTAACCTGACCGGGCGCGAAGATACCGATGCTTCCCGAACATACACCATCGAAAAAGTGTCCTGTCTGGGTTGCTGTACGCTGGCCCCGGTGGTTCAGATCGACGAAATTACTTACGGTCATGTGGCTTCCGACAAGGTTGAAAATGTGCTGGCCGATTTCGAAAAACATGCCGGAATTTCAGGAGCGAAAAAAGGGTTGTTCCGCAATGCCGACGGATCTGAAATTCAGGGTGAAATCCGCATCGGGCTTGGTTCTTGTTGCGTGGCTTCAGGAAGTCAGGAAGTGAAAAAAGCAGTGGAAGAAACAGTTGCAGATACCGGTATCAAAATCAGCCTGAAAAATGTAGGTTGCGTGGGCATGTGTCATCAGGTTCCGCTGGTTGAAGTGATTCCTCACAACGAAAAGCCGACGCTCTATGCCAAAGTAAAACCGGAAGAAATACAGGGAATCATCACCAAACATTTTAAATCGCAAAGCACCTTCGGAAAATTGAAAAACAATGTGTACCGCTTTTTCGAAAATGTGCAAACCGATGCGGTTTGGGATGGTGTCAAACAATATTCGATTGATGTCCGCGAAAAGCAGGTGGCCGATTTTCTGGACCGCCAGATTCCAATTGCCACGCAATATCGCGGAATTATTAATCCGCTCGACATCGAAGAATACAGGCGCCACGAAGGTTTCGATGCGATGAAAACCTGTCTGATTGATTTGTCTTCCGAAGAAATTGTGCAAATCATTAATGATAGCGGGCTGCGCGGTCGGGGAGGAGCTGGTTTTCCCACCGGCCTGAAATGGAGTCTGGTTGCCGAAAATCAATCGGATGTAAAATATCTGATTTGCAATGGCGACGAAGGCGATCCGGGTGCTTTTATGGACCGGATGTTGCTCGAATCGTATCCATACCGTGTGATTGAAGGCATGGTGATTGGAGCGAAAGCCGTTGGCGCAACACATGGTTATTTTTATATACGTGCTGAATATCCGTTGGCTGTTCGTCGCGTTCGTCAGGCACTTGTTTATTGTCGGGAACAAAATCTGATCGGCGAAAATATCATGGGTTCCGGTTTTTCGTTTGATATTGATATTTACGAAGGTGCCGGCGCATTTGTGTGTGGCGAGGAATCGGCGTTGATGGAATCCATTGAAGGTCACCGCGGCTTTCCCCGCAATCGTCCGCCGTTTCCTGCGGTGAGTGGTCTGTGGAAGAAACCTACTTTGATTAACAATACCGAGACGTTTGCTCAGGTTTCGTACATCATTCGCGAAGGATCGGACAAGTTTGCCGGGATTGGACACGGAACCAGCAGGGGAACCAAGGTGTTTGCTTTGGCCGGAAAAGTCAATCGCGGCGGACTGATCGAAGTGCCGATGGGAATCACGGTTCGTCAAATTGTGGAAGAAATTGGAGGCGGAGTTCAGAACGGAAAGAAATTCAAGGCCGTGCAGATTGGCGGACCTTCCGGAGGTTGCGTACCTGCCGAATTGTACGATACGCCAATTGATTATGAATCGTTGCTCGAAGTCGGGGCCATGATGGGTTCGGGTGGACTGGTTGTTCTGGATGAAGATGATTGCATGGTCGATATTGCCCGGTTTTTCCTGTCGTTTACCCAGAACGAGTCGTGCGGAAAATGTACGTTTTGTCGAGTCGGGACCAAACGAATGCTCGATATCCTAACCAAAATTACGACCGGAAAAGGTACTGAAAAAGATCTGGATGAATTGCAATACCTGGCTCACTGGACAAAAAAAGGAAGCTTGTGCGGATTGGGAAAATCGGCACCAAATCCTATTTTGTCAACCTTGAAATATTTCCGTGAAGAATATATCGCGCACATCAACGGCAAGTGTCCGTCGGGTAAATGCCAAAGCCTGATCAAATACCAGATCAATGATTTGTGTATTGGCTGTACCAAATGTGCGCAGAAATGCCCGACCGAAGCCATATTGTTTAAGCCGCACGAAAAGCATGAGGTCATTACCGACCTTTGCATCAAGTGTGATGCGTGTCGGCAGGCTTGCCCGGTTGATGCGGTCATCATCGTTTAGGCTTCGACAGGCTCAGCCTGCGGTGCATTGATTTTGGATGTTAAAACTTGTTATTGAATATTGGAGATATAAATAATCGCGGGGAATTCCTGTGATTTAAATAATTAAAGAGATAACCCATGAGATCCTGTTTATTAATTTTTATTATGCTTTTTACGTTTGTATATAACGGATTCGCTGCTAAATCTGATAGTTTGAAATATGTGAATGCTGCTGAATTTCAAATCATAGGAAAAGGATTTGACGATACACAAACCAAGTATGAACGTTTGCCTGCCCGTCTTGAAGGAAAGACCCGCCAGCCCGTTTGGGAATTATCCAAAGATTGTAGTGGATTGGCCATCCGGTTTCGTACCAATTCTCCGGTCATTGCTGCGAAATGGGAAGTTACCAGCGATGCGGTGATGAATCATTTCGCCCCTTCAGGAATTAAAGGCTTGGACCTTTATTGCCTGAAGAACGGCAAATGGCAGTTCGTGAATTCGGCTCGTCCGGAGAAGAAACTGACTACTGCAATAATCATCGACCACATGGTTGGGCAAGATATGGAATATATGTTGTACCTGCCTCTTTACGATGGACTTGTAAGCCTGGAGATTGGTGTAAAATCGACGGCTACGATTGGCAATCCTCAGGTGGATTCGCCCCGCAAAGAAAAGCCTGTGGTTTTTTACGGAACCAGCATTACGCAGGGCGGTTGTGCCTCGCGAGCCGGAATGTCGTATTCCAACCAGTTGTCGCGCATGCTCGATCGGCAGACCATTAATCTGGGTTTCAGCGGGAACGGACAGCTCGATCTGGAGGTGGCTGAAGCAATGGCCGAAATTGATGCTTCCTGTTTTGTGATAGACTGCCTGCCAAATGTATCTGTGGCTCAAATGAATGAGAAATACAGTCGTTTCCTCGAAATTATTCGTAAAAAGAAGCCGGAAGTGCCTATTTTACTGGTTGAAACCGTGCTTTTTCCACACATGTATTTCGATCAGACGGTCTTCGCTTTGCTTCATGAAAAGAATGCCACCCTGAAGAAAATTTTTGACGAGCAGAAAAAGAAAGGCGATCGCCATATCTATTTCCTGAAATCGGATAAACTGATTGGAACGGATTATGAATCAACTGTTGATGGAGTCCACATGACTGATCTGGGATTTTGGCGAATGTCACAAAATCTGTATCCTGTTCTCCGGAAGCTCATTAAGTAGGAGATTGTTATTAGACCTAACAGGTTTTTAAAACCTGTTAGGTCTGTTATATAAAAACGAAAATGATAAAATTAACTATAGACAACCAAACCGTTGAAGTTCCTTCCGGGACTTCGGTGTGGAAAGCAGCCCAATCAGTTGACATCGAAATACCGACTATTTGTTATTTGGAAGGAACCGAGCATTTCACCTCGTGCATGATTTGCCTGGTGAAAGACGCCAAGAACGGACGTTTTTTTGCATCGTGCTCCACTCCGGTTTTTGAAGGACAGAACATCATAGCCAACGATGCGGAAACCATTGAATCGCGGAAAGCGGCGCTCGAATTGCTGCTCAGCGAACATGTGGGCGACTGTGAAGCGCCCTGCCAGTTGGTTTGTCCGGCGCACATGAACATCCCGCT
>Ga0183100_1001087_pt1 | contig 15070 bp, 11 predicted proteins | sample Biomet2_FD_127789 | JGI IMG/M metagenome (GOLD analysis project Ga0183100, IMG submission 127789) | Microbial communities from bioreactor (seeded with anoxic lake sediment) at LBNL, California, USA - Biofuel metagenome 2 | ecosystem: Engineered > Bioreactor > Anaerobic > Unclassified ...
GGCCCATGGCGCGCATGGCCCCCAGCAGCATGCCCAGGGCCCGGGCGTCCACCCCCAGGCGTCCGGCAAGCCCGCCCGCCGTGGCCGGGCCCTGCGCCAGCGGGCTGAACACGTCCAGCTCGACCGCGGCGTGCAGGGCGCAGGATTTCCAGTACGCGTCGGAGATGGCGAGAAGCGGGCCGGGGCAAGGCTGGGAAGCAGGGGTTGCGGCGGACATGCGGGGCCTCCTTGCGCCGGGCGGCGCGGTTTGGGAGCCACAATAGCGCCGCCGGTACGCAGTGCGCAAGGGCGTAGCCGTCGCCAAACTGTCACGCAGTGTTCACGCCGCGCGCACCATCGTTGCGCATTGGCGGGATAGGCCAACGGAGCCGGAGTGGAACCACCCGCAATTCCGGTCAATAAGGAGCCACGCCATGCGCAATATTCCCGTTTGGGGCAAGGTCGCCCTGGGGCTCGCCGCGGCCTCGGTCATCACCCTCGCCATCGCCGTCGGCGGCTACATGGGCATCCGCCGCACGGAGCAAGCCCTCACCGCGACGGCGCAGCGTCGGCTGCCCGCGCAGATGCAGCTGCTGGTTCTGCGCAACGCGTTGACCGCCCTGCAGCGCGCGGAACGCACCCGCCTCATCCCCGAAACACAGGAGAACCCGGAGCTTTTGCGCCGCCAGAAGGAAAATTTGACCAAATATTGGGCCCAGGCCGAGGCCGCCATGAAGGCCTATGAGGCTCTGCCGGGACCGGGCGGCAAGCCCGAGGCCGAGGACCCCGCCTGGCTGGCCTTTAAGCAGGCGTGGGAGGACTGGGGCGGCAGGCATCGCAAGGTGCTGGAGTTTCTTGACAACGACATGCGCTTTGGGGCCATGGCGCTTTCCATGCGCGAGGCGCGCGAAGCCTTGCAAAATGTCGAGGCCGCGCTCAACGCCTTGTTGGCGCAGGAGCAATCCGGCACGGACGCCTTTATGGCCCAGGCCCTGCCCCAGGCACGGCACGACCAGATGGCCCTGCTGGGTGCCGCGCTGCTGGCGGTGCTCGTGTCCCTGGCCTTCGGGGCGTGGGTCACCACGAACATCAACCGGCCGCTCAAGCGCACCCTGGCCTTTGCCGAGCGCGTGGCCGGCGGCGACCTTTCCGCCGAACTGCCCGTGGACCGGCGCGACGAACTGGGCAAGATGGCCCTGGCCTTGGGGCTGATGGTGCGCACCCTGCAAAAGGAGATCGCCCTTGCCGAGGAGCGCGGGCAAGAAGCGGCCAGCGAGGCCGAACACGCGCGCCTTGCCGTGGAGGAGGCCCGCGAGGCCGGACTCAAGGCCGAGCTCTCCCGCCGGGAGGGCATGCGCCAGGCGGCCGGACGCATGGCCGAGGTGGTGGACCGCCTCGGCGCGTCATCGCAGCAGCTTTCCGCCCAGGTGGAGCAGTCGGCCCGGGGCGCCAGCGAGCAGTCGCGGCTCTCCGGGGAGACGGCTTCGGCCATGGAGCGCCTGCTGGAGGCCGTTGCCGGGGCGGAAACCGGAGCCGCCCGCGCGGCCGAGACCGCGCAATCCGCCCGCGACCGCGCCAGCGAGGGCGAGCGCGCCGTGACCCAGGTGGCCACTGTGGTGGCCGCCGTGCAGGACCGCGCCGAGGCCCTGCGCACCAGCATGGACGCCCTGCGCGCGCGCAGCGAGGACATCGGCCGCATCATCACCGTTATTGACGACATTGCCGACCAGACCAACCTGCTGGCGCTTAACGCCGCCATCGAGGCGGCGCGGGCTGGCGACGCCGGGCGCGGCTTCGCCGTCGTGGCCGACGAGGTGCGCAAGCTGGCCGAAAAGACCCAAACCGCCACTAAACAAGTGGATGCGGCCATCCGCGGCATACAGACGGAGACGAAGAGCAGCCTGGAGCAGGTGGACCACGCGGGCCGCGCGGTGAACGAGGCCACAACCCGGGCGGACGCCTCGGCCTCGGCGCTGAACGAAATCGTGGCCCTGGCCTCGCAAACCTCGGAGGAGATCAAGGCCATCGCCGGCGCGGCGCGCCACCAGGCCGAGGCCGGACGCGAGGTCAACTCCTCGGTGGAGAACATGCGGGCCATCAGCGAGCAAACCGGGATCGCCATGGGCGAGTCGGCCAATGCCGTGGCCGAGCTGGCCGACCAGGCGCGCAGCCTGGGGGCCATCGTGGGGCAGATCCGTGACGACGCGGACAGCATCGGCGAAACCGAAGGCGGGAATTTCGTGGCCGCCGCGTAAGCCCTTGTGCGTGCGGCGCAGGCAAGCGGACGGTTTCCTCGCAATTGGGAGGATCCGTCCGTTTCTGTGTGTGGGGAGGACGCCGGTAACCGAAGATAATCACGCAGGAATCGGAAGACTTTCAGGCACGCATATTGTATGGTGTGTTTGACATGGAAAAATCTGCTGGCGGGGGGCGCATGCCCGCGTCCGGGTTCTTCTGTGCCGGGACGATAGAGCAAAACCGCCCTGCGCGCATTGCGCCATGAAGGCGGGGGAACCGTTTGCCCGGAGATGCCATGCCGCGCCGCTTTCGCCTTGCCGCCGCCCTCGCGCTGACGCTCTGCCTTGCCAGCGCCGCCCTTGCGGACGCCCCGAACCCGGCGGACGAGGCCGCCGCCCTCGCCGCGTACAACGCGTACGGGGGAACCGGCGCGGCCAAACCAGCGCCGCCGCCGTATCCATTCGCCAACCGCTACAAGGCCACGGTCTATGGCACCCCGCCGGAATACCGCTACAAGCTGCCGGACGCCGCCGCCCAGGCCATGCCCGAGACGCGCTCCTTCACTATAGAGGGACGACGCGTTCCCGAACTCTTCTGGTACTGCGACGCGGTGGAGTATTCCGTGCTGCTGCAAAAGCGCGAGGCTCCGCTCATTTTCATCATCGCCGGCACCGGGGCGCGCTACAACTCGTCCAAGGTGCGTTTTCTGCAGCAGCTGTTCTACAGCGCCGGGTTCCATGCCGTGGGCATCTCCTCGCCCACGCACTACAATTCCCTCGTCAGCTTGTCCAAGCACGGTGTTTCCGGTTATGTGCCTTACGACGTGGAGGACTTGTACGCGCTGTTTCGCTGGATCAAGGAGGATGTTGAAAAAACGGCCAAGGTGAGCCGGTACTGCGTGGCCGGTTACAGCCTGGGCGGCCTGCACGCGGCCTTTTTGGCCAGCCGAGACGAGAAGGACAAAATCTTCAACTTCGACAAGGTGCTGCTCATCAATCCGCCTGTGGACCTGTACAACTCGGCGCTGGTGTTCGATTCCTGGGTCGAAGGCAAGACCGGCGACGGCCGCACGGCCGGGCAGGCCGTGAACAAGTTCACGGAGGACTTCACCGACTTCTACCGCACCAATCACGTGGGCCGACTGGACAGCGGCGTGCTGTACCGCTTTTTCAAAACCCTCGACGTGAGCGACGAAGAGCTGCGGCAGCTCATCGGCGTGGGCTTCCGCGTCACGGCCTCGTCCATGATCTTCACCTCCGACGTGTGCCTGCGCGCCGGCTACATTGTGCCGGCGGACAAGACCATACAGACCAGCGAGCCGCTGCTCCCCTATTTCACGGCCGCCAGCCGCATCTCCTTTGAACAGTACGTCGACGAATTTTTGCTGCCCTATGTGCGGTCGCAGTCGCCCGGCACGACCAAGGAGACGCTGCTCGCCGCCTGCACGCTGCGGGGGTTGGATGGCTTTCTGCGCGCCTCGGGCAACGTGTACGTCATCGGCAACGAAGACGACCCCATCTTGAGCGTGGCCGAGCTGGCTTACCTGAAGGACGTTTTCGGCGGCCGGGCGGCGTTCTTCAAGCATGGCGGACACTGTGGCAATCTGCAGTACGAGGGGTTCGCGCAAAAGCTGCTCGAGATCATCCAGCAGCGGGGGGGGCAATGAGCATTCGGCGCATTTCGCTGCATTTGGCGGCGCTGCTCGTTCTCGCGGCTTTGTTGTGCGCCTGCGGCGTGACCAAACGGCAGGCCCCTGGGTACACCCTGCCCGAAACCGGGTTCCGCGCGCCCGTGTCCCGCGCGGTGGACGCCGAGGCGGCCCGGCGCGTTGACGAACAGTCCATGCTCTACGTGTACGACCCTCTGGAGCGCCTGAACCGGCGGACCTACAACTTCAACGCCATGGTCGACCGGGCGGTCCTCGTGCCCGTGGCCGTGGGCTACCAGCGGGCTGTGCCCCAAACCGTGCGCACCGGCGTCTCCAACGTCATCAGCAACCTGAACGAGGTGCCCTGCCTGGCCAACTCCGCGTTGCAGGCCAATCAGAACAAGGTGAACGTGACGCTGATCCGCCTGGTCACCAATAGCGTGCTCGGCGTTGGCGGCCTGTTCGACGTGGCCACAAAAATGGGGTTCGAGCGCGAGGACGAAGACTTCGGCCAGACGCTCGGCGTGTGGGGCGCGCCAAACGGCGCATACGTGGTGCTGCCGTTGTACGGCCCCTCCAACGCGCGCGACACGGTCGGCACCGCGGGCGACATGGTCTTCTCGTACTACCAGATGGAGTATCTCTTCGACGCGGCCGGCGTCTCCGACCACGCCCTGGCCGGGGACATCAACACCGTGGTGCGCGCGGTGGACACCCGGGCCAACATGCCTTTTCGCTATTATACCACGGACACGCCGTTCGAATACGACGTGTTGCGTTTCGCCTACACCAAGGCCCGCGCCGTGCAGGTGCAGCAGTAGCGGCGCCCGCGCGGGCGCCAAAAGCAAAGGGCGGCCCCCCGCATACGGGAAGCCGCCCTTTTTTGCGCCGCCGGGGAACGCCTAGCGGGTGATCTCGGTGCCGATGCCGCAGGCGGTGAAGAGTTCGAGCAGCACGCAGTTCTCCACGCGGCCGTCGATGATGTGGACCTTTTCCACACCGGCCATGATGGCCTCCAGGCAGCATTGCAGCTTGGGGATCATGCCGCCCGCCACAACACCGTTTTCAATGGCCTGGAAGGCCTGCGTGCTCGTCATGCTGGGGATCAGCTTCTTGTCGCGGTCCAGCACGCCGGAAACATCGGTGAGCAGGTGCAGGCGCTTGGCGCGCATGGCTCCGGCCACGGCCCCGGCCACGGAGTCGGCGTTGATGTTGTAAGTGTTGCCCAGCTCGTCCACGCCAACGGGCGCGATGACCGGGATGATGCCCGTGGACATGAGGGAGCCCAGCACGCCGGTTTCGATGGCCGTCACCTCGCCCACCTTGCCCAGGTCGATGATTTCGGGCGGGGCGTCGGCGCGGCTAATCGCCAGTTCCTTCTTTTCGGCGCGGATGAGCATGCCGTCCTTGCCGGAAAGCCCCACCGCCCGGCCCCCGGCCAGGTTGATGAGGTTGACGATCTCCTTGTTGACCTTGCCCACCAGCACCATCTCCACCACATCCATGGTGGCGTCGTCCGTCACGCGCAGGCCCTGCCGGAACTCGGAGGTGATGTTCAGCGCCTTGAGCATTTTGCCTATCTGCGGGCCGCCACCGTGCACGATGATGGGGTTGACCCCGACGTACTTGAGCAGCACCACGCCCCGGGCGAAGCTCTGCTTCAGGTTCTCGTCGATCATGGCGTTGCCGCCGTATTTGATGACCACGGTCTGCCCGGCGAATTCGCGGATATAGGGCAGGGTCTCGATGATCATGCGGGCGCGTTCGCCCGCCACGGCGAGATCGGGCGAGCCGGAGCGCGAATCTGCGGGGCAGGCGTTGGCGAAGGCGGCCTTGTCGGCATCGGCGTGGGTCATGGGAACCTCCGGCTGGGCGGATATGGCGCGCGGAAACACCCGGGCGCGGTGGCGGAACATCGCCCGAGGGGGGCGGCATTGTCAAGAATGGCGAGGGGGAAGAAGGGGGCGCGGGGAAAGGCCGGTGACTATCCGGCGAAGGGCCGGTAGACCATGCGCTCGTACCCGGCGGTGAGGCTGCGGGCGAGCTGCGCGGGCAGGCCGAGATCGCACAGCCTGCAGTACACGTGCAGGGGGTTCAGGCGGTGCTTCAAAGCGTCGGTGATGCGGCGGCTCATGGTGCGTTTTCTCCTGTCACACGCGGTATCGGCGTGAAAGACAGGGCGCATTAGCCCGAAAGGCCGGGCCTTGGCAAGCCTGCGTATACCGTTCGATGTCTGTACGTATTACAGCATGCGGCTGTGCTTGAGCAGCGCGATGATGGCCGTGGTGAGCACGGCCGTGCCCGCCGCCACCAGGGCGAAGGCGCTGGGATGGTTTTGCAGGGGCAGGGTGATGTTCATGCCGTACATGCTGGTCACCAGCGTGGGAATCATCAGCACCACCGTCAAGGACGTGAGCACCTTCATGATCTGGTTGACGCTGTTGGAGATGATGGATGAGTAGACGTTGGAAATGGAATTCAAAACCTCATTGAAGATTTTAGACATGTAGATGCCCTGCCGGGTGTCGGTGAGGGCGTCGTCCAGCCCGTCCGCCTCTTCCTCGGTGAAGGCCAGCCGGCTTGCGCCCACGCAGAGCCCCTTGCGCAGCAGCCGGTCGATGATGAAGTCGTTGGTTTTCAGCGCGGCGTGGAAGTAGGTGACGGACTTCTGCAGGGTCAGCAGGCTCTTGAGGTCGTCGTTGGAGCGCGAGCGCGCAAGATCCTGCTCCACTTCCTGAATGCGCGCGGAGATGTCCTTCAGATAGTGCATGAACAGTTGCGCCACGCCCTTGATGAGCGCGCAGATGAGCCCTTCGGGCCGGGTGGCGGGTCCTTTGCCGCGGGCCTTGCGCAGTATGCCCGCCAGGGCCGGGTCCGCCTGTCTGCACACGGTGATGAGCCCGGATTTCGTCAGCACCACGCCGATGGGCAGGGTGGAATGGCGCAGGTCGCCGCGCGCGCCTTCCAGGTAGGGGGCGCGCAGAATTAGCAGCGTGGCCGCGTCGTCCACCTCGATGCGCGGGCACTCGTGCAGGTCCAGCGCGTGCTCGATGAGCCGCTCGTCAACGCCGACGCGTTCGGCGGCCTGGCGCACCTCGTCCGGGCCGGGCTCGCAGAGGTCGATCCAGCAGATGGCCCCGCCGCCCTCCGCGCCGGATTCCTGTATGCTCAACATGCCCGCCCTCCTTGTGCCCGCGCTGTTTGGCCATGGAACCGCAACACTTATCCGCCCAGGGCCACGGCGGTGCGGCATGAACGTGACAATCTCGCGACGGAGCCGCTTTGGCAGCGGGTTTGCGGGCCTTGCCGTGTGTGCCGCAATGGCGTAGGAAAGGGGAAGAGACGGTGGAGGGTTCATGGACGGCTTTTTCGCGGCGCACGTGCTTTGGTTCCTGGCTGGCGCGGCCCTGCTGCTTGCGGAGCTGGCGACGCCGGGCTTCGTGCTGCTGTTCTTCGCCCTCGGGGCCTTTGTGGCCGCGCTGGCCGCCTACGCCCTCAACATCGGCGCGGGCGGGCAGATCGTGGTCTTTCTCGTGGCCTCCCTGGCGGGGCTTGCGCTGTTGCGGCGCATGTTCCTGCGCGTGTTCCGGGGCCGCACCCGCCAGGCGGAGGACGGGAGCCCGGAGGACAGCGGTTTGGACGACAGCGGCGTGGGCAAGACCGCCCTGGTGACGCGGGCCGTGGGTCCTGGCCGCCAGGGCGAGATCAAGTTCCGCGGCAGCTTTTGGCGCGCGGAATCGTCCTCCCCCGCGGGCGCGGGCGAAACCGTGGTCATCATCGGCCCGGCGGCGAACGATTCCGGCGCATACCTTGTGCGACCGACGGAAACCGGCTCCGGCGGCGTCGGCGAAAACAGTTAGGAGAGGCTCATGATCGACGGTAACGTCTTCATCCTCATCATCCTGGCCCTGCTGGCCATTATCGTGTTCGCCAAAACCGCGGTGGTGGTGCCGCAGAAGTCCGAGTTCATCGTGGAGCGCCTTGGCCGCTACTCCAAAACCCTCGGCGCGGGCTTCCACATCCTCATCCCCTTCATCGACCGCGTGGCCTACAAGCGCTCCATGAAGGAGGAGGTGCTGGAGATTCCGCCCCAGGTCTGCATCACCAAAGACAACGTGTCCGTCTCCATAGACGGCCTCATCTACCTGGAAGTGCGCGACGCCATGCTCTCCAGCTACGGCATCGCCAACTACTACCAGGCGGCCATCCAGCTTTCGCAAACATCCCTGCGCTCCGCCATCGGCAAAATCGAGCTGGACCGCACCTTTGAAACGCGCGAGGCCATCAACCACCAGGTCATCACCGCCGTGGACGAGGCCGCCACGGGCTGGGGCGTGAAGGTGCTGCGCTACGAGATCAAGGACATCAACCCCCCGGCAAGCATCATGGCGGCCATGGAGCTGCAGGTGAAGGCCGAACGCGAGAAGCGCGCCGAAATCGCCCGCAGCGAAGGCGAGCGCCAGGCGCGCATCAACATGGCCGAAGGCCAGCGCCAGCAGGCCATCAACGTCTCCGAGGGCGAAAAGCAGAAGCGTATCAACGAGGCCGAGGGCCGCGCCAGCGAGATCGAAATCGTGGCCAGCGCCACGGCCGAGGGCATCCGCCGCGTGGCCGAGGCCCTTGCCGGGCCGGAGGGCATGGACGCGGCGCGCGTGCGCCTGGCGGAAAAGTACATCGCCGAGTTCGGCAACCTCGCCAGAACCAACAATACGCTCATCCTGCCGGCCAACGTGGCCGATGTCTCCACCCTCGTCGCCTCGGCCCTGGCCGTGGTGGACGGCGTGCGTGGCGGCGGCAAATTCACACCAACCGAACAGGGCGCGCCAGCCGGGACCCCAAAGGGGTTTGGCGGCTAGCGCCCGGGAGAATCACCGACAATGACCGAGAACGACACCGAAGCCTCCGCGGCCGGAACCCCCGGCGCGCAGCCCGGCAAACAGGAAAACAAGCCCGCCGCCCAGACCTACGTGCAGGCCCCCGGCCTTACCCAGGTGCAGAAGGCCCTGCTTTACGCGGAGCAGAGCAAAAACGCGCCCCAGCCCGAGGCCGTGGGCGAGATCGCCCCCGAGGACGCCCTGCCGGAAGTGAAGCTGGCCGACCTGCCCGCCGTGATGCAGGAGGCGTGCGCCCGCGCGGGCTGGCCCGGCCTTATGCCCGTGCAGGAAAAGGCCCTGCCCTACATGCTGGCCGGACGCGACATCATGGTGCAGGCGCGCACGGGCTCCGGGAAGACCGGGGCCTTTCTGCTGCCGCTTCTGGGACGGCTCAAAACCGCGCACACCTCCACCCAGGCGCTCATCCTGGTGCCCACGCGCGAGCTGGCCCAGCAGGTCGCGGCGGACGCCGCCACCCTGTTCGAGGGCACGGGCATAGAATGCGTGGCCGTTTACGGCGGCGTCGGCTACGGCGCGCAGCTCGAGGCCTTCAAACGCGGCGCGCAGATCGTCGTGGGCACGCCGGGCCGCGTGCTCGACCATCTGCTCAAACGTTCGCTTTCGCTTACCGAGCTTTCCACGCTCATTTTCGACGAGGCCGACCGCATGCTCTCCATCGGCTTCTACCCGGACATGAAGGACATCCAGCGCTACCTGCCGCGCCCCCGCAATGGGCAGAACATCCACGCGGCCATGTTCTCGGCCACGTTCCCCCAGCAGGTGTTGCGGCTGGCGCAGGAGTTTTTGACCAATCCGGGCCGCCTGTCGCTCTCCGAGGGGCAGGTGCACATCGCGGACATGGTGCACGCCTTCTACGAGGTGCCGCCCATGGGCAAGGACCGCTGCCTCATGCGCATCCTTGAGATGGAGAACCCGGACAGCGCCATCATTTTCTGCAACACCAAGGCCGACGTGCACTACCTGACGGCGGTGCTCGGGCGCTTTGGCTACAACGTGGGCGAGCTCTCGGCCGACCTGAGCCAGTCCCAGCGCGACCAGGTGCTCACCAGCGTGCGCGCGGGGCACCTGCGCTTCCTCATCGCCACCGATGTGGCCGGGCGCGGCATCGACATCCCCGGCCTGTCCCACGTCATCCTTTACTCCCCGCCGGAAAACCCCGAGAGCTACATCCACCGCGCCGGACGCACGGGCCGCGCCGGGGCCGGGGGCACGGTCATCTCCCTGGTGGACGTGATGCAGAAAATGGAGCTGATGCGCATTTCCCGGCAGTACGGCATCCAGATGCAGGCGCGCGAGCTGCCCACCGAGGCCGACCTGGCCGGGCATGTGGCCCAGCGTATTTCCACCGTGCTGGAAAGCAAGTGGCGCGCCAAGGACAGCATGGAGCAGGAGCGCCTGCGCCGCTACGTGGACGTGGTGCGCGTGATGGCCCAGGATGACGACCAGGTGCTGCTTTTGGCCATGCTGCTCGACAATTCCTACCAGCAGTCCCTGAACACGCCGCCACCCCTGCCCGAAGGGCGCAAACCCGCCCCGGCGCAAGCCGCGCCGCGTGGCGATGACGACACTGACGGCGGGCGCGCGCCGGGTTCCGGCCGCCGTCGGCGCCGGCGCTAGGAGCCGTAAACATGACGCAGCTGCCGGCGGCCCGCGCCGCCGCACTGGACTGCCTGTGCGCCTGCCTGCTTGAGGGCCGCGATCTGCAGGCCGCGCTCGACGCTGCGCTCACCTCTGATCCGCTGTCGGACCGGGACGCGGGGCTGGTGACCGAACTGGTCTATGGCTATTGCCGCATGAAGGGCCGGCTCGACGCGCTCGTTTCGCGCTTCCTCGACCCCGCGCGCAAACTTCCCGATGAAGCCGCCATCGCCCTGGGCCTCGCCGCGCACGAGATCGTCCACCTGGACCGCGTGCCCGCCTACGCCAGCGTGAACTGGGCCGTGGACTGGGCCAAGGGCTTCACCCGGGCGCACCTGTCCGGCCTGTTCAACGCCGTGCTGCGCCGCGTTGCGGACATGGCCGAGGAGGCCCGCACCGTTGTGCCGTACAAGGACGGCGCGAAGGACGAGGCCGAAGTGCTCTCCCGGTACTACTCCTGCCCGGAGTGGATTGTGCGCCTGTGGCTCAAGGAATATTCCAAGGCCGACGCCGGGCGCTTCTTGAAGGCGCAGGCCCGGCCGCCCGCCATGGGCATTGCCGTGGACGCGGCGGCGCTTGGCCAGGAGGCGGCCATGGCGCTTTCGCGGCGTTTGGGCGCGCATCCGGCGTGCCTGGGACGCATAGGCCTCGGCGTGGCTTTTCAGCCGGGCACCAGCCTGGACGCCCTGACGCGGGAGCTGGAGCTGACGCCGGAAGAAAGCGCCGCCGTGTACCGGCAGGGCTTCGCCGCGCGCCAGGCCCTGGCCGCATTGAATCCCCAGCGTTTCAAAACGCCTGTGTGGGACGCCTGCGCCGGGCGCGGCGGCAAAACGCGTCTTCTGCTGGAGGCCGGGCTCGCCCCGGTCATCGCCAGCGACACCCACCCCGGCCGCCTGCGGGCGCTGGCGCGCGAGCTGGCCCCGGCCATCGAGGACGGGAAGCTGCTGGTGCTGCGCGCCCGGGCGGATAAGCCCGCGCCGTTTGCCCTTGCCGCCCCGCCCGCCACCATTGTCCTTGATGCGCCCTGCACCGGCCTGGGCACCCTTTCACGTCGGCCGGACATCAAGTGGAAGCGCAGCCAGGACGATGTGCGCAAGCTGGCCGAGCTGCAGGCCGCCATGCTGGACCAGGCGATGGCGCTGCTGGCCCCGGGCGGCGTTCTGCACTACATCACCTGCACCCTCTCGCCCGAGGAGAACCAGCGGCAGGTTGCCCGCCTGCTGGCCGCCCGGCCGGAGACGGCGCTTGCGGCATCATGGACGACCCCGCCCGAGGTTTCCGCCGGGGAGTTCTTCTATTGCGCCACCTTGCAAAAACGAGGCTGAGCGCGAAAAAGAAGCCGCCGTCTTTACACAGAGGCTGATCCTGCGTAGTGTCCACCGTAACTTTGAGGTTCCGGGGGGGCAGATGCGGACACTAAAAAAAGGCAAAGAGCCCGAAAAGCGCCATCCCTTGCCGGAAGGCACCGCCTTTAAAGCGGCTTTTGAGTCAAGCCGGGCGGTCATGTTTCTTGTCGACCCCGCCACGGACGAGATCATCAGCGCCAATCCGGCCGCCTGCGAATTCTACGGTTACGATCCCGAAGAGTTGGGGGGCCTTTCCCCCTCGGAGATCAGTCTGCTGCCGCAGGATCGCCTGCGCGAACTGCTGTCCCGGCTGATTTCCGGCGGCGGCACGCGCTATTCCAGCCGCCACCGGCTGAAAAACGGCGCGGTGCGCGATGTGGAGATGGATGCCGCGCCCCTCACCCTGGATAACGGTCGCACCTGCCTTTTCTTCATCGGACACGACATAACGCCCCGTGTGGAGGCCGAGCGTTCGCTGGCCAAGAGCGAAACCCTGCTGCGCGCCATCCTCGACTCCGCGGGCGACGGCATAAGCTTCCGCGACGCCGAGGGCTTTTACCGTGAGGCCAACCCGGCCTTTTGCCGCCTGGTGGGCCAGGACTGCGCGGAGGTGCTGGGGCGCAAGGGCAAGGACATCTTTGACCGCCGCGCCGCCAGCCGCCATGTGCAGATGGACCGGCGCATTCTTGCCGTCCAAAACCCAGTGACCTACGAACTGGAGCAGGAAGGGCCGGATGGCACGCGCTACTTGAGCGTGCACAAGTCACCGGTGTACGACGCCGAGGGAGAATGCCTGGGAGTGGTGTCCATCAGCCGCGACCTTACCCGCCGCAGGCAGGCGGAGGAGGCCTTGCGCAAGAGCCAGGGCTTGCTGCGCGCCATGCTGCAGTCCGCCCAGGATTGCATCGTCATCACCGACGAAGGCGGCACCATCCGCGAGCTGAACCAGACGTTCTGCCTGCATGTGGCCCGCACCCGCAAGGAACTGCTCGGTCAGCCGCTTTCCGCGGCCTTCGCGCAGGATGATCTGCGCATCCAGCTCTCCACCAGCGAGCTTGCGCTTGCAACGCGCGAACCGGTCAGCTTCACCCAACGCATGCAGCCGTCCGGCCAGGATTTATGGATCAGCGTGGTCAAAACCGCCGTGCTCGATTCGGAGGGGCGCAGCCTCGGCGTCCTCAGCATGGGGCGCGACGTGACCGCCCAGCGCGCGGCGGATCTGGCGCTGCGCCAAAGTGAGCGCCGACTGGCCGGGCTCATACGGCAGGCCCCGGTGGGCGTGTTCGAGACCGACTCGTCCGGGCGGCTCAGCTTTGCCAACGAGCGCATGCAGCGGCAAACCGGCCGCGACCTTGCGGCGCTTTCCGGCGAGCGGTGGATGGAAATCATTCTGCCCGCCGACCGGGAGGACTTCGTGGCCGACTGGAAGGCCGCGCTTGCGCGCAAGCAGGAGGTTGACCGCGAACTGCGCGTGATGGACGCGCAGGGCCACGGGCATTGGGTGTCCTGCCGAATCCGCCCCATGGCGGACACCACCGGCCGCTTCAGCGGCTTTCTTGGGGTCATCAGCGACATCAGCGAGCGCAAAAAGGCCGAGGCCATGCGGACGGATGTGGAGAGCGTGGTGCGCCACGACCTCAAAAGCCCGCTGGGCTCCGTGCAAAACGCCATGGAGCTGCTGGAGCTTTTGGGCACGCTGAACCCGGAGCAGGAGCAAGTTGTGAGCGAAGTGCGGCTGCTCACGCGGCGCATGCAGGGGCTCATCACCCTGGCGTTGGATCTGCACGCCATGGAGGTGGGGGCCTTTGTACCCCGCCTTGCCGCGGTGGATTTATGCGCCGTGGTGGAGGACCTGCGCCCGGAACTGCGCGTGTTGGTAGAGGGGAAGAACCTCAGGCTCACTGTGCACTCGGAGTGCCCGGCAGGGCCGTTTTATGCGCTGGGCGAACGCCGCCTGCTGGACGCGGTGCTTTCAAATCTGCTCAAAAACGCTGCGGAGGCCTCGCCCGATGGCGAGGAAGTGACCGTGACGCTCAGCCGTGCGCATGGGGAGGCGGGGGATGCCGCGGTGATGGCGGTGCGCAACAAGGGTGAGGTGCCCGCCCCCATCCGCGACCGCTTTTTTGAAAAGTACGCCACCTGGGGCAAAAGCCACGGCACGGGCCTGGGCACGTATTCCGCGCGGCTCATGGTGCGCACCATGGGCGGGGGGCTCACGCTCAACACCGCGGAGCCCGGCTACACCACTGTGGCGATTGGCCTGCAAACCGCACCGCCGCCTGCGCCGCACGAGCAACCCATTTCCGACCAGGGCGCCGACGCCTGACGGCACGCCCCGCGATGCGCGGCCAGGGCTTGCCCGCGCGCAAGACTGCTGGCCCATGGCGGGCGCGGCGCAGCCACTTGTCACCAGTTCTGACCGAGACGCTCAAGGCTGCGGCCACGCCCTTCGGGGGCTCCCCCCCTGCAACCCGGCGCACCAACGCCTCTCGGCGAACGCGGGTCAAGCTGGCATTGGCATGAAGGTTCACTCGCGTCGGCAGTTGCGTTCTCGCATACCCAATTTGACCGATTCTCGCCGAGTGAACAACCTCCTATAACGTTACTGCTAGCCGCGCTCCGCGCGGCCCAGCAGCCGCAGCAGCCCGTCCAGAATGGTCCAGGGGTGCGGCGCGCAGCCCGGCACGAACAGATCCACGGGCACAAAGTCCGCACAGCCGCCATGCGCCTCGTCATGGTCCGCATAGAGCCCGCCGGAGATGGCGCAGGCTCCCACGGCTATGGCCACGCGGGGTTCCGGCGCGGCGGCCCAGGTCTTTTCCAACCCCAGGCGCATGTTCTCCGTCACCGGGCCGGTGACGAGCAGACCGTCGGCGTGGCGCGGCGAGGCCGCGAAATGAATGCCGAAGCGCCCCAGGTCGAAGACCAGGGTGCCCAGCACGTTGGTGTCCAGCTCGCAGGCGGCGCAGCCCCCGGCGCTCACCTGGCGCAGGGTCAGGGCGCGTTCGAAAAGCCGCAGGCGGCCCTTTTCCAGCGGCTGGGCCAGGGCGAAGGGCTGGCCGCGCAGGAGCAGGTCCTCGCGTCGGCTGGCGGCAAGCCGGAAATCTCCAGTGAAGACAATGGCGTTGCGCGGGCAGGCCGCCGCGCAGCCGCCGCAAAACAGGCAGCGTCCAAGGTCAAGGCACAGGCCGCCCTCCAGGGTCAGCGCGGCGGAAGGGCAGGCGGGCAGGCAGGCGCCGCAGCCGTCGCAGGCGGCGGGGTCCACCTCCGGCCGTCCGGGGTCGCGGGCCGGCAGGACGCGCATGACCTTGGGGAAGAGCGGGGGG
>Ga0183100_1001088_pt1 | contig 15063 bp, 11 predicted proteins | sample Biomet2_FD_127789 | JGI IMG/M metagenome (GOLD analysis project Ga0183100, IMG submission 127789) | Microbial communities from bioreactor (seeded with anoxic lake sediment) at LBNL, California, USA - Biofuel metagenome 2 | ecosystem: Engineered > Bioreactor > Anaerobic > Unclassified ...
AACTCCGAAAGAAGATATGGCTGCCATGTTAAAATAGGAGGCTGCTTATTATGGAAAAGAACTTTATAAAAAATATTGATTTCGCAGTAGCACTGACCTTAGCCGATTTGGTTTCCTATCAGCTGGGTCAGGTCGTCAGCAAAACACTGGCACAAAACACCGCGGTCAGCCTGACGCTGTTTGCTTTCGATGAAGGAGAAGAAATCAGTTCTCATGAATCGAACGGTGATGCGATGGTGATTGCGCTGGACGGCGAGGGCGAAATTACAATCGGTACCGAAAAACACCATGTAACAGCGGGGGAAACGATTGTCATGCCGGCAAAAACACCGCACGCAGTATATGCATCCCAACAGTTCAAAATGTTCCTGATTGTGGTATTTCCAAGTTAATCACTTAAAATGACTTAAAAACCTCTTTGTGCTTGCGGGCACAGGGAGGTTTTTTATATTGCGGAAGCGATTCAAGGTGATCCATATTGAAGGGGTCAAGTGCTCGGATAAATGCGCATCATTAATGCATTGAATGATTTTCTTACAGCTTTAAAAACAGCCTATCGACACATAACGGGTGCCAATAGGCTGCTTTTGAATGCAATAAAATAGATATATACTCTTACACTATCTTATTGTACGGATTTGCGCGCATAAAAGCTAAGTTTTTGTCACATACATGTAATTTTAGTAGAAATAATAATGATTGTAAGATGAACACAAAAATTATTTTTTAATTTGGTAAAATTAATGAATTTTGTGACTGACGTGTGACCAGCATAGAATATAATCAAAGTAAAGTAAGTATGTTTAACAACAAAGTATGATATCAATAAAAGAGCATCGCTACAATAGGCCTTTAATATAAGAAAAAGGAGCAGTGGTTCAAAATGATTAAAATGAGGAAGCTGCAATTGCGCACGATTTCACTTATCCTAACCCTCACGATATTGGCGGGGTGCGTCTACAGTTCTGCTGCTGCAGACGCTGTCACCTCCGATCATGTGGACCGCCAAAACGGAAATCTGGTTGAGCGGGTATACGACAGCGGAAACGTAACTTTATCCAATCAGGTTAAAGCGGAAAAGAACCGTATCTTTACAATCAAATTGAACGTGAAGATAAAAGACATAGCTAAGCTCTCCTCTCAAGAGGATTCTGCTTCTTCCGATACAGGCAGTTCAACGGCTTCGTCTTCTGTTTCTTCCGCGGTTGAAAGCACGACTTCTTCAGCCCCTGTTTCCTCCGCTCCAGAGAGTGCGGTAACATCAGTACCAGTTTCCTCCGCTCATGAGAGTTCAGTAACATCAACGTCTGTTTCTTCCGATGCCAATAGTTCAGTTGTTTCGGACTCCACGTCTGCAGCTGCTGAAAGCGCAACAACTACTACTTCAAGTGCACCTGCCGCAGAAGTTCAACCCAGTGCGGCCCGCACGATGCTGGCTCGTGCGGTTGCTATGCCTCAGCCGGAAGCAACTTATGAAGTGCGTTACTATATTCAGCCCGGATTTGAAGTGGTCGAATCATCCATTCCTAAAACGGCGTCCTTGGAAGACGGACAGTACGTATCGTGGCCTAACTTAACCGCTGCGGGTGTCAGCGCTTTCTCCACCGATTTACAATTGCAGGCGGTAGCAGCCGAAGACGGTTCGGACGCTGCAGCTGAAAATACAGAAGATCAATCCGGTGTGTATCAGGCCGGTGAACCCGTTTACCTGTTTGCATCGCCGAGCTTATTACAGGATGAAACAAAAGCGGCGATTACATGGAAACGTTCAACGGAAACTACACAGGTTGCCAAAAAAGTGGCGAATACCAACTGGGCATGGTCAACGGCGGGCAACATACAGCTTGGGACGACGGATGAGAATACAATATGGAATGCCAACGGGAATAAGGCGGCAGAATGGAATTATCTGTCTAATGCAAATGGAGACAGCAAAATGGATTTGCGCCGGTTTCAGGGCACTTTTAAAATTCCGACCGGCTTTCGTAAGACGGACACCGTTCAGTTTTCTTCCGTGAATCAGGATGCTTATACGTCTCTAAACAACGGAAAAATCATTCCCATTAATGATGATATTTTTATTTTTTGCTATAAAAAAGGAACCACACTGACGGATGCGAATTATTTAGATTACCTTGCATTCTGGTCCGGCACCAGTGGACCTAGGGATGGACGTTACGGAAGGAACGATGGAATCACCTTTCATGGTCTGAAAGGAAATCAATCGCACAATACCCATGCAAGCTATGATTTGATGCATTACACAGACGGTTGGTATGTGGACGCCGATCTGGATAACATTGGGGCTTCGCTTTTCCGGAACAGCACTCCTGCCGCTGGTGACGATTATGTTATTGATATCTTCACGCAGGAATATGCCGGAAGTGGCGGAATGGATAAACCGCAGCTTACCTTTACACCAAGCAACGATTACCGGGTGCAGGCGCAGAACGACAGTTATCAAGCAGCCTCTGGCACACCCGCAAACCTCAGCATTCTGGAGAACGATAAGGTTTATCTTGCCGATGATGACGTTACGAAGGATGTTGATCTTCAAGTGAACGTCGATTCTTTAGTCAGCAGCACGGAAGGCTTCACGTTACAAAAAGGCTTCGGCGGGCAGTACAACGTTTTGCAGGGAACCACGGGAATAGGCAGTTTAGCTGTTAATACTGACGGTACCGGTACGTTTACGCCTAACGCGGCTTTTACCGGAAATATAAAATTCAAGTACACGGCGGCCTGTACGCAAAACAGCAAAACGTACACCGCGGATGCTTATGTCACCATCAGCGTCAAGAATTTAAATTTGAGCAAGACCGCCAGTTATACAGGTAACTTCAATTCGGCGACCGGAAACGGAACCCGCACTTATCGATTGGGTTTATCCGCGTCGGTTACGCTGATAGGCGATAGCTTTGAAGAGTGCACGAAACCTTATGATCAACTGCCTGACGGTACCTATTATATTGACGATCAGGGAACAACAGCGGTTATAAAAACAACAACAGTCACGCAGGTACCGGGCACAACTTATGCATGGTACACCAACCCGGACTTATCCGGCTCCCCGGTTGTTTTTTCATCAACCAAAAAGCTGTATTATAAGACGGTCGTGGATAACTATTCAACGGTGAATTATAACAGCGTAAATACGGCTAACAGCTATTATGTTTTATTGTCGAACGGCAGTTATGTTCAGGTAATTTATCAGGATAGTGGATCCTATTTTGGGAACTACACTCATTGGAAAGGTACTGATGGGAATTCCTATTACTATTATGCGAGCGGAAATCTTTATAGCGGAGATATATACTATAATTCTTGGGGTTTTCTCGATGATAATATGATAAAAATTGGTAATAAAAATTTCTGTCAAAAAGTGGGAACCAAAGATGTTTACACTGCGGTTTCCAATCCTACTTCTATACCGGATGACGGAAAAGAGTATTACACGAATGCTTCAGGATATACGCGGGTATATCCTAAGAGGACAGGGGACACAGAACTAACCACAATTCGGTGGACAAAGAATGGGACAGCTATATCGACGCCTACAACATTGTATCAACGTGTGTCAAATAATGCGCCCATTGAAGGGGCGACCGTTCAGGATACGATTGACCCCCGCTTCGTGGTTCTAAATGATAGTGGCATTGCAATTACTGATCAAATCAATAATACGATACTTTCCAATGGCGGCGTTGTGAGCTATGACGCTGTGGCTCAAGTCTGGAAGGTTGTTTGGGAAAATCAAACCATTCCGGTGGCTAACGGACAATGGGCGAAAACAATTAATGTTGTGGCAAAGTCGGCGTTCTTCGGCGGCAATGATATTCCCACTAATGTCAGTGCGGATTCTTACGTTTCCTTCACAAGTGATGGTCATGTAGTAGAGGCACTGTTTAACCAGCCAACGGTGAATGTGCCGATTTATCTCCCGCAGGAAAATCAGTCGAAAACTATTTTTCTCGGTGAAGAGGCAGGAACCCTTCCCGCCAATATGACCGTTGATGTTGCCGCGTTTAATAATTCAAGTTCGGCAATGTGGTACGGAAAAGGCCAAACAGGAACAATCTCAGCAAAGTGGTATTACGATGAGAACTGCACCAACCCAGCAGCCGGCGCGGACCCTGCTGCCATTGTGGCGCTTATCCCGTCGGATACAACACCTTTGTACTATAAAGTAACGTTTACTCCGAACAGCAGCGGGTCGAATTCCGCTACAAACGGCAGTTCGGCCATTGGCACAACTTACGTAAAAGACGGTTATACCATCAACGTTGTCAAGGGGCAACTGAATCTCAGCAAAACAATTACCGCGAAATACCCCGCACCGAATGCAGTTCATGCTGCTCAGAGCTTCGTCTTTAAGATTGATCGCCGCGATACTTCGAATGGCTCAATACAGGAAACTTTCTACGAAGTCATTACACTTTCCGATAATACGCTGACTGGAAACAAGACCATTACCGGCCTAAAGAAAGGGTATTACACCGTTACGGAGCAAACCGGTGACGCATGGAGATATTTGCAGACAGGAATCGTTGACAACGACAGCTCTGTGGGTACTACAACGGATGGGAAAATATTTATTGGAAGAGAAACAACCGTTGGCGGTGCAGTTCCAAAATCCTATTTTGGAGCAGATGCGAATGATTGTGGCGTTGCAGTAAATCCCGCAACGGTTGATTTTACAAACAGGCTCGACAAGCATCAATGGCTCGGCGACACAACGGTTGCAGTAAATACCATTCGGCACGCTTCATAAGTACCACAACACAGCCGTATGACTGACAATCTTGATAAATCTCGGAGGCAAACGTGAATAAAGCAGGAAAAATAATCGGAAAAGTTATTTCAACAATCGCTCTAATCGGTGTGGTGATTCTGGCCGTAGTTGTTGCGGGCCCAAGAATAATCGGCTGGCAGCCTTACGAGGTGTTAAGCGGCAGTATGGAGCCAACCTATCACGTTGGCAGCGTGATTTACGTCCGCAAAACTGCACCGCAGGACATTAAGGTGAACGATCCGATTACCTTTTATCTGGAGGACGGCACCACGGTTGTAACACATCGGGCTGTGAAAATCGATACGCAAAAACAGCTGATTTACACCAAAGGCGATGCCAACAATGTTCAGGACGGCGGTGCTACACCGTATTCACGTTTAATCGGTAAGCCGATGTTTTCTATCCCCGGAATGGGGTATCTAACCGCGATGATGAATACCAGGCAAGGCTTGATTATTGTAGCAACACTCTTTATCTGCATGGTGATTCTCACATTCTTGCCCGACCTGCTGATGAAAAAAGGCAAAAATAAAAGCGAACCCGCACTTGATGACCAATCAAAAGGAGGTTAAAGCATGAAACTAAAGATGAAGGCGCAAAAGAAAATCATTTTGTTTTCCTCCGCGCTTGTGCTCGTTGCGTTGGTTGCCGTTGGAAGCACGATGGCTTATCTGCAAAGCAGTACTCCAAGAGCGACAAACAATTTTGTCGCACCTGTTGCGGATATTCAAATCAATGAAAATTCAAGCTCCTTTCAATTCGATTCAAATCTGACAACAATTAAGCAAGTCCGTATTCAAAATGTTAAGAATACGAATCAGTCAGTCCCGGTTTACATTCGCGTAAAGCTAATTCCGATTTGGCGGCACACGGGCACCAACGAAGGCACCGGCATTCCGGTCACCGGCCTTACCTATGGGTACGGAGAAAATGGAGCAAGCAGCAATCCAATATCCCCTTGGGTTTATCATCAGGCGGACGGCTATTATTATTATAAAACACCGGTTGCTCCGAATGATTTTACAGGCTATCTCATTGGTAAGGTTACTGTAACACCGGAGGCAAATCAGCCGGATTGCGACCTCGAGGTTCAGGTCATTGCGGATTCCATTCAGGCAAATGGCAAAATGGCAAATGGGGACTCCGCTGCAAAGAACGCCTGGGGCGTTAACCCGGCAACACTGACAAATTGATTTTAGTCATTCACCGCATCGCTGCGGAAAAAATAAAAAACATTATTTAGGAGGAAAATTACTATGAAAAAGAAAATCGTATTGGGTTTAACAGCATTAATTCTCGTCGTCGGCTTAACAATCGGTGGCACTCTCGCATTCATGCAGTCCAAAACAGTTCAGGTTGTAAACACATTTACTGTTGGCAGTGTGCATCTGTCTTTAGCTGAAACCTATGAGCAAGATTCCCAGTTGATTCCGGGCACCGTAATTGCTAAAACACCAATTTTGACCGTTGCAGCCGGCAGTGAAGAATGCTTTGTTAAAGCAAAAATTGAAATTCCTGTTGCACTTCAGACGCTAATCTCCGCTGGCAAAATTACGATTGATTATAATACAACTGATTGGTCAACGATTGATGCAAACGGGATTGTCTATTATAATGGTACAGTTGCAAAAAATGCAGCAGCCACCGTACTTCCAGCCCTCTTTACTACAGTGACAATCAATTCATCTGTAACCAATGAAGATTTAGCAACTATAGCAGACTTGGCAAACAGGCAGATTAAGGTTACCGGATATGCAATTCAGAAGGCTACATTTGGCACTAAAGAACTTGCATGGGCTGCATTTGACACTAACAATACAAACGCTTAATTTTCACAATTCAATTAACTCCTAAAGTTTACAAGGGCTGAAAAGCTCAGCCCCTGTACCCTATAAAATTTCCCAATGAGAGGGGGAATGGGCATGAAAAAAAGAATTGCAATCATTGCAACTGCGGTGATTATGGTTGCTACGCTCGTCGTCGGCGGAACGCTCGCGTTTTTTACCGATAAGGGCACAGCGACAAATGTCATTACCATGGGGGACGTGCATATTACGCTGACGGAACCCGCGTTTGCAGAAGCAACGAGCAGCACTTATCAAATTGCGAACGTAATGCCAAATCAGCAAATTACGAAGGATCCCACAATTACGAACACGGGCAGTCACGACGCGTATATTCGCTGCAAGATTGCTGTTACAGGGCTTCCAAAAGATGATGCTGAAACGGAATATTTCCCTACAAGGGAATTGCTTTCCGGATTAAACATTGATGGAAACAAATGGGTGAAGGCAGCGGATGGCTATTACTATTATCAAACTGTTCTGCCAAAGAAACCTGCTGATGACGTATCCGCGGTGAAGCTTTTTGATACCGTAACAATTCCGGAACAATGGGATAATACGCTCGTTGTTGACAAAGACGGATTTAAGATCAGCATCACTGCCGAAGCAATTCAGGCTGAGAACTTTACTCCGCATACTACACCTTATACTACAGATGAAGGAACAAAAGATATCATAGATGGCTGGAACTACAGCACCGGTTCTGCGGTAGAGCCTCAGAGTGCGCCAGCGATTAATAATTTAAACTGAATCACTTGATCCTTATAGAGTAAGAATTTTATGCATATTATGAGCAACGTGGAAAAGCGGAAGAAACTGGCTGCCATGTTGAGAGGGAATGATGCAATGAAAAATAACATGTTTATAAAACTGAATCGGATTGCTCTCATCTCAATAGCGGTTGCGACGTTAATGGCGTGCAGCTCGCTTACTGCTTTTGCCGCACAAACAACGTCGTCGGAAACGTCGCAGCCCGTCATGGTGACTTACAATGGGAGCGGTACGACGGTTGCTGTTGATTATGCGAATAATCTGGATACTTTCAGAGACTTGATGCCGAATTCAACAACAAAAGCACAGAAGATGGTTATTCGAAACAACAGCAGCAAGCAAATGCAGGCCTATTTTAGGGCAGTGCCGGCTGCTGCCGACTCAAATACGGAAATCACTGCGTCACTTTTGGATACGCTCATATTGAAAGTAACTTTCGTAAAGGAAGGTACAACTACAGAGCAAGTTTTGTATGAAGGCCCGGCGTCCGGAAAGACACAGACAACACCGGTTCAGGATATTGTTACCGCTCCGATTAGCCTTGGGTATCTTTATGGAAATTCCACTTCCGGTGTTATTTCCGCCACCCTTACAGCACCGGAGACAATGGGTAATCAATTCCAACTTGCAAGTGCGAAAATCACGTGGGAATTTCAATTTCAAGGAGCAAATCCTTCCAGTTCCGGCGGCGGCGGCGGGAACGGTGGCGGCGGCGGTACAGTGTCCGACACATCATCTCAGCCTCCTGAAAGCATCGGTACGGAATCAACTCCGCAAGGGGGCCCGGTTTCCTCAACACCTGCGGCGGAAACGATTGTAAACGGGGATGTTCCCCTTTCAAATCCTCCGAAGACCGGTGAAAATCCAGCGCTGCAATGGGGGATTGTCGCACTCGCGGTGACGGCAGGATTCATTTTGGTAATGACCAAACGGAAGATCAGAATGGATTCAAACAAATAAAGTTAATGTGATCTCGAATTAATAAGCCTTCATTTTGGATGTTGAGTCCATGAATGAAGGCTTTTTAGCACTCTAATGACAAGAGTGCTAAAATTAACAAATTGCTCATATTTTATGTAATCATTTTTAATAATTCAGGGGTATATTAATAATTGTTGAAGGAAGCAAATAAGGCTTTCCGAGACAAATAAATATATTTTGGAGGTTTTGATTATGTTTGATTTAGTACCATTTGCACGCAGGGAGAACACTTTGTTCAACTATCTTGACAACATGGAGAAAAACTTCTTTGGTGATATGTCCCAAGATTTTTCTTCATTCCGAACAGATGTCATTGACGATGGCAGCCAATTTATCTTGAAAGCGGAACTGCCGGGCTTTAAAAAGGAAGATATCAAGATTGACATCGAAGGAGATACACTCACCGTGAGTGCGGAGCATAATGATGAAACGGAAGAGAAGAAAGACAATTACATTCGTCGCGAACGCCGGTATGGTTCGTTCGCAAGAACCTTTGACATTTCGAACATCAAGGCGGATGAGATTTCCGCGGATTACAGTGAAGGAATCCTTTCGCTGAATCTTCCGAAGCTCGAAGTAAAATCACCTGAAACACGCAGAATCGATATTAAATAACTTCATAACGGAACAGCAGGGTCGTTTGAACTAAAAACTCAAACGACCCTGCTGTTTTTGCTTATTGAATTGAGTAAAATATCCATAGTAAATAAATTGAATTTTAGATCACAAGTTCAATCTGATTTCCGTCAGGGTCGGAAACACAGCTTTCATAGTAACCGTCTCCGGTGACTCTTGGCCCGCTGAAGACCGTGTAGCCATCGTCTAAAAGCCGTTGGGTCAAAGCATCCACTTCCTCTTTGCTGCCGGTGCTGAAAGCGAGGTGAGCCCAGCCGATGTGTAGCGGAGGAGCTTCATAATCAGAAAGAGTTGGCCTTGTCATAATTTCGAGTCTTGTTCCATCCGCAAAACTTAAAAAATAGGTTTCTAAACCGGTGATGGAATTGTGATATTTTTGGTTGCTTTTCGCTGAAAAATACTTTTCATAGTAGTTTTTCATTTTTTCCAAATCGTTTGTATACAGGGCGATATGACTGATTTTCATAAAATTGCCTCCTTTTATTAATATGCAACAATCGGCGGTGATTGAGTAGGGATAAAAGAACTGTTTTCAATTCAGTATAGCATTGTGCTCCTAAAAATACAATTCGGAAGAGGGCGTCCAGAATTGTATTTTATTTTTTCCTTTATAACATATGAATGGGGTTTCATAATAATTGATTTTCGCGCCTCCAGTTGTTATAATTAAAATAACAATTTATAATTATCGCAAAATATTGCGGCTGATCAATTTGGCTGTGTGGGAGCGTGAAAATATGAATCAAATAAAAATACTGCATTGTGCGGACTTGCATCTTGGCGCGGAGCTTTCTTCTATTGGTACTCATGCAAGGGAGCGCAGGGAAGAAATACTGATTACTTTTTACCGCATTGTTTCAATCTGTAAAGAGGAAGAAATTGCACTGCTGTTGATTGCCGGCGATTTCTTTGAGGGCTCCAATACGGATAAAAACACCGTCAAATCCGTAAAAGAGGCCTTGGCTCAGATTCCAAATACAATAGTCGCGATTGCGCCGGGTAACCATGATTATGTTTCAATTGATTCTCCCTATGCCGATACGGACTGGCCTGAAAACGTACATATTTTTCAGTCGGGGCTTGAATCAATTACGTTTGAGGAAAAAGCCCTGCGTTTGTGGGGAGCTGGCTTCACAAGCACATATGTCACCCGCCCGCTGCTCCATGAAACGGATATTCCTCAGGATGATCTCGTGAACATCTGCGTACTGCATGGCGATTTGGTTGCGGAAAATCAGCCAAGCAATTACAATCCGATTACCCCGACGCAAATCCGGTTTAGCGGAATGGATTATCTGGCGCTTGGGCATATCCATAAACGCACCGATATTCTGCAAAGCGGAGCGACTCATTATGCCTATTGCGGCTGCCCCGAGGGCAAGGGCTTTGACGAGCTTGATGAAAAAGGCGTTTATATCGGAATAGTCTCAAAGGGAAGAGCCGAATTGACTTTTCGCCCTGTATGCAGGCGTATGAATCTGGAAGTCCATGTTGATATCGGCGGAGCGACAACCAATAATGAGGTAGCCGAAATCGTTACCCACACAATAAAACAAAAATACGGCGCTCAATATGCGCAACATTTGTACAAAGTAATTTTGGTAGGTGCACTCGACGCAGGTTTTACTCCGGACTGTGTCGCCATTGCACTCAGGCTGCAAAGTGATCTGTATTTTATTAAAATAAAAGATGAAACGCATATCGCGATTGACTTTGATGAATTGGCAAAAGAAACTTCATTGAAAGGTATTTTTGTTCGTAAAATGCTTGATAAACTTAATGACAGTCTTGAACATCACAAGGAACAGGAAGCTTCACAGTACAGAAGGGCACTGTATATTGGCATCAAAGCTTTTGACAGTGAGGTAACACTGAATGAAAATTAATAACGTACAAATCGAACATTTTGGAAAGCTCGAAAATTATTTTCTTGATTTTGGAAACGGATTCAATATTATATACGGGAATAATGAAGATGGTAAAAGCACCATTATGGCTTTTATTAAATTGATGTTTTATGGTACACCCGGAAGAAGCACAGACTTATCAAAAAATATGCGAAAAAAATATATGCCTTGGGATGGGGCAAAAATGTCCGGTTCTATTGAATTTGAAGACAAAGGAGTTACATATCGGCTCGAAAAACAATTTGGTGGTTCCAATGCAACAGATCGGATTAGCCTGTGGAATAAAGCGACAGGTGAGAAAGAAGGCATTGCAAGCGGAACCGACCTTGGCCAGAAATTTTTTGGAATCGGTGCTGCGGCGTTTGAAAAGAGCGTTTTTATTGGACAAGCCGGCAGTATGGCTGATACGACAGACCGAGAGGACGAAATCACACAAAAGCTGTTGAACCTTGTTTCTACCGGTGATGAGAGCGTTTCGCAGAAAAAAGTCGAAAACCGTCTGCAAAACGCCATGGAAGCACTGAAGTCAAGAAGCGGCAGAATCGGCGTTCTGGATAAACGGTATCAGGAAATGAATCGTCTGAATGAAGCCCGTTCCGTCGCTGTGGAAGAGGAAGAAAAGAAAAAGCAGTTTGAACAGCAGCGTGCAGTACTGGCAGAGCAGAAAGAACTATTGGAACAGACCTACCGCCAACAGCAATCGCAGTATGATTTGCAGGAGAAGTTAGGCCGGCTGGAAACGCTGAAAAAACTGATTCAGAAAAAGCAGGGAGTCGACAGCCTGATTGCAGAGTGTGAAGACAGGAAGCGGCGGCTCACAGAGGGCGACGCTGTCTTTGACGCGGTATTTGTAAAAAGCTGTGAAGACCAGATATTACAGATACAGTCGCTTGAAGAAATTTATACCGAGCGAAAGAGAAATGTGCATGCGTTGGAAGAGGAAGATATCAGCTTGAAAGAGCAGAATATCCCTGAAATTTCGCAGGAAGCTGTCGAACAATTAAAAGCACAGGAAAAAGAGCTGACTGGGGTACGTGCTTCCATTACCGCACTGAGAGAATCCATCCGTGAGTTTACAGAGGCATCAAAAAAGCAAGCAGAGCTTTCGGAAATCCAAGTGCTGTTATCCGCACAGGCTGCGGAAAAAAGCAAGCAGGAAAGCGCTCTGAATGATTCGAGAGCTGAATTACAGGCCGCACGGCAGTCTTTGTCCGAACATAAAGAGGCTTTGGAAAACAGAAGGCAGGAGCTCAATCAGCTTCGCCGGCTTCAGGATGATGCCAATACGGAATACCAAGTTGCCGTGCACAATAAGAAATCTGTGGAACAGCTTTCCAATCAAAAAATTGAAACAGCGCGTGCGCAGCTTAAACAAGCTGCCACTCCCAAACAAGTGGTAATGAATGAAAACGCAGGACATTCGGTGAACACACCTATGCTTGTCGGAGCAGTTTTACTTCTCGCTTTGTCAATTGTTTTAGGGATTGTCGTTCACCCGGTTTGTTATATCGGAGCAGTCGCCGCCGCTGTTTTAGGAATAACCGCTTTCGCCAAAACAAAAACGAAATCCGTTACTACCACCATTGTGGATGAAGCGGAGTCCGTTAGAGCGACAGCAAATTATGAGAATGTGCAAAGGGCGGCGCAATTGGATAACGAGGCCGCTTTGGAAGCGGAAAAAAGAGCCGAAGCAAAAGCGCAGGAGCTCAAAACCAAATTTGAGCTTTTACAAAAGTCTGCTGTCGAATGGGAACAACTTTACCAGACCGCTTCAGAGCAGGTGCCCCATACGGAACAGAAAGTAAACGAACTTGAAATTAGCCTGAGGTTCATCAACGAAAAACTGAATGACCTTACACAAAAAGCCAAGGCAAAACAAGAGGAGGCAGATGGGCTCAACGTTGCCACGGAAGAAACCAATATTCACCATCTTCAGGAACAGCTCGGTGTGAAAACGGAGCATGAAGCGGCGCTTGTCAAAGAGATACAGACGCAGCTGTCGGGTAAAGGCTGCGAAACAATAGACGAACTGCAAAATCGATTCATGCAGATGCAGAACCATCGAACCAAGACTGCCGCTAAGGCGGAGAGTTTGGGCAAAGCGCGAGAAGATGAAAAACAGGCAAGTAAAAATTTGAATACGGTAGTCCAAAAATTTATATCGCTCGTCAATCAATACAAACCTTGCACTTCCTATGAAGCCGCGGTTGGCAGTTTGCACGAGTTAAAAGAGGCCATTAAGGAAATCAACACCCTGCAAGTGAAAATCAACAGCCAGTCCGAGTTCCTCAATGAGGAAACACAAGGAAGAACTGCCGCACAAATTGTTGGGGAAGCAGCTGAAATACGCAATCAAATTCTCAGCGCCAACGATGGAGTCATGCCGGAAATAGCCGAGAACTGGAAAAATGAACAGCTAAAGCAACAAAGTCAAAATAGTTCCGTACAGCTGCAAGAGGTTCGCGAGGCTTTCATCAAGCTGAATTCAAATATCAAGAACCAGTTCATCGGCAAGAAAAATGTCAGTGAGATTGAAGAGGAGATTGATCAGCTTAAAAAGGAAATCGCGGAAAGTGAAAGCGATTATGAGTGCCTTACCATCGCACAGTCAACGCTTACGGAGGCATTCACCGAGATTCGCCAAAGCTTCGGCCCTCTTCTGAATGATAAAACCGCCGCTATTTTTAACAGCTTGACCGGCGGAAAATATAATAATGTGATCATTTCGAGAAATTTTGATATTAATGTACAGGAAGGGCAAAGTGCAGTATCCCATGAGTGGCAGTACCTGAGCAGCGGCACGATTGATCAGGCATATTTGTCATTAAGATTGGCAGTTGCTGATTTGCTGTCACAGGAAAGTGACGGTTTACCGCTGATGCTGGACGATGTATTTTTGCAGTACGACGACAGTAGGGCGGAACAGGGGCTGCGTTTTCTCGTGAACTTTGTCAAACGGGAAGAAGCCCCAACACAAATCATATTGTTTACCTGTCATAAGAGCATCCTTGAATGGGCGCAAAAAAACGATATGGATGCAACAATCAAAACAATTTGCTAATTTTGCAACTTTCAGGGAGACGCCCAGCGTTTTATCGGATATTATTTCAATATGCCTGCAAAACCGCCTGTGATTTTCCAGGCGGTTTTTTAAATCCGACACGCCTGTGTGATTAAAAGTTGATTTTATATAGAAAATATATTAAAAATTTTACATTATTGGAATAAATTGTTTGAATTACAAAAAAATCGTGGTATTATTTATATGGTTGAATAGAGAATTAATTTGTCAAACCAAATAAAAAGTCTAAAACTCGATTAAATATTAAAAAACCAATACTGCACTGATATAAAGTTTGGCAACCGGTTGCAATTTCAGAGCTATCTGTATTTTCAATCCACTGCTCCGCCAAGTGTCGGCGGAGCAGTGTTGCTTAGGGGGAAATTAAGTGATAAGGAAAATGAAGCAGCCATTAGAGGCCGCTTTTGTAATTATCCTTGCAGCTGCATTTATTATTTTATCTTTCAGTCAATACTCCGGTTTATTAAATCAATCCTTTGCAGACGAAGTACAGGATGACTTATCAATCAGCACCCGGCAAAGTGCTGATATGGCGAGCGAGAAACTCAAAGCGGTTGTTTCTTCCATGGAAGCGCTGTCTCAAGCCATAGGCGATAAGGACGTTTCGCTGAATGACAGCAGTGTGTTTGTTGTTTTGGATAAAGTCAAAAAGTCAAACAGGCTTTCAACAATGGCGGTTGCGATGCCGGACGGTACCTGCCTTTTCGATGACGGAAGCAAACTTCAAATATCCGATCGCTCTTATTTTCAGAAAACGATGGAAAATAATACGGTTATATCTGACCTTACGGTCAGCAGGCTGGATGGAAACCGCTGTATTATCATTTCGGTTCCTGTTTGCCGCAATTCTAAGGTTGTGGGTACCATCAATACTCTTCTTTCCACGAAGACAATGAACGAATTACTTCAAATAAAAACATCCAGTCAACAGGGCGTTACCTATATGGTGGAGAAGAGCGGAGACATTATCTCTGCGTCAACATCTCAGTACGATCATGGGAGTATATTTGCCGATGCTGATTTATCCGTTGAAAAGAAAGATGATATTAA
>Ga0183100_1001089_pt1 | contig 15039 bp, 15 predicted proteins | sample Biomet2_FD_127789 | JGI IMG/M metagenome (GOLD analysis project Ga0183100, IMG submission 127789) | Microbial communities from bioreactor (seeded with anoxic lake sediment) at LBNL, California, USA - Biofuel metagenome 2 | ecosystem: Engineered > Bioreactor > Anaerobic > Unclassified ...
TTGTAATGAAATGTGAGAAATTTGCTCAAATTACTGACCTTAAAGACTTTCTTCAAAATAATTTAATCATAGCCCAGATTTGCGGTTTTAATATTCTAAAGCCTTTGCCATCTTAATGGGTTTTTCAAAGATTTATTAAGAACCTTTCTAACTCTTATCTTAAAGAGATTATGAAACATCAAGTTAATACTCTTAAAGAGTTAGGTTTTATTGATAATAATTTTGTATCCATTGACGCTACTCCTGTTAAAGCTAATACAAAATTCAATAATCATAAATGTTTTTGTAGCAACAAATTTTCTGAAAATAATCCTCCTGCTTCGGATAAAGATTGCAAATTGGGTGTTCATACTGCTAATAATAGTATGAATGTTCAAGTTTCAGAAGATAAATCCAATAAAAGCAAGAAAAATTATGAATTTTATTGGGGCTATAAGAATCACATACTTTGTGATTCTATATCTGGTCTTCCAATTGATGAATTTACTACAACGGCAGATGTTAATGAAATTTCCACACTACCAAAGTTCCTTAGAGCAACAAATCAATGGTTTCCCCTCAAAGGTAGCTATATTATTGCCGATAAGGGATATGATTCAAAGCAAAATCATGATTTTATTCGTAATGAACTTAAAGGGCTTGCTTTTATAGCTTTGAACAAACGTAGAACCAAGAAAAACAAGCTGACATTAAAAGGCAATATCATATGTGATGGCGGTTTAGCCATGCATAAAGATGGCAAACAATATTTTGATTCCTATATTAAGCAGAAATTCTGTTGTCCTAACAGAAAATCAAAAGATGATTCATTGTGTCCCTGTAACCATGAAAAATATTTTAATGATAAAAAGAACAGAGGTTGTGTTAAATACATAAACATTGGTACTGACTATAGAGCTTCCATTAATCGCAATTCCATATTTTTTAAGAAAATATACAGCTTAAGAACTGAATCTGAAAGATACAATTCTAGATGGAAGAATCTTAATAGTGAACAAGCTTATGTTAGGAATATAAATTCTGTTTCTAACTTAAATACCATTGGACACATTTGTCTTTTAACAGTTGCACTTACTGCAATAAAATCTGGTTGCGTAGATAAATCCAAATCCCTATCGGGATTAAAAAGAACAGCCTAATATTATTTTTTTAATCAAAACTTTTCAAGGGAGTAGTCTGCCCATTTTTTGATTATTGCTGTTAATCCATGTTTTAAATATAAATAGACAAGCTACGCTTATTAAAATTTGCCGTTATTTTCCTTTTGGCGTTTAGTTTTTAATTAATTATGCTCTTGTCTATATTACCTTATATGATGCACATTGTGATACATAGTTCAATATATAATATGAAATTTTTACAAAAAATAAAGCCTTCCAAGGCTTTCAGTTTTTTTTCTTTATTCAACTGTCAAAGATCCGGTTCAAATGCATTGATATTTTGTTTAGGCGAGTTTATAATAATATTATGGGCTTGTTGAAACTAATTGTAGGTTTAGCATAATGAACCTATTAATGACTGCGCGAGAGGTTTCAGAAAAATGGGGAATCTCTGCACGGGAAGTGCAAAGACTCTGTAAAAATGGCAGAATCCCCGTAGCCTACAGAGTTGGTTGTAATTAGACCACTCCTTAAGACACCCAAAAGCCTACTTACGCATAAGTATACGGCGGCGTCAACTCTGATGACGCCATTTCGTTTGTAAGGAGAATAGTCACATGAGAACCGTATTAGGGACATACACCCCACGCCACAGTATATTGAAAAGGACGTTTAATTCATAAGTCTTTACTGCATCTTTTAGGCCTGTTATGCAGTACTATAAAACCGGCGTTTCAGTTATTGATAAGATATATACAGATACAGAATCCTTTTTTAAAGAAGCTACATATCCCACAGATAGTCTTAAATGCCAATTGCCAGCATCTTCCGCTGAGTTGCTCGTGATCAGACGGCCCTTTCATTAACAGACTGGAAACAGTTTTGGTGGAGGTAAAACCCACTCACTAATTCTTTATTTAACATTTTTTACTAAAGAAGGAGATGATTAGTTATGAATATTCAAGAACGAATTGCCTCTTTGCGCGAGACTAATCCCTTTCTCAATAAAGAGGACATTGTTTATAATCTTGTCCTGGAGGATATTCTGAACTGGCGGTTAAAAAGCGGAGAAAGGGTCAATCAGGAAGAGTTGTCTTCCCAATACAATATCAGCCGTTCACCGGTGCGGGAGGCGCTTTACCGTTTAGAGGTGGAAGGTTATTTGGGAAAAAACAACAAAGGATATTATGTATATCGATTGAAAATGGAAGACTATTTGAGCATAAATGAATTCAGAATAATGTTTGAAGCTTATGGTACCAGGCTGGCGGCCAAGAGTATCAAGAAGGAAGAAATACAGCAGCTCAAATTTAATATGCAACAAATGAAATCCATTGTGGAGCAGGAGGACATGGAAGCGTTTTTAAAACTGGATGAAGAGTTTCATCTGATGCTTATTTACGCTTCAAAGAATCCGTATTTAATTAAAACTTATTTACAATATAAAGAAAAATTTCACTTTTTTCGTATATTAACTACTACCTCTCAACGTTTCCCCGCTACTCTTGCCTGGCATGAGAAAATATATACCGCAGTGATTAGTAACAATGAGGAGAGGGCGGCACGGACTGCGATTGCACATCTGCAGGCTATGATAAAAACTGCGTCCATCATTTGCCAAAATCAGGTATTAAATGTATAAGTTTGTTTGTATGCAATGGTGAACAAAAAAGGGCTGTTACTAAAATCCATGTTTAGACCAATACCAGATCAAGTCCAAGAATATTAACTTAATTTAATATAAGAAATAGATGTCAGCACTGGGATTATCCCATAAGGCTGACATTTTCCTGTTTTAAGCGATGTTGATCAAACCCCATTTAATTTAAACTTTTTGCAGCCCCCTGATTAAGAATCTGCGTACGCCAAAATTGTCCTTGATGTTTCCCAAAATGGTTCAAGGTTCGATCGGCCGAAGACTTCGTAACTTTAGCCCTATCTCTGAGGTCGATTCTTTCATGCTTTGGCCTTAAGTTAATTCAAACTACTGTTGATAAGATCTGCCGATTCATGTCTGGTTTGTTAGACTTAACGCAGCAGTCTCAAAAAGGACTGTCTTTACAATCCGTTCCACGATAGATTCGAGTAGTGCTTGTATGGACATTCTTGCTTGTGTGCTTTTTTCATGGCCCAAAATAAGACGCCGACCATATCCCCAAAGATATTCATCTTTTTCCTCATCATACTTTCAATTCTCCGCTTTGCTAAGGTTCTTTATCCATTTCTTACGGGCTTCCTTGTGAAAGGTGTTGTACTGTACATAATCGGTCTTACCGATGTTTGAAAGAACCAACGCGGCCCCTTTCACCCGGTAGTGATAAGGAACATGCCGGGTGAAGCAGTCTTATATTAATAAATTCCTAAATAAGGGTTCTTCTTATAGTGAACTGGTTTTCATTTATCTGAAAACTAGGAATAAATTGAATACAAAACCGCAGTACAATATTATAAATTGTGGTCCCAATTATGCTTTGGACTTGACTAATAGAGTTTCTTTGTTCATGTTTAAGCCTTTTGTTTTTAATTCGTTAACAGAATCCACCATTGCCTGCTTAGGCTTTTTTTTATTAATTCATTTATTTTGTAATTTGCCCGCATTTTCATTTTCATAACCCATTAAAGTACTCTAAAAACAATATTTTAATGGATTATGCGTATTATTTCAAAATATATTGTGATTGTAATAGTTAATCCTGTTGGTTAATTAGTCTTCAAAATATTAAAATACGCCCTCACGAGTATTTCTATTTGCAGTATCAATTACAATCTCACCTCGGGGGTATGCAATTGATGTTGCCGTATCATGTACTTTAATGCATACATTTCGGGGACATTTGCACGTATTTGTTTTCATAGCGACCGCCCATGGCTGAAAATTTACACCATGCATGGTTCAATGATATATTTTAACCACTAAGTATTACAAATTATTTATATTGTGAGGTGATAAAATGTTGCATCGAATATTGATACTTAATCCCGGTTCAACCTCCACCAAAGTTGCTGTATATGACGACGAAGTACTTTTGTTTCAAGATGATATTCGCCATATGCCGGAAGAATTGGCTTCTTTTCAGCTGGCCGTGCAGCAGGTGGATTTTCGATTAGGCGTGGTAAAAAAGGTACTGCAGGCCAGAAATGTTTCCGAACAATCACTATCCGCTATATGTGCGCGAGGCGGACGTATACCGCCTTGCGCACCCGGCGCGATTCGCATCAATCAGGACATGGTGGATTATTTAGAAGAACTGCCTGATAATACGCACCCGGCGACATCCGGTTGTCTTGTGGCATATCGTATGGCGCAGGATTTGTCTATCCCATCCTACATTTACGACGGTACATCCGTCGATGAGCTTTTGCCGATTGCAAAAGTAAGCGGGATGCCTGAACTGCCTCGGTTCGCAGTGGGGCATACCCTCAATACCCGCGCCATGGCCATAAAATGTGCAAAGGAAGTGATGTGCAAGCCGTTTGCAAACTGCACGTTCATTGTGGCACATATTGGCGGGGGTGTATCCGTGCGCTTATTCAAGGATGGAAGAAATATTGATTCGGTTAATGACGACAATGGCGGATTCGCTCCGGAACGTGCCGGCTGTCTGAGCGCTGTGCCACTGGTACAACTTTGCTTTTCGGGAAAATACACGAAGCTGGAGCTTATTAAAAAAATCCGCGGTAACGGGGGCTTGAAAGCACATCTTGGCACCAGCGACGGAATAGAAATCGAGAAGCGCATTGCTTCAGGGGACAAGCAGGCAAAGCTTGTGTATGAGGCTATGGCATACAGCATCGCCAAGGATATTGGACAAATGTCTGTCCCTGTTGCCGGCAATATAGATCGGATTATTATAACCGGTGGGATTGCTCATTCCAAATATATAACCGACTATATCACGAATTTAGTATCATTCATTGCACCGGTCGAGTTAATGCCAGGAGAGTTTGAGATAGAGGCATTGGCGCTCGGCGCAATGCGTGTGCTGCGCGGGCAGGAGACAGCGTCCGAATTTCAATTACCCGTACAAAAAATGTGATCAAAGTCATGATAATTGAAGTTTCAGGTATAGTTAAGATTTTAAGAATGATTAAAGCACTAAGCATCGATCTTGAAGAAGGCAACGCGGCCGGAATCGACGGAGGAACACTGGCTGATATACTTGTCTAGACCTGTTTACGGGGCTTCGTGTAAAATGAATGCATGAATTCCCCTCCACACGGAAGCGGTATACGCTGCCTATTATACGGCAACCTTCATTGCCGCTGTACGATCGGCGAGGATTCTGACAATGTCAATATCGGCGACACCTGGTATGAGGAGGGCGCATACCCAATTGTTTCCACTACTTACGATGAGATACCGACCACGTTTTTACGCGATATGATTCTTCCGGTCGAATACGCAGAATATCCTGCTTCCGTGGTGTGGATAGAGAATAAGGATAAAGTCGGAGCTGTTTGGAAGAAATATACTGATCAAGTCATCCGTTTGCTCTAAAACATGGAGATCCATGAACCGGAGCTTAATAAAAGGAGACGGGGTCTAATGTTTCAACTTATAGTAAACGGAGAGAAAGAACGGCCGTAAAAGATGAAAAGCTACTCTTATTCTTGCGGGAGAGCTCGTATCTCACATCAGTTAAAAACAGATGTTTGAAGCGTGTAAGGATCCGGTACAAGCACATCATCAAAGTCGTATCGGCCCTGTGATTGCATATATGTGGACGCAGGAATATACCGGACTTAAAGCCTACAACTATGACACTGTTTTTTCAAACGAATTGTGTGAGCTGGCAAAGGTTTCGGGAACTCCTCTCTGTGAGAGACCTTGCGCATATCACGCACTAAATACCAAGGCGGTTGCTCGCGCGGTCGCGAAAAAGTATGGCGAAGATTTCTTCGCTATCAACTACATTATGGTCATGCTTGGCGGCGGAGTCAGTGTAAGTCTGCACAGCCATGGGCTTACCATCGATATGGTTGCGGAGGATGAGGGCTCCTTTTCCACAGTTCGTGCAGGCAGAGTCCCACGTGACTATTTGCTCGATCTCTGCTTCAGCGGTAAATATGACCGTTCAGGTGTAAAGCGTCTCCTTGACAGTCAGAGCGGTCTGATCGGTTATCTGGGTACCAACGATTTCATATAGGTCGAAAAGCGCTGCAATAACGGAGACGAGAAAGCCATAAAGATATTTGAAGCCTTTGCGTATCAACTGGCAAAGGACGTTGGAAGCATGGCACCTGTTGTGAATGGCAATATCGACCGCATTATTTTAACCGGCGGGATAGCCTACTCTAAAAAAATCACTGTTGTACTTGCAGATAGAGTGAAATTCATTGCTCCAGTTGAAGTATGGCCAGGAAGCATTGAGCAGGAAGCTCTTGGCCTTGGAATTTTGCGTGTACTGCGCGGACAAGAGGAAGCCCATACCTACAGCATAAACTAAAGCAACCTGTAAGTATATGTACAGTGAAAATCTGTAAATATAAAAAACTAATGAAAGGAGAAAAAGATGGCAAGAATTGAAGTCAAATCAGAAATATGCAAGAGCTGCAAATTGTGTTTCAGCGCCTGCCCTAAGGGGCTTATTGGCCTTGGAGATAAGCTCAACTCAAAAGGCTATCATTATGCAGTACAGCACAATCCTGAAAAGTGCACTGGATGCAAGTTTTGTGCTATTATGTGTCCTGATGCCGCAATCAATGTTTATAAGTAAAAGGGGGAAATTAATATGACAAGAAAAGTATTAGAGGGTAATGTTGCCGTTTGCGAAGCGGCGATTCGGGCAGGATGCAAGTTTTATGCCGGCTATCCTATTACCCCACAGACAAGCATAACCGAAACATTATCATACCGCATGGAAGAGACCGGCGGGGATTTCGTTCAAGCAGAAAGTGAGCTCGGAGCAATCAATATGGTCGCAGGAGCATCCGCGGGCGGCATGCGTACCATGACGGCAACCGCAGGCCCCGGATTTTCTCTGATGGCAGAGGGCATGTCTTTCATGTGTGCAAGCCGTTTGCCTGTGGTGATCGTAGACGTTATGCGCACCGGCCCCGGCGGCGCAACGATCCGACCATCTCAGAGCGACTACAATTACGCGACCAAATCGCTCGGTCATGGTGGACATCGTGGCTTTGTCGTAGCCCCCTGTTCGGTTCAGGAATGTGCAGACTGGACATTCAAAGGTTTTGATATCTCAGATGAATTCCGCGTGCCCTTTATTCTCCTGTCCGATGGTATGATTGGAAATTTGCTCGAGCCTGTTGAACTGCCTGAGCCCAAGGAAAACCTGCCTGAGAGAGACTATATAGTCAATGGATGTGAAGACCGCGAATTCCGTGATCAGAAAGACTTTGAGCGTAATCCTCAGATACTAGAGGCGTTCTATAAATCCCGTAATGACCTCTACAAGCTGTGGGCGGATACCATGACCGAGTACGAAATGTACCGCATGGAAGATGCTGAGTACGTTATTGCTGCATTTGGCTCAAGTGCACGTATTTCCAAAGAGAGCATCGACAACCTTCGAGATGAAGGCATAAAGGTAGGTCTCATTCGTCCCATCACTTTGAATCCTTTCCCGACCAAACCCTTTGAGCAGTTGAGTTCCGATAAGGTAAAGTTCGTACTGACAGTTGAGGCCTGCGATCCTCGCCAGTTCTACTATGATGTAGATTATGTTCTGCGCGGCCGCTTCCTTCACTATTCATTCACTCGGTCCGGAGGAAATATGCTCACGCCACAGGATATAAGTGAAGAATTTAAAAAGCTTTTGCAAGGAGGTAAATAATATGGAACAACTCGTCTACACAGTCAGTGAAAGCTTCAACAAAGCCGGACGTAACGCTTTCTGTCCCGGCTGCATGCATTCTACTGCACACAAGATAATCTGCGAAGTTCTCGATGAAATGAATCTTCGGGGCAAGTGCGTGATAGTTCTGCCGGTCGGCTGCGCCGTCAACTCCCATGAGTATTTCAATACGGATATGCTGGGATGCCTGCACGGCAGAGCCGCGGCTACTGCTGTCGGTCTTAAGCACGCCCAGAAAGACAAACTCATTATTTCTTACCAGGGCGACGGTGACGCTGCAAGTATAGGACTTGCAGAGAGCTTCTACGCCGCAAACCGCGGCGATCCTATAACCGTTATCATGGTCAACAACCAGATTTACGGCATGACCGGGGGCCAGATGTCCCCCTGCACTCTGGTTGGTCAGAAAGCCACCACAGCTATACACGGCAGAAATCCGGCTGTTGTCGGCTATCCTGTACATGTCGCAGAGATGTTGGCAGCTCTGACTGCAACCTCCTTTGTCGCAAGGTATTCTCTGCACGATGTTAAGCATATTCTTGAAGCCAAGAAGGGAATTGCCAAGGCATTTGACATTCAACTCAATCATAATGGATACTCTTTCATTGAGCTTCTGGCTGCTTGCCCGACGAACTGGGGAATCGATCCTTCACAGGGGCCCAAGTGGATGGTAGAAAAAACTATACCTGAGTTCCCCCTCGGTGTTTTCAAATCCCTTAAGGAGGTATAATTATGGAAATTAGTTTACTATTTGGCGGATTCGGTGGTCAGGGTGTACAGACCATTGGCAAGCTATTGACCTACGCAGGCTGTGACGCTGACCTTAACGTTACTTTCTCCCCCTCCTACGGCGGCGAGATGCGCGGAGGTACATCCAACTGCACCGTCTCTATCAGCCCCGATAAGGAAATAGCCTCGCCATCAAAGAGATATCTTGACTATGTTGTCGCATTCAACACTCCAGCCTATGCCAAGTTCAAGAACCAGATAAAGGCCGGCGGCACTCTAGTATACAACAGTGACCTCGTAACTCCAGAGATGGGCAGAGACGATATCAGATATCTTGAAATCCCTCTCAATACCCTCACTGATAAGCTCGGATCTCAGAAGGTTATGAACATCGTCATGCTGGGCTTTATCTCTCAGCTATTCGATTACATTCCTGAGGAAGTATTCAGAGCAACAATCAAGGTGCGCCTTGGCAAGAAGGCTGAGTTCATCGAGCTTAACGACAAGGCATTTACCTTGGGTGTAGAGTATGCCCGCAAGCTGCTGGCAAGTAATATGTAGTTATAACTGGAGGGGTTGCCTATTCAAGCATAATTACTGATTTAACTGGTGCAAGAGTTGAGTATCTTGCACCTGTTAAAATAGTGCCAGGAGCAAAAGAGATGTATGCACTTGCGGATGGAATTACTAGAGTTTTGCAAGGAAAGGAAGAAGCAAAACTTTATTTAAAATAATAGATAAATTCCGCAAGCGAATAATAAATATTAAACTTATGGAGGGTTACTTATGGGAAATACAGTAAATGCAAAGGAATATATTCAAGAAGTAGTTGAAAGGGTAATAGCTAGAAATGCTAACGAACCAGAATTAGTGATGATAGGATTAATTACGTTGACGTTAAATACATTATCATGAAGATAGAAGAAGAGCGGGTAATGATAAATTCCCGTGGATTCTAGGAGAATGCGGATTTCCAAAGAATACAGATCTTCTGCTTCTTTTATTTTAGAAACAGCTAAGCTTAAGGAATTTAAATCAGAATGTAGGATTTTAAATGGTTTTCCTACAAATGTTTGATTGGGAAGTGCGATAGACATCCAACTGAAATCAGCACCAACATCAATCCCAACAGAGATAAATAAACTATGTTTAATAATGTTTGACATGAGCAACAGCTCCTTTCTAATAGGAATCCATTTCCAAATAATGAGTACACATCCTAGCATGTGAAACGGGGATAGCCGAAGGCTCCCAACCAGCTAATCATAAAACCTCATTGAATGGACTAATTGACTTAATTATAGGTATAGGTCAGTGGTAACTGACTTCCCAAGGATGCGAACATTATTTATCCTATCCTTGAAGATTATACTTTATGAAAAGTCTGGAGTCTATCGGGAACCGTCAGACATATTAAATTATAAAAGTAACATCTGATGAAGGAAGAGATCCTTCTTCCGTTACTAATTTTAGAATTTTATTAAGAAAAGAATAGCCCTTAGTGGCTATATCATTATTATACTCGGAGGTGTGAAATGTTTAAAGACTTTGAAGAACTAGTAAATAAAGCACGAATGATGAAAAAAAAGCTGACAATTGTAATTGCAGCAGCAGATGACGAAACAATGATTCATGTTGTAGAAGAAGTTTTAAAAATGAACCTATGCAATGTAATAATGGTTGGCGATAAGAAGAAGATTGAAGATTTGGGAACAGGATCATTCGAGCTTGATAGTATTCAAATTGTAGATGAAAAGGATAGAATTAAATCTTGTTTAGTAGCAGTGGAGCTAGTAAGTAAAGGAATAGGACATGTACTGGTGAAAGGAAATGTTAACACAAGTGACTTTTTAAGAGCAGTACTGAATAAAGAGGTTGGTTTACGATCTGGTAGAAAGCTTAATGTCTTATCTTGTTATGAAGTCACAAATGAGAAAAAGTTATTTTTTATAGCAGATGGAGGCATGATTATTGCGCCTACCCTGCAGGATAAGGTTGATATTATAAATAATTGTGTTCCAATGCTTCATAATATGGGAATTAAACTTCCCAAAGTAGCCCTCCTGGCAGCAAACGAAAAAGTCAGCCCGGATATGCCGGCTACAGTGGATGCAAAGGCTATATGCGATATGGCATTAGAAAATCTTTTACCAACAGCTATTTATGAGGGGCCTATTGCTTTTGATGTTGCAATGTCTGTCAAAGCGGCAATAAAAAAAGGAATAGATAGTAAAATTAGCGGAGATGTGGATTTATTTTTGGTTCCTAATATTGAAACCGGAAACTGCTTGGGCAAGGCTATTGGATATTTTGCCCAAGGTATAATGGCAGGATTGGTGCTGGGAGCTACTCATCCCATTATTATGTCCTCCAGAGCAGCTACATTGAAAGGGAAAATTACATCTATTGCCTGGGCACTGCTTGCCTATTGGCAGGTTTAGCAGCGCTAGAAGATCAAGAGCATTTAGATAAAACTGTTGATTTAAGTTATAAATCACTTGCTTTGATGGAGAAATATTTTCAAGAAAATAAGTTTGAATATATAAAATCAAATGCAAATTTTGTATTTGTTAATGTAAATAAAGATTCCAAAATATGTTATTGAAGATGAAAATAAGAAAGGAGCATTAAAATATGAAACGTTTCTTTAGTTATGACGTGGTAGTTGTTGGAGGTGGTTCAGCAGGTATAGCGGCTGCAATTGGAGCATCTCAAGCGGGAGCAAAAACTATATTGATAGAAAGAAATCCATACTTTGGGGGACAAGTAACTCACTCAAATGTAGCAAGTTATTGCGGTTTTTTCACCCATGGACAAAATCCCAAACAAATAGTTGGTGGAGTAGGCAATATGGTTTTAGAGAAGTTAAAAGAAATAGGTGAATATAACGGCTATACGATTTCACCAGTAGGTAATGCAATTGTAATTTTAGAGCCTGAAGCTGTAAAATTTGCATTAGATGAACTTTTAACTGAATCAGAAGTGGATATTTTATTGCATAGCCAAGTTATTGATGTTACAAAGGAAGACAATAAAATAATATCTATTGAATGTTTAGATGATGAAGGTCGTTTTACTGTTGAAGGCAAAATGTTTGTTGATGCTACAGGAGATGCAAATTTAGCTTATTTAGCTGATATTGAAACGGTTTTCGGAGATGGAAAAGGGTCTTCTCAGCTAGCCACATTAATGATGAGAATTGATCATATCTCAGAGAACGTAAGTTTTAATCCTAGCATATTAAAAGATGCAATTAATGCTGCTAAAGCAGATGGAATGAAATATCTAACAAAAGAAACTGGGCTTGTTGTAAGGAAAGATGCGAAAACAGACTATGCCTATGCAGTTCTTCCAAGCATAAAGGTAGATGCTTTAGATGCTAAAACACTTACTGAAGCTGAGATGAATGTAAGAAGACAAGCTCAAGATTATATAAAAGCTTTCCGTAAGTTTATGCCAGGAATGGAGAAGTGTACCCTAACTCAAACTGGTCCTAAAATTGGTATTAGAGAGTCTCGTAGAATAGTAGGAGAATATACATTAACTGTAAACGATGTAGTAACGTCAAGAAAGGACGAATCTACTATTGCTAGAGGGGCATGGCCAATTGAGAGGCATGTAAATCCTGATAAAATGGCAGAATATATTTATGTTCCAGACGATACTTTTTATGATATTCCAATTGGTGTGATAAAGCCTAAAGCATCAACAAATTTATGGTGTGGAGGAAGAACCGTTTCAACAGATTCAGTTGCCTTTGCTTCAGTAAGAGTAATGGGACCAGCGTTTGCTACCGGTCATGCTGCTGGTGTGGCTGCTGCATTAACAATAGGTAAAGAAAACTATGATGTAAAAGAAGTTCAAAAGGAACTGCTAAGGCAGAATGCATTTATTAATAAAGAGGAGGAAAATTAAATGGGAGAAACTAATAAGGTTAATAAAACACCAATTAAAAAAGTTATTTATATTATCACTGCATTATTCATTGTTTTGTTTTTTAGGTTTTTACCGGCCCCTAAAGGATTATCTGTAAGCGGTATGCATGTTATTGGCACTTTCCTAGGTGTATTGCTTCTGTGGATTACCATTGGAATTGACTGGCCGAGTCTTATATGTATCGCATCACTGTCATTTATTCCATCCATGGGTGTTGATACAGTACTTAAGAACTCATTTGGAAACGCTACATTCGCATTCTTATTGTTCACATTCATGTGTACATACGGTATTTCAAAAACAGGATTTATAAGAAGAACTGCTTTAGCATTTGTAACAAGCAAAATAGCAAAAAAAGGTCCTTGGCAGTTGGCAATATCTTTCTTAGCATCTGTTATTGTTATTGGCTGTTTTATTTCTCCAACTGTCTTATACTTTATGATGCTTCCTATTCTTGAAGAAATATATAATGTACTTGGTTTGAAAAAAGGCGATAAATTTGCATCAATGCTTGCCATGGGCCTTGTTTTCTGTTCTAGCTTATCAGCAGGCATGACTCCGATTGCTCATGTTTTCCCAGTAATTTCAATTGGGGTATATCAAGCAGCAACTAAAAATACAGTAAGCTATGCAAATTATATGGCTTTTGCAATTCCTACGGGAATACTCCTTTTTATCGCACTTATGTTAGTTTTCAGATTCATATTCAATCCATCGGTTAAAGAATTTGAAAGCATGGATCAGAGCAGATTTGAAGTTTTGAAAAACGAAATCCCTGAATCAGATATAAAAGAAAAATTAATACTTACAATTTTTGCTTTCGTTGTTGTTCTTTGGGTAGCGCCTGGAATAATTAATCCTGTACTTCCACAAGTTGCAGGATTCATCAATAAATACGGAACAGCAATGCCACCACTACTTGGTGTTGTACTTATGTCTATATTAAGAGTTGAAGGAAAACCATTACTTAACTTTAATGAAGCCATGACAAAGGGTGTTTCATGGCCGAGTTTGATAATGGCTGCATCAACGCTGGCAATAGGTGCAGCTATAACAGATAAGACCATTGGACTTACAGCTTTCTTAACTTCAACAATTAAGCCTATAACTCACAATATGCCTGTTTTGCTTTTAATAATATTGTTTGTTACATGGGCAGCCATTGAATCCAATTTTTCTTCCCACATGGTTAGTGCACAGCTTGTTGCAACAGTTGCAGTTCCAGTTGCACTTGCAACTACCGGCTTTAATGCACAGGCAATTGCATGTGTCATTGGCATGGTAGTATCATTCGGATCAGCTACTCCACCTTCAATACCTTATGCTGCAATAGCCGGAGCTTCAGGATGGACCAATGCTATGGAACTCATTAAGTATGGATTTACAATGATGTTTATTGTTATTATTATCGCTGTAGTATTCTCATACCCGTTTGCTGCGTATTTTATGCACTAACAATGAATACACAACTTGAAAATAAAAAGCTATTCCCTTGCGAAGCAGCTTTGGCTATAGCAATACTTATAAACAGTTTAAATCTGTGCTTATTAATCAAAAGTTCTTTTGGAGTATCAACACTATCATCTGTGCCATTGGTTCTATCAAACATTTTTACATCAAACAGCCTTGGTACATGGACTACTGTAATTCAAACGGTGACAGTTCTTTTGCTTATATTTATTACAAAACAGCCGAGGATAGGATACTTCTTCTCCTTTCTTATTTCTATTATATTTGGATGTTTTGTTGATGCTGTAACATGGATGATGTTAAAATGGCCTCTTTTGATTCAATGGAAGATCTGCTACTTTTTATTTGGCTTCATAGGCATAGCATTTGGTGCAAGTCTGTTTATAAAATGCAGGCTGCCAATTACTCCATTTGATTTGTTTGTAAGGGATTTGTCTAAATATAGTGGCAAAAATATAAAATTAGTAAAAACTACTTATGATCTTATTTGTGTAATAGTAACTCTTACTCTTTCGCTAACTTTCTTATATAAGATTGTTGGAGTTGGCATAGGAACAATTTTAGGAGTAATTTTTACAGGTCAAATAACACAGTTCTTTGTTAGAAAACTTGATATCCATTATTATTTTATGCCAGTAACAAAAGTGGGAAAACTTCTAGTTAATATAACTGAAATATCAAAGAAAAAATAAGCTAAGACTTCAAAATATTAAAATCAAAGTATCTGATCAAGTACACTATCATAAACTTAAGGGAATCTGATTAACACTTACTGTTTATCAGATTACCTTAAGTTGTAAAGTTTAAAAAACATAAAAAGTATAGCAAGGGTTATAAATATATAATTATAGAAAGGCGGCAATAGTATGGAAGATTTAAAACAACTAAGAGATAAAATCGATGAAATTGATGAAAAAATTGTCACTCTTTTTGAGGAAAGAATGGAGACAGTTCTTAAAGTTGCAGACTATAAAAAACGGAATAATGTT
>Ga0183100_1000952_pt2 | contig 15038 bp, 11 predicted proteins | sample Biomet2_FD_127789 | JGI IMG/M metagenome (GOLD analysis project Ga0183100, IMG submission 127789) | Microbial communities from bioreactor (seeded with anoxic lake sediment) at LBNL, California, USA - Biofuel metagenome 2 | ecosystem: Engineered > Bioreactor > Anaerobic > Unclassified ...
CATGACCGTCATTCCCGCCCTCGCCGACCAGCCCACCCGGCGGGCCCTCACCGCCGCCATTGAGGCGGCGCGCGCGGGCGACGCCGGGCGCGGCTTCGCCGTCGTGGCCGACGAGGTGCGCAAGCTGGCCGAAAAGACCATGACCGCGACCAAGGAAGTGGGCGACGCAATCAGCGGCATCCAAACCGGGACCAAAAAGAACCTCGACAACGTGGCCCGCGCGGTATCCACCATTGAGGAGGCCACGGGCCTGGCCCATCAAAGCGGCGAGACCCTGCACGAAATCGTGCGTCTGGTCGAAGTGGCCGCGGACCAGGTGCGCTCCATCGCCGCAGCAAGCGAGGAGCAGTCCGCAGCAAGCGAGGAAATCAACCGCAGCATCGAGGAGATCAACCGCATCTCCGCAGAAACTGCCAGCGCCATGAACCAGTCCGCCCAGGCCGTGGGTGAGCTGGCCGGGCAGGCCGGCAATCTGCGCGGGCTCATCGATAAAATGAAAACCGCCTAACCTTCCCTCCCCCCCGCGCCGGGTATTCCGGGGGGGCGGCACACGGCCGTGGCGCGAGGCAGACATCCTCGCGCCACGGCCGTTCGTTTTTCTCGCATGGCGTAACAACCGTTTCAACCGGGTCTTGACGAAGACTCCCGGTTTACTATACGTACATACCGTGTCCCCCTACTCTAGACCGCAAGCTGGAGGCCCCAATGTTCTCGTCTCTGAAACTCTCCCTGAAGCTCAGCATCGGCTTCGGCTTGCTGTTGCTGCTCATGCTCATCAGCGGGGGGGTCGCGTTGAACGCCCTGAGCACGCTCAATCATAATGCGGAGCAACTGGCCACAAACTGGTTGCCGAGCATACGGGAAATTGGGCGCGTGGATCACGGAGCGCAGTCGTTCCGCAGAAACCAACTGCATTATATGGGCGCGACCAAGGCGGAGGAGCGGCAGGCCTCCTTGAAGAGCATGGAGAAGGCGTTGGATGGGTTCGAAAAAGCTCGGGCGGCGTATGTGCAGATGATTTCCTCGCCCCAAGAGAAAGAAATCTACGAGGATTTCTCCGCAAAGTGGCAAGAGTACATGAACATGGCCAAGAACACCATCGCCGCCGTGGACCGCGGAGACATGGCCGCCGCCATTCAGGAAGACCAAAAGGGGCTTCAGACGTTCAGAGTCGCCACCCAGGAGCTCGCCAAGCTCGTAGAGATCAACAACAAGGGGGGCGAGGATGAGTCTGTCGCCGCCGCCGCCACGTACGCCAAGGGGCGGACGCTCAGCATCAGCATCATCCTGCTGGCGATGCTGGCCGGCGTGGGCGTGGCTTTTGCGCTCATCCGCGGGGTCATGAGCCAGCTCGGCGAGGATCCCGGCTACCTGTATGAGGTTTCCAGCAAAATCGCCGGGGGCGACCTGAACGTGGCCTTCCGTCCGCAAAAGAAGCAAGGCGGTGTGTACGCGGTCATTCAGGGCATGGTGGCAACCATGAAGGGCAAGATCGGCGAGGCCGACCAAAAGACCGCCGAGGCGGCGGAACAGGCCAGACTCGCCCAAATCGCCACGGATGAGGCCCACGAGGCCAAGGCCGCGGCCGAGCGCGCCAAGGCCGAGGGCATGATCGCCGCCGCCCACCAGTTGGAGAAAGTGGTGGAGGTGGTTTCCAGCGCCAGCGAGGAGCTCTCCGCCCAGGTGGAGCAGTCCTCGCGCGGCACCGAGGTGCAAAGCCAGCGCGTCGCCGAAACGGCCACCGCCATGGAACAGATGAACGCCACAGTGCTCGAGGTGGCCAAAAACGCCTCCCAGGCGGCGGAATCCTCCGCCAGCGCCCGCCTCAAGGCAACCGAGGGCGCCAAGATCGTCGCTCAGGTCATCAACGGCATCACCACCATGCAAAACGTCTCCATGACCATGAAAGAGGACATGGGGGCGCTTGGCAAGCAGGCTGAAGGCATCGGCCAAGTGATGAACGTCATTTCCGATATCGCTGACCAGACCAACCTGCTGGCGCTCAACGCCGCCATTGAAGCGGCGCGCGCGGGCGACGCCGGACGCGGGTTCGCCGTCGTGGCCGATGAAGTGCGCAAGCTGGCTGAAAAGACCATGACCGCCACCAAGGAAGTGGGCGAGGCCATACGGGGCATTCAAAACGGCACCACGAAGAATCTGGAGAACGTCGAGCGCGCCGTCTCCACGGTGGACCAAGCCACCAACCTTGCGCGGCAAAGCGGCGAAACTCTGGAGGAGATAGTGCGGCTGGTGGAGGTGTCCACCGACCAGGTGCGCTCCATTGCCGCCGCGAGCGAGGAGCAATCCGCCGCGAGCGAGGAGATCAACCGCAGCATCGAGGAGATCAACCGCATCTCCGGCGAAACCGCCAGCGCCATGACGCAGTCGGCCCAGGCCGTGGGCGAGCTGGCGGGACAGGCGGGCAATCTGCGCGGACTCATCGAGAAGATGAAGGCCGGCGGCTAACGGCCGTTCGCTCCTTTCAAACGCAAAAAGGCCGGGCAGAACGCCCGGCCTTTCTTTTTTTAGGCGTTGCGGTTTGGTCGGATCAGGACGCGGCCTTGGCCAGCGCGGCGAGCACGTCGGCGTAGACGGGCTCGTCGGCCACCTCGCGCACGATTTCCGCGTAGGTGACCATGCCGCTCTTGTCCACCACGAACACGGTGCGCGCAAGCAGCCGCAGCTCCTTGATGAGCACGCCGTAATTCTGGCCGAAGGAGGCCTCGCGGTGGTCGGAGAGGGTCTGCACCTTGTCGATGCCCATGGCCCCGCACCAGCGCTTTTGGGCGAAGGGCAGGTCCATGCTGATGGTGAGGATGCGCACATCCTCGCCGAGCTTGGCGGCCTCGGCGTTGAAGCGCCGGGTCTCCACCGCGCACACGGGGGTGTCCAGCGAGGGCACGCTGACGAGGGCCAGCGCCTTGCCCGCATAATTCGCCAGCGTCACTGGCTCCATATCGTTGGTTATAACGGTGAAGTCCGGGGCCTTCTGGCCGACGGCGATTTCGGGACCGACCAGAGTCAGCGGGTTGCCGCGCATGGTGACGATTCCGGGTCTTTCAATCATGACGTTCCTCCGGTTCTATCAGGGGGGATTAATATGCCGAGCATACGCCGGGGCCCGGTGAAAGGGAAGAGGCCGCAAGGCGCTCGCCCTGATGCCTTTCTATTGCGACGCGGGCTGGCAGCGAGGGCAAAAGGTGCTGGTGCGCCCGGCCACGCGCATGGCGCGCATGGCTTCGCCGCAGACCAGGCAGGCCCCGCCCTCGCGCCCGTAGGCGCGAAAATGATTTTGGAACGCTCCGGCGTCGCCGTGGGCGTCGCGGTAGTCGCGTATGGAGCTGCCGTTCTCGGCGATGGCCTGGGCCAGCACCTCCCGCACTGCCGTGAAGAGCGCGGCGCGCTTTTCCGGGCCGATGCGGTTGGCTGGGGTATCGGGCCGCAGCCCGGCGCGGAAGAGCGCCTCGTCGGCGTAGATGTTGCCGATGCCAGCCACGACGCTTTGGTCGAGCAAAAGCGCCTTGATGCGCGCCCGGCCATGGCCCAGCCGCGCGTCAAATTCCGGCGCGGTCATGGTCAGCGGCTCCGGCCCGAGCGAGGCGTAAAACGGCCACGCCGTTATCGCGCCATCAAGCCCGCCGGAAAAAACATGCATGGAGCCGAAGCGCCGCAGATCGGCGAAGGCCAGACGGACATCGCCGGAGAGGTGCAGCACCGCGCGGGTGCGCTCGGTGTGCATGCCCGGGGTGAGCACAAAGATCCGGCCGGTCATGCGCAGGTGCACGGCGATGAGCGCCCCGCCGCCCGCCTCTCCGCCTTCCCCCGTGCGGGGCGAAAGGGAAAGCAGCAGCAGCTTGGCCCGCCGCCCCACGGCGACGATGCGCCGCCCCGCCGTCAGCGTGGCGAAGGCCGCGGCGTCCGGCGCCAGCGCCGAGGCGTCGAGAACCTCGACGCGCAGAATCTCGCGCCCCGTCACATCCGGGCCCAGGGTGCGGGCGATGGTTTCAACCTCGGGAAGCTCGGGCACGGCTAGCGCGCCTCCGCCGGATTGTCCGCCGGATTGCCCGCCGGATTGCCCGCCGGATTGCCCGCCGAATTGCCCGCCGAATTGCCCGCCGAATTGCCCGCCGAATTGCCCGCCGAATTGCCCGCCGAATTGGCGGACGAACGCATTGCGGGCTTGCCCGCGCCCAGGGGGCCAAAGTCCACGGTGTAACGCTCCTCTCCACGGCGCACCACAAACACAAGATTCTTCTTTTGGCGGTAGGCGTCGCTGCCGGCCAGGTGCAGAGTGGCAAGCGAACCCATGCGGTAGCCGCCCGCCCGCTCCACCACGTCGCCGGGCCGCAGGCCCGCCGCCTCCGCGCGCGATCCGCGCAGCACGCGGCGCACCACCACGCGCCACTCGTCGTCATCGCCGCCGAGCGTTTGCGGGCTGTTCTCCAGCACCATGCCCATGCGGCTTTCAAAGGTCACCGGACAGTACACGCGCACCTGCGCGTCGGCCGAGGCGTATTCCTGCGCAAACCCGTCGCCCCGCCAGGGCGAAACAAGCAGAATCTGCGCGCCGGGGTCCAGCACGCGCAGGCGCCGGGCAATGCCCAGACCGCCGTCCACATGCCCCGCGCCAGCCAGCACAGCCACTTGCCTGCCGGTTTCGCGGCGCAGGCGCACGGCCTGCTCGGCCATGGCCGAATCCCACACGCTCTGGATCAGCTCAAAGCGCGCCATCTGGCGCGGATTATCGGGGTCGCGGCCGCCAGGATGCCCGGCCATGACTTCGCGCAACATGGCAAGCTGCTCCGGCGCGGGACCGATGATGCGCGCGGGCAACAGGGCGCGGTCCTCCGGGGAAAGCGCGCTGACCGCAGCGGCGGCGAAGGCCTCGGCCGGGCCGGAGGCCGTGGCGTTGTCGACGTTCAGCGCCGCGGCGGAAAGCCTGCGGATGACGTCCGGCGGCACGTTAAGCCCGGCTGCGGGCAGCTTCCACTCGCGCAGGGCCGTGAACACCGGCAGATACCCGGCGAAGGGATGCCCCCAGGTGCGCGCCCAGTCGAGCTTGCCCGGAAGGTCCTCCGGGGCGGTTTTGCCCGCCACGAAATCGCGCAACGCAGCGGTGTAGGTGGCGGGCACCATCTCCAGCCCAACGGCCAGCCCTTGGGCGAAGCCCTGCCCGGCCTGTCCATTCCCGCCCTGACCGGTGTGGGCCAGCAGGATCAGAATGCGGCGCTCGGCCTCGTGGTCGCAGGGATTGGCATGCCCCTCGCCGATGAGCACATAGGCCGCGCCTGCGGCCTGGCGCACAAAGGCCTCGGGCGGCAGCGGGTCGCCCGCGTCGGTGAGCAGCTCGCCGGGAGCTGGCAGCACGGAAAGGGCCATGGGCTGGTCGAGCAAAGCCGGGCGCGCGCAGGCGGCCAGCAGCGGCAAGGCCGCCAGAACAAGGGCGAAAAGGGCCGCGCCCCGGCCTCTGCAAAGAGGGGCCAGGGCGCGGTGAAGGATCGGGGAAGGCATGGAAGGCTCCGGGTTGCTGGCTAGTCCCAGGTGCGCTTGTCCTCAATGGGCCGGATCTGCGGGGGCAGGGTGCCGGGGGCGAGGATCTTGAGCGTGGGACGCAGCTTGATGCGCTCGCGGAAGGTGTGCAGCAGCTCGTCCTCGCGCTTGAACGCGCCGGACTCGATGGAGAGCACCATTTCGTCGATGCCGCCGGGATTGGTGACCTCGATCTGCCAGCGCTTGATTTCCTCGAACTTGGCCATGACCTGCTCCACCTGGTGCGGGTACACGAACATGCCCTTGATGCGCGCGGTGGTGTCCACGCGCCCCACGATGTTGCCGAGCCGCGGGCTGGTGCGGCCGCACTGGCAGGGCGCGCGGTCGATGTAGCCCAGGTCGCCCGTGGCGAGGCGGATGAGCGGATAGGTCTTGTTGAAAGCCGTGACCACGATCTCGCCCACTTCGCCGTCCTTGAGCGGGATGCCCGTGTCCGGGTGGCAAATTTCCACGAAGGCGCGATTGGAAAGGTGCAGCCCGCATTTGTGGAAGCACTCGTAGCCGATGCAGCCCACGTCGGCCGTGCCGTAGCCCTGGCGCATCACGCAGTCGAGCTTCTTCTCCAGGGTGTTGCGCATCTTCTCGGAGAACTTTTCGCCGGTGACGAAGGCAACCTCAAGGAAGAGGTCCTTGCGGAGGGAAAGGCCTGTTTCCTCGGCCTTTTGCGCCAGGTGCAGCAGGTAGCTCGGCGTGCCGATGTAGCCGGTGACGCGCAGCTTCTGCATGATGTCGAGCTGGGAGCTGGTGTTGCCCGGGCCGGCGGGGATGACCGCGCAGCCGAGGTTCTTCAACGGCTCCTCGAACATCAAGCCCGCGGGAGCCATGTGGTACGGCAAGGTGATCTGCGCCACGTCGCCCGGGCGGAAGCCCACGGCGTAGAAGCCCTCGGTCCAGCCCCAGTAGTCGTCAAGGCGGTCCTCGGGGTCAAAAATGGGGCCGGGGGAAAGAAACACGCGGCGCAGCTCGCCAAGATCCTTGGTCAGCAGGCCGCCCAGGCGCGGTCCCATGCTCTGCAGGAAGATGAGCTCTTTCTTTTTCAGAATGGGCACGTGCTTGAGGTCGGAGAGGGCCTTGAACTTGTCGACGTTGAACTGCGCGCGGTCGAAGCGCTTTTTGACGTCCTCGGAGTAGCGGTAGGCGTAGGACAAAAGGTCCTTGAGCTGAAGCTGATAATATTGGCGGCGCTCGGAATCGTCGAGCACCTCGCGACGGCTGTAGATGCCCTCGGTGCGGTCCTTGCGGGTCATGTGGGGAATCCTCCTGGAAAATCTAAAGAAATATTTCGCGCGCTATTCGGCGAATAGCGCAGCATAACGTAGAGGGTGCAAAATTGCAAGAAACGGCGGCAAGCCGCGCGGAGCCGTGGCTCAGCCCGGCCAGAACAGCCAAATGATTGGCGCCGCGGCCAGCCGGTACCAGGCAAATGGCCTGAGCGTGACGTGCGACACGAGCCCGATGAAACTCTTGACCGCGATCCAGCCCGCCACAAAGGAGACCACGAAGCCCACGGCCAGGAAGGTCAGATCACCGGCGTCGAACAGCCGCCAGCTTTTGAGCATGTCATAGCCCACGGCCGCGCACATGACCGGCACCGCCGCCAAGAACGAGTACTCGGCCGAGGTCTTGCGGTCCACGTTCAGCAGCATGCCCCCCATGATGGTGGCCCCGGAGCGCGAAAAGCCCGGCCACAGGGCCAGACACTGGAAAAACCCCACGCCCAGCGCCAGCTTCGGCGTCATGGCGTCCAGCCCGTCCGTTTGGCGTCCGCCTTGGCGGCTGCCGCCGCGCCGGGCGGCGCGCGCCTCCACCACGAACATCATCAGCGCGCCCACGACAAAGGCCCCGGCCACGGTGCGCGGGCCAAAGAGATGCTCCTTGATGGCGTGGTGCGTCAAAAAGCCGATGACCAGCGCGGGCAGCGAGGTCAAGAACAGCAGCCATATCCCGCGCGGACCGGAGAATGGCCGCGCCGTGTCGGTTTTGAGCAGCCCGATGAACCGCTCGCGGTAGAGCGCGACAACCGCGAGAATGGCGCCGAGCTGAATGGCGATGTCGAAAGTTTCGGCCTTGGGGCCGGTGAAGCGCAGCAAATCGCCCACGAGAATGAGGTGGCCGGTGCTGGAAACCGGAAGGAACTCGGTGAGCCCCTCCACAATGCCCATGATGAGGGCGACATACAAGGGTGCCATGCGGGAAGGAGCTCCTTAAGGGAGGGATGCGGGAGGGGATGCTGGAGAAAATGGTTGTGCGCCGTTGCCGGTTCACCCGGCTGGCTTCCGTCCTCCCGAAGGCGGGGACTGCGAAGCTCTTTTATTACGGCGCACTCAACTCTTTTTGTGCGAGGGGCGGCTCAATCCGCCAGATGTATTGCGCTTTGCACACTGGCTAAACCTCCCTCCTTCTTTTGGTTGCATCTCCACCGGGCCTTGGCCCGACACCCATATTTTAACCACTCCCAGCCCCATGTAAAGGGGCGGCGGGGGCAGTTTCCCAAATATCCGCACGGTGCGCCCACGGCCCCGGAGCAAGGGGCAGGGCTGCAATCGGCCGGTTGACAATCGGGCCGGGGCATCGCACCATGCATCCATGAGCCTCTCGCTGGCATTCATCGAGCATCTCGCCGAGGAGCGCATCAAAAAAGCCCAGGAGGACGGGGAGTTCGACGACCTGCCCGGCCGGGGAAAACCGCTGGACCTTGAAGACGACGCCCACGTGCCGCCGGAGCTCAAGATGGCGTGGCGCGTATTGAAAAACGCAGGCTGCCTGCCGCCGGAGCTGGAGGCCGAGCGCGAAATCCACACCGCCCTGGAGCTTCTGGAGGCCATGACCGACGAGGGAGAGCGCTACAGGCAAATGCAGCGCCTCAACATCATGATCACCAAGCTGAACGAGTCCCGCCGCCGTCCCGTCTTCATGGAGATGGAGCAGGCCTATTATGAAAAGATCGTGGCCCGCGTGCCTGTCAAACGCGCGCGCGACCGCGACGGGAAAAAATAAGAACACACAAGCCCGAACGAGGCCGCCATGAAACTGTACCGCTATTTCACCGGACCGGATGACGCCACCTTTTGCCTGCGTGTGAGCGAAGCCCTGAACAAGGGCTGGGCGCTTTACGGCGGCCCCACCCTCACCTTCGACGGCCAACGCGTCATCGCCGGGCAGGCGCTGGTGAAGGAAACCCCGGGCCAGTTCACCCGCGACATCGACCTCTCCAAGGCCTAGGCTCGCGTGCAATCTTTCCGCTCCCGCCTCGTCACCGCCGCCCTGCTGGCCGCCCTCGCCGCCTTGGCGCTGCTGGCGGGCCCCTCCGCCTGCGGTCGGCGCGAGCCCGCGGCCGACGAGCAACTGAGCGAACTGCGCCAGCGTGTGGACCGGCTGGAGCAGGAGGGAACGGCGGAACGCGCGCGGCTTGCCGAAGAGCTTGCGGCCATGCGCGAGGACGTGAACGCCCTGCGGGAATCGCAGGACGAGGCCAACCGGCAGCTGGCCCTGCTCTCCGGCCAGGAGCCCGCCACCTTGGGGCAGCACCCGGCCAGCACGCCGCGGGCCAATTTGCGCCGCCGCCTGCACGAGATGTACGACGCCTCCCGCGAGGCCATCGACCGCCTCGGACGCGGGCTCGACCGCTCCCTGCACCGCGTGCGGAGCCACAACAGCACGGATTCCCCGGCGAAATAGCCCTGTCTCCGCACCGGCGAAACGGTTCAATATGCCAGGCCCGAAGGGCCCATGATAGTGGACGAAAGTGCTCTCCTTGGGGCATAGTCCCCCTGGCCGCCAGCCAGGCGAGCCCATCCAAGGAGATCCCCATGCGCGCCCGCGTGTTTCCAGCCCTCGCCGCCTCCCTTGCTCCGGCCCTTTTGTTGGCCGCGTGCTTTGCATTGTTCTTTCCCGCGCCCGCCCAGGCCGACTCGCCCTATGTGGACGGGCTGGAGCTTTACCGGCAGGGCCGCTTCGCGGAAGCCGCCAAGATCCTGCGCACGGGGCTGCCGGTGCCGCCGCCGCCTCCCCCCGCCGCGGCGCCTCCGGCCATAACGTCCTTTTCGCACCCGGCCACCCTGCCGGCGCCCACGCCGCCCACTCCCCCGGCCGATACCGAGGAATCGCCGCATCTGCGCGCCGTGCTGGGCTTCACCCTGCTGCGGCTGAACGACCTGCCCGAAGCAGAGGAGCAATTCGATCTGGTGCGCCACAACCGCGACATGGCCGCCGTTGGAACCCTCGGCGCGGGCTGGGCCGCTTATGCCCGGGGCAAAACCTCGGCCGCCGTTCGGCTGTTCAATGAGGCGCTGGACATGTCCGCGCCCGGCGCTGGCGCGGAGCGCCTGCCCGACATGCTGCGCGAATCCGTGCCGACCGATGCCCGCTTGGCGCTGGGGCTCATAGCCCTTGGACGCGGCAACCCGGCGGAGGCGAAAAAGCAGCTTGAGGCTGGCAAGAATGGACAGGACGTGCTCGGCTCGCCCAAAGAATTCATGCTCGCCCTGGGCGATGCCCGCGCCCAGTTGAACGACCCGCGCGGCGCGGTGGATGCCTGGGGCGAAGTGCCCCAGCGCTCCTCGCGCTTCCCGGGCGATGCCCCGCGCGACGAGATGGCCCGGCTCAAAACCGCGCGTCTGCAAGAAACCGGCGGTATGGCAGAGGCCGCGCTGCAAGGCTACGGATCCCTGACCGAGGGCAAATTCTACCGGGCCGAGGCTCTGCAAGGTCTGGCGCGTACCCTGCTGGCCCAGGGCCGCGCCGCCGAGGCCCTGCCCGTGCTGCGCAAACTGGTGAATGAAAATCCGAACATGGCCGATCCGCTGTACAAAAGCATCACGGAAGACCCGCTGTTGCGGCCCGTGCTCAAGGATTGGGGCCTGGCCTATTTCCACCGCGCGGACTACCAGGACAGCCTGGCCAAACTTTCCCGCTACCTTGACGACGTGGACCCCAACGACGGCGCCTGCCAAATCGGCGTCGGCTGGTGCCACCTGCGCATGGGACAGTCCCAACGCGCCTGGGACACCTTCAGCGACGCCATGAAGCTTCGCCCCCAGTCCGCCGGGCCGCTGACGGGCATGGCCGCGGCCGCCATGGCCTTGGGCCGGCCGGATGAGGCAAGGGGACTGCTGAACAGCGCCCTGGCCCTTGAGCCGGGCTACGCCCTGGCCCTGGGCACTCTCGGCCACCTGGAGCTTTCGCAGGGGAACGTGCAGAAGGCCCTCGACAATTTCCGCGCGGCGCTCAAGTCCCGGTCGGACTACGTGGACAGTCGGCTGGCCGTGGCGCGCATCCTTTTCGACCGCGCCGAATACGACGCGGCCGCCGCCGAGTTCTTCCGCCTGGTCACGCAGGAACGGCGCTCCACCACGGGCTGGAACGGCCTGGGCTGGTCGCGCTTGCGGCTGGGCCAGTACGACGACGCGCTGGCCGCCTTCACCGAGGCGCGCCGCCTGAACCCGAACCTGCCCGTGGGCGCTTACGGCATGGGCGTCACCCTCGCCCGACAGGGCAAACCCGACCAGGCCAGCCAGCGTCTGGCCGAAGCCATCTTCCTCAACCCGGACTTCTCCGCCACGCCGGAAGTGCTGGAGCTCATGCGCTCGCGCCCGGAGTACTCCGAGCTGTTCCTTGAAATGGGCGAGTCATACGCGCGCAAGCTGTACCCTACCACCGCCGCCCCCTACCTTGAGGAGTACCTGCGCCAGAATCCGAACAGCCGCGAGGGACGCCGCGCCCTGGGCTGGGCCAGCTTCTGGGCCGGGCAGGAGGACAAGGCCCACGCCCTGTTCCAAACCCTCATCACCGTGAACAAGGACGACCCCGACGCCCATTTGGGCGACGGCCTGGCCCTGCTCTCCCGCGGGCACATGGACCTGGCCGAGCCCCACCTGCGCGACGCCGTGCGCCTGGATCCGAAGAACTCGCTGGCGTGGCGCGCCCTTGTGCTGTTGCTGCAACGGCAGGGACGCGACCAGGAGGCCGTGGCCGCCCAGCGCGAGGCCCCGCGCTCCCGTCTGGAGCGCCTGGACCGCATGAGCGCCAGCGGTTTCGCCGCGCTGACCGAAGGCCGCATAAGCGACGCCCTGCGCGACTTCCACCGCGCGGTGACCCTCGATTCCGGCCTCGCCGCGCCGCACTACGGCCTGGCATTCACCCTGGTGGAAATGGGCGACACCAAGCAGGCGCGGGACGAACTCCTCGCGGGCATGAATCTCGACCCCGCCTACCTGGACGAGCAGGAGCTTTCGCAACTGCTCTCCCAGCACGCGGAGCTCAACGCCTTGGCCGTGGACCTGAGCTGGAGCCAGCTGTACGCGCTGAACCTGCCCGCCGCGCGCGCCGGGTTCGAGCGCATCCTCGCCGGATCGCCCAGCAGCATGGAGGCGCTTTTCGGCCTGGGGGCCACCGCCTATCTGCAGGCCGACTGGAAGTTGGCCGAATCCTGTTTCGACAAGCTCCTGCCCCATGCCCCCCTCACCTCCCCCTCTTGGGACAAGTGGTGCCACCTCATGGACAAGCTGGGATGGAGCGCCTACCACCAGCATGAGTACAACAAGGCCCTGCATGTTTTCGACACACTGCACACCTTCCACCCCGAAACGCCCTACGCCGCAGCCCTTGGCGGCATGGGCTGGGCCATGCTGGGCAAGGGCCAGGCGCAGCAGGCGCAAAACCTCTTTGTGCGCTCGCTCAAGATATTCCCGCGCAACCTCACCGCCGTGCAAGGCATGACCGCCCTGCAGAAGTCGCCGGAGGGCGAGGATGAGGACTTCGACGACGAACCCACGCCAGTCGTGAGCAAAAAGTCCCGCAAGGGCAAACACGACAAACGCACTGTGCGCAGCTCCCGCGCCGAACGCGACAACGGCGACGACCAGGCCGACACCGAACGACCGGGCAAGAAGTCCAAGAAAAAGTCTGGCAAAAAGACAAAGGCCGAGCGAGCGGCGCAAAACGACGACCAGCCCTCCGTGAAAAAGAGCAAGGGCAAGAAATCCCGGGAAGCCGCCGACGCCAGCGAGACCAAGGTGTCCAAGAGCAAGAAGGCCTCCAAGGACGCCGGCGACGAAGCCCCCGCGAAAAAGAAGCACAAGAAGAAGAAAAAGAAGGAGGAATAGTCCTCCCTGGCCGAAAAGAAGAGCCCCGGAAGTGCAGCAGAGCGCATCCGGGGCTCTTCTTTTCGGCACCGGCGCAATGACGCCGGACTGTTGCGGTGAGCGCTCCAGCTGGCGTGTGTCCATCCGGCGGCGGAGCCGTGCAAGCACGCCTTCCGTTGCGAAAATCGCTGGTCGCAAATCACACGGAGGCTATCGCCCCCCTCATAATGCCCACCTGCCACAGCCTTCTTTCCTTTGTGGCTGCCCCCTGCCCTGTGTATCCTTTCGTTTGCACCCTGTTGCCGCCCGGATGCGGATGGTGCCGCCGGGCGTTGCCAAGGCCGGGCCAGGGCTGTACACAGGGACGAACACGGAGAGCCCCCATGCGCAGCATCAGCATCATGCCGCATAGTCTGCAATCGAAGTTCCTTGCCGGTTTGGGCCTGGTGATGGCGTTGATGGTGGGGTTTTTCGCCCTGGCGCTGAACCTGCACCTGGAGCGTCTCATGGAAGGCGAGGCGCGGGAGAAGGCCGCGCTCATCCTCTCGCAGGTGGAGGCCATACAGGGGTATGTGCGAACGAACCTGCGGCCGGTCATGTACCGGATATTGCCCGAGGACGAATTCGTCATCGAGGCCATGAGCACATCTTACATAACCCGCGGGGTGATGAGCGACCAGAACCTGGCGCGGGAGTCGTTTCTGTACCGCCGGGTGGGCATAGGCGCGCGCAACCCGGATTACGAGGCCGACGACCGCGAGCGCACCTACATCGAGCGTTTTGAGGCCAACCCCAAGCTGGACCGGGTGGAGGAATTCGCCGAGCTTGGTGGGGAGCGGTACTTCATTACCGCCAGACCGCAGCGCTTCGAGCAGGCCTGCCTGCACTGCCATGGCGACCCCGCCGAGGCTCCGCATGAGCTTATCACCCGCTACGGGGCCACACGCGGCTTCGGCCGCAAGGTGGGCGACCTGGCCGGCATCGACTTGGTGCGGCTCAAGGTGCAGCGCGACCTCGGCGGCATCCGCGACGCCACGCTCTCCTTCGCCATGTTGTTCGCCGGGGGCATCTTGGTGCTGTTCCTCGCCATCCAGGGCTTTTTCCACCGTCTGGTGGTGCAAAGCCTGCGCCGGGTGACGGGCATGATGCACCGCCTGTTCCCAGAGGAGGCCAAGCACGCCCAGGAGCCGCCCCACCACGACGACGAGATCGAGGGCATTCTGCGGGGATTTGAGACCTTTGCCGGGCAGCTGCGCGCGGCGCGGCTGGATTTGACGGAATATGCGGCGACCCTTGAGGACAAGGTGGCCGCACGCACCGCCGCCATAACCCACCTGGCCGACGAACGCCGGGCCGATGTGGCGCTGTTTGTCGCTTTGCTGAACAGCCTGAACGAGAGCCAGACCAAACAGCAGATGCTTTACGCCGCGCTTTCGCTCACGGCGCAACGCTTTGGCGCGCGGCGCGCGGGGTATGTCTGCGTGTTGGCCGCCACGGACTTCGCTTCCTGGCCGGACCCTGCCGCGCCGCTCGATTTGCCCGCCGACTGGCACGACCTCGTTTCCTCAGGCGAGCCAAGGCTGACGCCGCAGGCCTGGTACATCCCGGTGCAGACCTCCGGCACAAGCAGGGGCCTGCTCATGCTGCAATGGGACGCGCAGCAGGAAAGCAGCGGAAGAATGGCCGACCTCGCCCGGGCCATCGGGCAGCAGCTCGGCATCGCCATGGAAAATTTGGAGGCGCTGGATACCCTGCTGCGGCAAAACTCCATGCTCTCGTCCATCTTCGAGGGTATTGCCGACCCCTTGCTTCTACTCGACGCTGGGGGCTCGGTGCTGCTGGCCAACTCCACGGCGCGGGCCCTGGCCGCCGGATTCGACGCCGGGCTGCCCTCCGCGCGCTTCGAAGGATTGCTGGGGCAATTGGAGCGCATTGCCCAGGCTGGCGGCAGCGGCGAAATCGAGCTGCCGGACGGCCGCATCTTCGAGGCCAGCCTCTACCCCATCCCAGAATCCGGCGGGGGGCGCTATGTGGCCTCCCTGCGCGAGGTGACGGCCGAACGGCGCATGGAGGGCCAGATGCGCCGCAACGAACGCATCGTCGCCGTGGGGCAGCTCGCGGCGGGGCTTGCGCACGAGATCAACAACCCCCTGGGCGTCATCCGCTGCTATGCGGAGCTGCTGCAGGCCTCACAACAGGAAGAGCAGGCGCAAAACGACCTTGCGATCATCATCCGCCACACGGACCAGGCCCGGCGCGTTGTGCGCGACCTGCTCGACTTCGCCCGGCCCAGGCCCGCGCAGAGCGGCCCCAGCGATCTGACCGCCGTGGCCGAGGCCACCGTGGCCGTGCTGCGGCCGCGCGGCCGCGCCAACGCCCTGCGCCTGGAGCTGGTGAGCACGCCCG
>Ga0183100_1001090_pt1 | contig 15037 bp, 15 predicted proteins | sample Biomet2_FD_127789 | JGI IMG/M metagenome (GOLD analysis project Ga0183100, IMG submission 127789) | Microbial communities from bioreactor (seeded with anoxic lake sediment) at LBNL, California, USA - Biofuel metagenome 2 | ecosystem: Engineered > Bioreactor > Anaerobic > Unclassified ...
CCGCGTCGGCGCCGACCAGACCTATTTGTCGCCCCTCCAGCCCGCCTGGGGGGGGGCCCGGGCCGGCGAGGCCGGACGCGGGTTCGCCGTCGTGGCCGACGAGGTCAGAAAGCTGGCCGAAAAAAGCATGCGGGCCACACGGGAGGTGGACGCCTCCATTACCGCCATGCAGCAGGCGGCCCGACGCAATGTGGCAGCCATGCGGCAGACGGCCGACGGTTTGCAGCAGGCCACAGAATTGGTCAATCTGTCGGGTGAGGCGCTCCGTGGCATCGTCGCGGCGGTCGGCGACTGCTCCAGCCGTATTCGGGCCATTGCCCTGGCCGCCAAGGAACAGGCCACGGCGTCAGGGAAGATCAATTGTTCCTTGGAAGAAATCGATGCGGTCACCGTGGAAACCGAGGCCAGTGTGGCCCAAACCGGGCAGGCGGTCTGCAAATTGCGGGAACAGGATCAGCATCTCAACGGGCTGATTCTGGACTTCAAGCGTCAGGAAGGCCGGGAGCCGCGAGCTTTGGCGGCATAGCCCCGGACGTCCCGTTTCCCCTTTTGCCTTACTTCGAAAAGTCTCCAACGCGTCCGCCGGTCAACCGGATCAGATCGGCGGGCGCGATTTCAAGCGTCCGATCCGGGCGGCCCAGACCACAGTATAACGTCGGCGCAATGGTCAGGACGTCGGCATCAATGCAAAGCAGCGCTTCGCCAAGAGCCGACAGCGGCGACACGCTGCCCGGGGCCACGCCGAGTCTGGTCAGCACCATGTCCGGCGACAGCGCCGCCAGATCCCGGCGGCCAAGGCCGGCCATGCTCGCCAGTCCGGGATAGGCGACCCGTCGGATGCCCCGCAGGGCGGCCAGAATCAGACCGCCGTCCCGGGTGCCGAAGGCCACGGTTTTGACGATGCGGGACACGTCAAAGGACAGATTTTGGGTTGCCTCTTCCACGGTTCGCGTCGTCTGGTGCGTGTGCAGGAAAAAGGGCAGACCGCTTTGGGCGACAATGTCGTACAGGCGGTCAAAAGTCGTATTTTGGGCTGTGGTTTGTTCGGGGGAGTGCATGGGCCGTTGCTTGCTCCCAAATGCGTTCCGGTGCAAGCCCGGTCCAACCGCGGCGCTTTTTCTTGCATCCACACGCGACCGGTCGCTGTTTTTTGCGCCATACCAGCTTGTGTTGTGCCGTAAAGGCTGGACGCATTTCCCCTCCTGGGCTAGCAAGGGAGTAGGCGGATGGTCGGCGGGACGTTGCGGCCTGGGGTGCGTTTTGTCTAACCTATTGATTTTAAGCCAATACACCCTTAACTTTTGGTCCAAACCAACACGGCCCATATCCCTCAAAAAAAGGAAGGCTCCGACCGCGCCAGCCTGTGTGCGGCGTGTGCCGGTCGGATGCCTCGCCCGCCGCAGTTCCGGGAGCGAAGCGTTTTTGGGGAGCCGTTTTTTTGAGTTGCCCGAACCTGCAAACGGAGGAAAAGCCCCATGGCGGTTTTTAACTGCAAAAATGCCGATGACGTGCTCAAGGCTGTAAAGGACTACAATGTCTCGTTTATCCAATTCTGGTTTATCGACGTGCTGGGCGTGCTGAAAAGCTTCCAGATCACGCCCCGGGAACTGGAAAACGCCTTCGAGGAGGGCATGGGCTTTGACGGTTCCTCGATTACGGGATTCACCAAAATTCAGGAATCGGACATGGTGGCCTTCCCGGACCCGTCCACGTTTCAGCTGGTGGCCTGGCGTCCGTCGGACCGGCCGGTGGCCCGGCTTTTTTGTGATGTGAAAAATCCCGACGGCACGCCGTTTGCCGCCGACTCCCGCTATGTGCTCAAGCGGATGCTCAAAAAGGCCGCCGATCTCGGCTATACGTATTATGTCGGCCCGGAGTTGGAATTTTTCCTGTTTGCCAATTCCAGCGAACCCAGAATCCTCGACCATGGCGGCTATTTCGACGCGCCTCCCCGGGATCTGGCCAACGACGTGCGCCGCGACATCAATTTCGCCCTGGAATCCATGGGCGTGGCCGTGGAATACAGTCACCACGAAGTGGCTCCCAGCCAGCATGAAATCGACCTGCGCTATCAGGAAGCCCTGGTGATGGCCGACTATGCCCAGACGTATCGGGTGGTGGTCAAGGAAGTCGCCCGCAAGCACGGCTGCTACGCCACGTTTATGCCCAAACCGCTGTTTGGGGAGAACGGTTCGGGCATGCATTGCCACCAGTCGCTTTTCCGGGGCTCGAAAAACGCGTTTTACGACGCCTCCGATCCCTACCATCTGTCCGGCGAAGGCAAGAGCTTCATTGCCGGCCTGTTGCGTCATGCCCCCGAATTTACCCTGATCACCAACCAATGGGTCAATTCCTACAAACGGCTGGTGCCGGGCTACGAAGCGCCGGTCTATATCGCCTGGGCCCGGCGCAACCGGTCGGCTCTGGTGCGGGTGCCCATGTACAAACCGGGCAAGGAGTCGGCCACGCGTATCGAATTGCGCAGTCCCGATCCGGCCTGCAACCTCTACCTGAGTTTTGCGGCCATGCTTGGGGCCGGGTTGAAAGGCATTGAGGACGGCTATCCGCTGGCGGATCCCATTGAGGAAAACATCTTCAAGATGACCGACGAGGAGATGGCGGCCAATTCGATTACCGCCTTGCCGGGCAGCCTGCGCGAAGCGGTGGATCATTTGGAAAAAAGCGAGCTGATGCGGGAGGTCCTGGGCGATCACCTGCATAGCGCCCTGATCGAGAACAAAAAGGCCGAATGGGACGCCTACCGGACCCAGGTCACGGAGTGGGAAATCGACCGCTACCTGCCGATCCTGTAGTTTCCGCCCCTTGCGGTCGGTCGCCTTTGGATTCCTGACTTGTCAAAAAAAACGAGGGGGCCCGGGGGGAATCATTCCCCCCGGCTTCTTCCGGCTTCTTGCCTTGTTTTGTCCTCCTTTTTCTCTCCCCCTCCTACGGGCGCTTGACCAACGGCCAGTGCTCGGGGACGACGTATTTGGCTGTGGCGCTGTTGGAGCAGTCTTTGGCCCTGGCCTCGACTACGGAGACCCTGGGGGCGTTGGTCTGGGGGAAGGCATAGATGACGTACGAGCCGCAGTCGCCGACGCCCCGGGCCTTGGTGAAAACGGTAAGCGTCCGGGCCTGGGCGTTAAAGGTGAGCATGCCGGCCAGATTCGTATCCTCGGAGCGGTGCACCGTTTTGCCTTCCGCATCGAAGAGCGGAAAACGCAGCACGTTGCCCGGGCCGTCGGGGCGTTCCTGCAGCACGACCACGTAGGAGTCCTGGTAGGCCGCCTGATCGCATTGGACGGCGTACAGGGTCCGGCCGTTTTCCAGGGGATAGGACGTTACGCCCGATGTCCGCCACCCGTTACGCTCCGGGGAAACCAACTCCTGAAAGGAATCCTCGCACTCCTTGGGCCAGTTGAACAGGGTCCGAAGGCGGGCCCGTTCCGTCTTGAATCCTTGCTGAATGTTGGCGACGAGGCCGGCCAGCTCCTTTTGCCGTTCTTCATGGCGGGCGGTCAGGCAGGCAGCGTCGGGGCAGGCGTTACGGGCGGCCAGCCACTGCCGTTGGCCGGCGCGGACGGCCGCTGTATCCGGGGCGATGTCCAGGGCCTCGCTAAAAGCCTGGGCCACGGCGAGATCCTGTTTTTTAAGCGCCGGATCGGTGCAAAGCAGGGTTTCCACCTTGGTCTTGGCTTTGGCGCAGTCGATACCGGTCGCCTGGGCCACAACGGGGGCAAGCAGTACGGCGCACAGGCAGGCCGCCCACCAGAGCGCAGGTCGTCGCATGGGAGCTCCTTTTTTGGGAGATTGCGGCTCAAAGCCCGTTTGTCGGCGGAGTTCGGGCCGAGGGGGTTTCGATGTATTTGGGCGACTACCGGCCTTGCGGTCAATCGTTTTCCCTCGCCGTGGAGATTGTTGCTGTGGCGTGGCGTTCGTTTCTTGACAATGCACCTGCCCGGCGTTCAGAAAATAACCATAAGGAGTGAACTCCATGCCCCCTCCCACGCCTGACGAGGAACAGCGTTTTGGGCAGTTTTGCGAAGCGCTCCCGGGTTTTGCCCTGCTGGTCGGTCCGGAAGGGTTGGTGCGCTCGGCCAATCCGGCGGCCCGCGCCCTTTTGGGCGAGACGGTCGGCCACGCGCCGCCGCTCTTTCCTGCGGAGGATGCCCTGTGGGAATGCTCCGACCGGACCTATCGGGTGTTCTCCGTGGGGCACGAAATGGCGGACGGCCAAACCGGCCGGGTCTTTTGGGGCATGGACGTCACCGATCTCTGTCAGACCAAGCGTCTGGCTGATCGCAGTGAACGCCGGTTGGCCGCTGTTTTGGAGCATGCCCAGGAAGGCGTGCTCGTTGCCGCCAAGGGGCAGTTGGTCTACGTCAATCCGTTCATGGAGCGTCTGACCGGCTATGACGCGCCCGCGCTGTGCTCTCGACCGTTTACGGATTTTATCCACCCGCAGGATCGGGAAACGGTGCTCAACGTGCATCGCCGGCGGGTAGCCGGTCTGGATGCGCCGGCAGAGCATACCTTTCGCCTTGTGACGCCTGCCGGGGACATCCGGTGGGTCAACGCCGCCTCGACCCGCATCGAATGGGACGACGTGCCGGCCTCGCTCAGTCTGCTTTCCGATATCACGGCGCAAAAAAACGCCCAGCAGGCCCTGGCGGAACTGATCAGGGATCAGGAAGCCATCATCACCAGCCGTACGGCCCGGCTCAGCGAGACCAACCAACGGTTGGAAACGGAGATCCTGGAACGCACTCGGGCCCACCGCGCCCAGGTCGAAGCCAATGCCCGGCTGACCCGGGAAATCGAGGAGCACAAACGCACGGCCCAAAAGCTCAAGGCGGCCCGGAAGAAGGCTACCCAGGCTTCCCGGGCCAAATCCGTTTTCCTGGCCAATATGAGCCATGAAATTCGCACCCCGCTCAATGTCATTCTAGGCATGGCCGACATGGCCTTGCGGCCCGACAGCCGGGAGCAGATCGACCATGTGCGCGCCCTGGCGATGATCCGCGAGGCCGGGACCTCCCTGCGCGGCATTCTGGGGGATCTGCTGGATTTGTCCCGGGTTGAGGCTGGCCGGCTGGACCTTTTGGCAGAGCCTTTCGAGCCGCGCCGGGTGCTGGAGGCGGTCCTTGAAGGCTCTGCGGTGCTGGCCGAACGCCAGGGCCTTGTCCTGGCCGGCGTGGTGGACCCGGCAGTGCCTGAACGGCTGTGCGGCGATCCTGGCCGGCTTGGGCAGGTGATCGGCAATCTGGTCGGCAATGCCCTGAAATTCACGCCGGCCGGCCGGGTGGATGTCTCGGTTGGCTTGGCCAAACAACGCGGTGGCAAATGCGATCCGGGTTCTGTCATGCTCCTTGTCGCCGTGCGCGATACGGGCATCGGCATTGCGCCGGAAAAACGCCGCTGTTTATTCCAGAATTTTTGTCAGGCCGATGAAAGCATCGGGCGTCGGTTCGGCGGTACGGGACTCGGTCTGGCCATCTGCCGGCGGCTGGTCGGGCTGTTGGGCGGCCGCATCCGGGTGAAAAGCCAGCCGAATGCAGGCAGCGAATTCGTTTTTACGGCCCGCTTCGCCATCTCCACGGAGCCGGCCGCGCCGGAGGCGGCTCCCGCGGCCGCCTTGCCGGATCTGGATATCCTGCTTGCCGAGGATTCGGATCTTTCCGCCGAGATGATAACCGCCTTTCTCAGTCCCAAGGGACATCGCGTCACCCGGGTCGTCAACGGGGAAGAGGCCTTAAGCGCCTTGTCCCTGCGCAATTTCGACCTTGTGCTGATGGATATCCAGATGCCGGGCATGGACGGGATGACGGCCACTCGGGCCATTCGGGACGGTACGGTCGAGGGCGTTGACCCGGCGGTGCCCATCATCGCCCTGACCGCCTACGGCACGTCCAAGGACCGGGATGCGATCGTGCGTTGCGGGGTCACGGACTATCTGGCCAAACCCGTCAATCTGGATCAGTTGCTGGTGGTCATGGCCCGGGTGGTCGGGCGGGAGGGAAGGACGGCCTCCAGGCCTGTTTCTCTCCTGCGGCAACACACCCGGGATGTTTCCCGATGCTTTGACGCCGGTCGGGCCGAAGCCCTGGAGAATCTGGGCGGCGATGTGGAGCTGTATGGCCGTTTGATGGCCGTCTTTTTGCGTGACACGCCGGGGGATTGCGAAAAACTGCGAGAGGCTCTGGCCGCCGGCGATCTGCAACGGACAGCGTTGCAAGCGCATTCCATCAAAGGCAATGCCGGCGTTATCGGGGCCACGCCCGCGGTTGCCCGGGCCAGGGACCTGGAGCTGGCCGCCCGGGAAGGCCGGACAGAGGAATTGGCCGGGTTGGTCGAAGTCCTCTTTGCCGAACTGGCCAGGGTTTTGGATGGGTTGGCCGCGCAGGGCGTGACGCCGGCCCCGGCCTGAGCCGGGGCGCTTATTTGTGAAAGTGCGAAATGGATTTGTTGAGTTCGTAGAGCAGGGTGGTCAGGCGCACCAGGTAGGTCTCGTAGAGCTTTTGCACTTCCGTCGAGGCCCCGAGCGCCATCTCCTGATTCCGCACGGTCAGGAAATACACCATGCTGTTGAGAAAGGTGATGATGTTTTTACTGCGGTTATAGAGATAGGTGTTGAGCTCGTCGTCGTGGGAATTGCCGAATTTGAGGTAGATATAGAGGACGTCAACGAGGTTGTTGAGGCTGGTCGTGACTTTTTGATGCGTGTCGAAAAGAAAGCGCAACTTGCGATATTCAAGGCTGTCCTTGTTCTTTTCGTACAGGGGCAGCAGCGCCAGAATCTGGGCTTCGGAAGGACGGGCATCGTCGTAATACTTGACGACCTCGTCGAGCATGCCGACCAGGGAACCCTCGTCAATATCTGTGGGTCCTGTCTGAGCCTGAAGCGGCTGGTTGCCAACCAACAGGAAAAGCAACGCCAGGGCCGTCAGACCAAAAGCCAGCGTGGCGCGTCGCAAGTATCCGGGCATGGCGGTGGTGTCTCTTCCGGAACGCCGGAGCGTTTATTTTTTGGTGCAGGCGGCGCAGGGCGCTTCTTCGCCACCGCTCCGACTGACTTGGCGCAGGACGTCCTCAAATTCGCTTACCGGGGCGGCTCCGCGCACGGAAACGCCGTTGACAAGGAAAGTGGGCGTGCCGTCGATGCCAAATCCCCTGGCCTCGGCCACATCGTCGTCGATGCGTTTGGCCAGCTCGGGGTTTTTCATCGCGCGTTTGAGCGTTTGCAGGTTGCCGCCGATTTTGACCACCAGGGCGTACAGTCCCGGTTCGCCGGCCTGGGCGATTTCGTGCTGGGACGCGAACATGGCGTCGTGGAAGGCGAAGGCGAGCTGGGGATTCTGGGCGGCCAGAGCTTCATACATAAGGGCCGCCTGTCGCGACAGATCGTCCGTGGCGTAATGCTTGAAAAGCACCCGTACCGAATCCGGGTGGCGCTCCATGAATTCCTTGAGGGTGACCGCGCCCCGGGCGCAGTACGGACACAGAAAATCGGAATAGACAACCACTGTGGTCGTGGCGTCAGCCGGACCGCGCATGATCCGGGCCGGATCAATGGCCGGCTTCAGGGGCTTTTTGAACTCTTCCGCCTGACGGGCCTGCCGTTGGGCGTCCTGGTAGTCATGCTGCCCCTCGACGACCATGGCGAACAACTCGCCCTTGCGCTGGCCCAGGGCGTCGAGCACCATGTCGGGGTGCTCTTTCATGGTCTGCCGCATGGTCTTGTCAGAAGCGGCCGGGGCGCAAGCGGAAAGGGCCAGGAGAGCCAGCAAGGCTGGAAGAATGCGCGGGAGCATGTGGTGTTCCTTTGAAAAGGGTATATCCTTGGTCAGGTAATCTACCTTGGGCAGGGGAATTGCAACAAAAATTTGGGAAAGGCAAGGAAAGCCCGGTGTGGGATTGCGATTTTTGCGCCGCCGCGTATAGAGGACACTGTCCCGGCCTGCCGTGAGGCTTCGGGATGCAACACTGCCAAGGAGGCAATATGAAACGTATTGGCGTCTTGTTTTTGGGTTTGGTGCTGTGCGGTGCTGCCGCCGTAGCCTTGGCTGCCGGCGATGCGGCCAAGGGAGAGACCTTGGCCAAGGGGTGCGCCTGCCACAAGAGCAAGGGCGACCTGGACGGCAAGGATGCCGCAGCCCTTTTGGAAAAGATGCAGAGCTATAAGGATGGCCAAGGGGACAATAAGGCCATGATCGCCATCATGAAGAAACACTCCGATCAGGATATGGCTGATTTGTCCGCCTACTTTGCCTCCCTGCCCAAGAAATAATTCTTCGCTTGATCGCTGTCGGGAAAAAGGCCATGGAGAGCGTTTCCATGGCCTTTTCCCTTGCAGGTTCCCCTATGCAATGCTCTCTCTCCCTGGTGGCGCGCGGCGGCATCGCCCTGGCCTGTCTGGCGTATGCCGTCTGGGGCGTGGATTTCTCACGGCTGCTTACGGTGTTGGCCGGTTTCTCTCCCGGTTTCGTCGCGGTCTACCTGCTTGCGGCGTTGGCCGTGACGGGTATCCCGGGCCTGCGGCTGCGTTTTTTGACCGGCGACCGTATTCCGGCCGGAACCGGGGTGCGCGCCTGTCTCTTGGGGCTGGCGCTCAACAACATCCTGCCGGCCAGATTGGGGGAAGTGGCCAAGGCGCTGTATTTGCGCCGGGAAGCGACGCTGTCCTTCGCCCGGGCTCTGGAAGTCGTCTTCTGGGAGCGTTTTTTCGATCTGAACGCGCTTTTGTTGCTTGGGGGGATTGTGGCGGGCCTGCTTGGCCAGCGGGTGATTTTCTACCCGTTGCTGGCCGTGGTTGGCGGCGGGTGGTGTTTTTTCGCCTTTTTGAGTGCGTCCCCGGTGGAGGCGCATGGCCTGCTGCGGTTTGTGCCGGGCCAACGGTTGCGCCTTTTTGCCGCCGAGCTGTTCGGTTTGTTCGAAGCCAACCTGCGGGCGTCTTTTTTGGGGCAGTTGTCGCTTTGGACGGTGGCGGCCTGGATCGGCTACGGGGTGGCGTACGCCGTGGGACTTTGGGGCATGGCCGGGCTTGAGGTCGATCCCCTTCTTCTGCTGACGGTTTTTGCCGTGACCACGCTGGGGTTCGCCGTGCCGGCCGCGCCGGGTGGCCTTGGCGTGTACGAGGCGTCCATGGTGCTGGCTCTGGGCTGGTTTGGCGTCGAAAAGGAGCGGGCCCTGGCCATTGGATTGGCCATGCATATGCTCCAATATCTGCCGATCACCGTGGCCGGTCTGTGGGCCCTGGCGGCAAGCGGTCTGTCCATGGACGATCTGCGCAAACAGGCGGCGGTTGCCGCTTCGCCTCCCGGCCGGGGGGCCTGACCCGCTGCCTCAGGCCATGGATTCCCGGTATTTATCGAGATCCCAGAGAAAAAAGATTTCCGTCAGTTCCGGGATCACGTGTTCCACCACGGGTTTCCAGCGCATTTTGCCGACTGCGGCGTCCAGGACGCCGTTGGCCAGAAATTCCACGCCGAGAGAGAGATCCTGCCCGGGGCGTTCCGCCCGGGTGTAGCAGACCCGGGCCACCATCCAGAATTCATGCGGACCCGGCACGCGGGGCTCCAGCAACTCCAGGTGGATGACCAACCGATCTCCCAGCTTCACTTGCATGGCCTGCTGGCTGGTCTTGCTGGCCCGGACGCACAGCCGGAGGCCGCCGGCCGAGATGTTGGCCAGCCGGGCCACGCCGGTGTGAAAATCCTTCTCCGTCAGGATCGGGGCATCCATCTTGAAGCCTTCCTGCGCATCATAGCGCCAGAAAAAGGCGCTTTGCAGGTGCTCCAGGGTAGGCTCCACCCGCAGGCTCTTGCGGCGTTGTCCGATAAACAGGGCGGCCGGTTCACAGACCCGCAGTCGGGCCTGTCCGGACGCATTGGCCGTGGCTTCCCGGATGCGGCTGTCAAACGTATAAAAGGTTGCCCCTTGCCCCCGTTGTACCACCACCCGGAAGTACCCTTTGACCGGTTGTCCCACCCAATGCGATCCGACGGTGGCTTTCTCGGCGCTTTCCAGCACGATGCCCTGAGGGGTGGATTCCAGTATGGCGCAATTGAGCTCCCGTATTCCTGTTACGGGTTTGGGCAGCATAAGAAAACACCGGGAGCGTTGGGCAATGGCTTCGTCCATGAGGCGGCTATGGGGCTCGGGATGCGCTGTCATGGGGACTCACGGCAACAGAGGGCCGTCCTTGACGGGCTGACGGCGGTTGCGGATTGAAGGTTGCTTATCTTGTTATAAGCAATGAGCTTCTATAAAAAGAGCTATGATGTCAATTGCCAGATCCCATTCCCGAAGGCCTGCTCGAGAGATTGGTCTCAAATCCATTTGAAAGTCGGTATGAAACGTCTTGTAAGTTTTTTTTGACCGTCCAGGCGCATGTTGCATCGTTGGATGGATTTCCACAGGGCGATATTGCCCGGTACCGGCCCCTATTTTCTTGTCCAGCAAAAACGGGTATGTGCTGTTGCTATCCCGTTGACAGCCTGTCACGCCTGTCGTCTTGTGTGGCGTCGGCAACAAGCCGCATCGCAGCGCATGGCGCAGACCTCGCAAAGGAAGGTGGGCGCAACGTCCCTTTTCTCTTGTCAGGAGAGACTCTTCCCCCTGTGGGGCAGGAATATCCGTCCATGCGGCAGCCGTGTCTGCTCCCCTCCTGACCGTGCCCGGGAAGGCGCAACCAGATGGCGGCGACGCGGACAGCTTTGACGGCGGCATGCATTCGGAGGCAATCCTTGGGCAACGTGCTCATCATTGATGACGATCAGACCATTCGCGACGCCCTGGCCCGGGTGGTGACCCGCCTCGGCCATACGCCGTCCCTGGCTGCGACCCTGTCCGAAGGGTTGATCCGCGCCGGCGATGAAAACGTGGACGTGGTCTTTCTTGACGTGCGTATGCCCGACGGCAATGGCCTCGACGCGATAGGCGACATCCGGCGCATGCCCTCCGGTCCGGAGGTCATTGTCATCACCGGCTGGGGCGATCCTGATGGGGCCGAACGGGCCATGCGCCAGGGAGCCTGGGACTACGTCGAGAAGCCGCCCACGGTGAAAACCATGACGGCTCCCCTGGTCAGCGCCATGGAACACCGCCGCCGGGGCTTGGTTTCTGACCGGGCCGCCGCGCCGTTTCATTTCTCCGGCATTGCCGGCGGGAACCCCAAACGAGCCCTGTGTCTGGAGCAGGCGGCCAAGGCTGCGGCCAGCGACGTCAACGTGCTTTTGACCGGGCCGACCGGTTCGGGCAAGGAACTCTTCGCCCGGGCCATTCATGAAAACAGCCCCCGCCGGGACGGGGCCTTTGTGGTGGTGGACTGCGCCTCGCTGCCGGCGACCATTGTTGAAAGCGTGCTTTTTGGCTCGGAAAAAGGCGTTTACACCGGGGCGGACCGGCGTCGGGAAGGGCTCTTGCTCAAGGCGCACGGCGGCACGCTTTTTCTGGATGAAGTGGGGGAAATGCCGCTTTCGGTGCAAAAAGCGTTTTTACGGGTGCTCCAGGAGCGGCGGGTGCGCCCGGTTGGCGGCCTGGAAGAAGCCCCGTGTCATTTCCGGCTGGTCGCCGCCACCAACCAGACCTTGGAAGCCATGGCCGGGGATGGGTTGTTTCGCGACGACCTGCTGTTCCGGCTTCAGGGCGTCAATATTGAACTGCCGTCCCTGGCCGGGCACCCGGAAGATATCCTGGATTTTGCCGCACATTTTGCCGATGAGGCCGCCGCCCGTCAGGGGGTGGCGTCCCGGAGCCTGTCCCCGGATTTTTCCCGGGCGCTTCTGGCCTATCCCTGGCCCGGCAATGTGCGGGAACTGAAAAATACCATGGAAGGGGCCTTGGCCCTGGCCTCTGCCGATGCCGTCCTTTTGCCTGTGCATCTGCCGCTGCACATCCGCGTCTGCGCCGCCCGCAACCGGGTGTCGGGCCGTTTGCCGTCCCCGGAGGAAGGGGAATCCTCCATGCCCCTTTTGGGGCTGTCTTCTGTCGTCCTGCCCAACTACCGGGAGTATCGGGACAGCCGGGAGGGGGAATATTTGCGGGCCCTGGCCGGCCGGTTTTCCGGCGACATCGGACGCATGCTCGAAGTTTCGGGACTCTCCCGTTCCAGACTCTACGCCCTGCTCAAAAAGCACGATATCCCCGTGACCCGCTCCTAACCCGCTCAGAAGAGGCTGTGCGACATTTTTTTGTTTGGGCGGGAGCTCTATTTGCGGGCTTTTGGGGCCTTTAACCCTGCCCTGACGGGTAAAAGGGCTAAAGTTGACCGCGCTCTAGGTCGAAAAGAGTGAAAAAGGGCGACGGTTGTAACCGGAAACGTACCGGACACGTCAGCCGCCCAGGGCGGTCCCCATGAAATATTTGCTCGTTTTGATTTTTGTCATAGGCATGGTGACGTATATTTTTGTGGGCGGTCCCAGGCTGACAACGGAAATGGCCGACGCCTCGGTGGATCGGCGCCGGGATGTTTGGGATCGCATCGCGCAATTGGAGTACCAGCGTCGGGACATGCTGATCCGGGCCAAGGGGCGCATGGGCGGCGGCGTTGCGACGCCGGCGGCCGGTTCGTCCCCGCGGTATATCTATTCCTCCGGCTATCGACAGGGGTTCAACCAGGGCTATTTTGAAGGTAGCTTCCTGGCGGAACGCACCGAGCCCAACCCGCTTTTTTTCCCCATTCCCCGACCATAGGGGAGCCGTGTTGCATGGAGAAAGCAGTAGAGGCCGGGGCGCTGCCCCGAAACCCCGCTGGGGGAAATCATTTCCCCCAGACCCCCTGGAGGGAGGGAAATCACCTGTCGCGACAGGTGATTTTTTTTGAGGGCGAAAGCGGTCAGCGATCGAGGCGCTCCGATTGTGTGACGCGTGGCGTCTGACAGATTCCGCACTTTTTTTGTTTTGTTTTTTTCGGCCGTGGCCGGGTGAACCGCACAGATTGCCAATCTGTGCGGTTTTTTTTTTGTTATTTTAAGGGGTTGTCTGCGGGCGCTGGCAATCGTTTGGGGACAGATCACACGGATGTGGTTTTGGGCGCTTTGCTCGGATGCTGCGCAGCCTTTTGCTGCTGCAAGCGACCCATGCAAAAAAATAACGGCGCTGCAGCGTGTCAAAACGATTTAGCATGATGGAATTGGGAGATTTTATGCTTCAAGAAGTATTGCTTGGTTACTATTGCATTGTCGACTGATTCGCTATGAAGATCGAAGTTGCTCTGTATACTGCCTTTTAAAGACAGGAAATGCTTGAAATGACGACCTCTGTTGTCAAATATTCTGAATAATAAAATACGCGTGTTTGCAGTGTGATAAAATAAAATTATAATATGCTGAAATAATAAGTTTATTTTATTTGCTGTCAATTTTGTAATATTTTAAAAAATCGCAACAGACCGTTTTTACACGGTTTTGAGCGCGGCAGCGGTTTTTTTGGAGGGACGTTTACGGAAGTGAGGAAGGGATTCATGACAAAACGCATTGCATCAGCCCTGGCGGCGTTTCTCGTCCTGGGGATGGCCGTTTCGGCTCTGGCGGCCACGGAAGTGAAGATGGTGGGGGACGCCCTGCTGTATGGAACGTTTTATTCCCATCGGAATTTTACCGGTTGGAATGCGCCGTCCTGGACCTCGGCCACCCCGACCTGGAAGGGGGCAGGTTCAAAAACTGAAGAACCGTTTGAAATATGGGAACGATTCCGGTTGCGGACGGATTTTGTCGCCAACGAGGCTGTGAAATTTCGCCTGGGCATCAAGGTGGAGGACACCTGGGGGCATGGTACGCTGACGGCGGCCAACCCGAGCGCGGATCTGGCGGTTTATGTGGGCTATTTGCAGTTCAAGATTCCCGACAGCGACGTTGAGGTGACCGCCGGCCTGCAACGCGTCGAACTGCCCCAGAGCAAACTTTTTTACAGTTCTCCGGTGTTTGGCGACAATATGACCGCCCTTGTCGTCAAATCCCCGCTGATGGACAAGACCGTGGGGCTGATGGCCGGTTTTGGACGGCTGATCGACACCAACCGGACCTATGACACGACCACGACCCAGGTGTCAGACGAACTTGACGCCTATTTCCTGGCACTTCCCGTCACCCTGGACGGCGTTAAGATGACGCCTTGGGGCGCGGCGGCGGTCGCCGGCGAAAGCGCCAATTACTTCACCAACAAAAGTTCCCAGTATGGGGCGTCTTTTTACGCTGATAACCTGACGTCGGCCGGGACGTATATGAGCCCGACATTGTGGAAAAACAGTCAGAACGCCTACTGGTGGGCCGGCGGCGCCTTTGAGATCACGGCGCTTGATCCCGTCAAATTCTACGCCGATGTCATCTACGGCGCGGGCGCTATGAACGACCGCAAGAAAAGCCAGCGCGAAGGGTGGTTTATCGACGCCGGTGCGGAGTATGTCGGCTGGGACAGCCTGACGCCCCAGGTCTATGGCTGGTGGTCCACCGGCGAGGATGGCGCAACCCGCAATGGTTCCGAGCGGATGCCCATGATCCGTCCCAACTGGGGGCCCGGGCACAGCTTCCTGTTTGACGACAATCAGGAACTTGTCAAAAATTCCAATATGGGTATGAGCCCGGTCGGCTCCTGGGGACTTGGCGCAACCCTTGATAATATGCACTTTATTGAAAAACTGAGTCATCGCCTGACCTTTATCTATGTGCAGGGCAACAACTCTTCCCGGGCCATTCGTACCCTCAATACGTTGCTCGGCAGCAATCCGTATTATCAGATGGGCCGTGATCTGACTGTTGGGGAACACGTCTTTGGCGTCAACTTCGACCACAAGTACATGATCTATCAGAATCTGGCTGCGATTGTGGAGACGGGGTGGGCCCATGGCGAGTTCCAGCGAAGCGTCTGGGGCCATCGCTTGGTCAGCCAGTCCCGGGATGGCGATACCTGGAAGATTTCTTTCGGCTTGTCCTACAAATTTTAAGACGTCGCTGTGTCGGTTTGTTGTCGCGCGGTCGGGGCCTTCGGGCCCCGGCTTTTTTTGTGGAGGATGCCGGCGCACCCGAAGCTTGTACGGGTG
>Ga0183100_1001091_pt1 | contig 15036 bp, 15 predicted proteins | sample Biomet2_FD_127789 | JGI IMG/M metagenome (GOLD analysis project Ga0183100, IMG submission 127789) | Microbial communities from bioreactor (seeded with anoxic lake sediment) at LBNL, California, USA - Biofuel metagenome 2 | ecosystem: Engineered > Bioreactor > Anaerobic > Unclassified ...
GGCCGGGGCGGTTTCCACCGCCCCGGCCCGATTGCGTTGGGAAGGGGGAAGACTTCTCTATCCCGCCAAGGCTGCTGCGGCGGCATTGAAGGCGGCCGAGGTGGTAAAGCCGGGCGCAAGCAGATAAATCAGGGCATTGGCGGCGGTGATGGGATTTTGGCTGGTGGCGTCCTGGTTTTGGTACGCAACATAGGCGGCCAGCGAGACCGGATTGGTCAGGATGCTGGTGTAAACGGCCTGCCAGGCCTGGGGTGTGGCCAGACTTTGCCCATAGGTTTCGGCGTAGTTGTATTCCTCGCCCCAGGTGGGCGTACTGGATTGGAGATTCAGATTGTAGGTTGTCTCGTCGAGCAGGGAATAACTCTCGGGGTCATACGTATAGACCTGATATCCGGGATTGCTATCGAAAACCGGGGAAACCCCTGGGGCGATACGCGTGAGTTCCGTCGTGCCTGAACCGTCGCCCATGAGTCGGAAATCGTCATTGTGGAGGTGACCGGTGAAAGTGGCCGCGATGGTTGCACTGTAGGCGGATTCCAGCGCCGTGAAGGCATTATTGTAGCTGTCGTCCAGGTTCCCTGTATAGGTGATTTTTCCGGTCTGCTCGTAGTTGCTGACCACAGCCGCCGTGTTGATTCCGGTCGGGATATGGCCAACGACATAGGCCTTCTGGGAATTCTGGGCCGAATCGGCCAGTTCCGAGGCGAACCAGGACAGTTCCTCCATTCCCGCCCCGGGAGCGACGTATTGGTCTGCCCATAAATTGTCGTTGAGGACGATATACTTAAGCCCCGTGGGACCGTCTGGCTCCACGGCGTAAGAGCCGTTTTGGGAGTAGGTAGAGGCGAAGGCCAGCCGATCCGCGTCGTTGTTGAAAAAGGTCTGGGCGATGCTTGCAGTCGTCAGCCCCAGATAGGGATCGCCGGGTCTTGAACCGATGCTGTCCAGAGCGCTGTCGATGTTGCCGTTGGCCACGAGCACCGTGGCCGTGGGGAAACGGTTGTCCACCTCCTGCGTAAAAAACTGCACGGTTTTTTGGATGAAGGCATTGAGGCCGGATTGACTCGTATCCCCCGTCAGCGTGGCGTAGAGCTTGCCAAAGTTGTGGCACAGGATATCGCCGGGATACAGGATGGTTTTGACGTTGCCGGCTTGGGCGGCCATGTTGTCCAACGTCGATTCGAACAGCGTGTAGTTGCTGTCTTCACCGTAGGCCGGATATGTCATCTGGCTTGAAGAGGAGAAGATGGCCTTCCAGGCGGACTCGTCCGAGGCGGCTAATTTTGGCACCAGGGAGGCATCGGTGAAGGGATTGAAGTGCACATCGGAAAAGAGCAGAAACGTGTTTGAGCCTGTATCGTCCATGATACCTTCCTGGGCTATTTGTCGTGTGGTCTCATCCTTTTTGATTTTGTCTAGCGTTGTCTGGTGACACTTGGATTTTGTCAAGAGTGGAGCCCATGGGGCGGGTCCCTTCCTCTGAGGTCTTTTCTGATGCTGCATCACAAACCAGGGGAAAATCCCGCCTGCACTCCCGCCTTTGGTTGGAATCGTGGTGGGCGTTATTTTTTTTATTTCGTAATAAATGTTATTATATGAATATGTTATTAAAAGTATTACGGAAATATTATTCGTAATACTAGCCAGGCGTGAAAAAAGATCCTATGGTTTCCTCGCTGCCATAGTGGGGAGGAATTCCCCCCTGCTGTGAAGGCACTTTTGGAAAGCAATGCAAACCGCATCTGAAGGCAAAGGGTCCACCCTGCGCCGAGGATACCGCCATGAAGACACACGACACGACTGCCTTCTTTCGCATACCGCGTGAGAGGGCTTTTTTTATTGGTCAAAGGCGGACCGCATGAACAGACGCATCGGGGTGATCGGCATCGTGATCGAAGACCCCAAACATGTATCGGAAAAGGTCAACGCCATTATAGGCGACCATAGCACCATTGTGCTCGGGCGAATGGGTATTCCCCGACCTGAATATCAGGTCGGCGTGGTGTCGCTTATCATCGAGGGTACAACCGACGAGATCGGTTCATTGACGGGCAGATTGGGGAATATTCCCGGAGTGACTGTCAAATCCGCGCTTACGACCAAGACGTTGCGGAAGGAGACTGAGCATGATTGACGAATCCCAGAGAACGTCTGATGCGTTTATCGACGATACACGTATTTATGCCGCCCTTGAGGCTGCCAAAACCAAGTCCAAAGATCCGGAGTTCGTATCCACCATCATTGACAAGGCACTTCAATACAAAGGACTTTCTGCCGAGGAAGTGGCTGTTTTGCTGGAAGTGCAAGACGACGCCTTGCTGCATACCATGTTCACTGCCGCCAAGAAGGTCAAGGAAGCCATTTACGGCAAACGCATCGTCCTTTTTGCGCCCTTGTATCTTTCCAGTTTTTGCGTGAACAATTGTGTGTACTGTGGCTATAAGCGTAGCAACAAGGAACAGTTACGCAAACGTCTGACCATGGACGAGATCAAGCGCGAGATCGAAATCCTGGAGTCGATGGGCCATAAGCGTCTGGCGGTCGAAGCCGGCGAAGATCCGGTCAATTGTCCCATCGAATACGTTACCGACGCGATCAAGGCCATTTACAGCATCCACGACGGCAACGGTTCCATCCGGCGGGTCAATATCAATATCGCCGCCACCACGATTGAGGATTACCAAAAGCTCAAGGCCGCTGAGATCGGCACCTACATCCTGTTCCAGGAAACCTACAAACGAGACCGCTACGCCGAGCTCCATCCTTCCGGTCCCAAGCATGACTACAACTGGCATACCACGGCCATGGACCGGGCCATGAAGGCCGGCATCGACGATGTGGGCATCGGCGTTCTCTATGGGCTTTACGACTGGAAGTTCGAGACCGTTGCCATGTTTTTACATGCCGAACACCTGGAAAAGACCTTCGGCGTCGGTCCCCACACCATCTCCGTGCCGCGTATGCGTCCGGCCGGGGCCGTCAATCTGGAAACCTTCCCGTATCTGGTGCCGGACGAGGCCTTTAAAAAGATCGTGGCCACCATCCGTCTGGCGGTGCCGTATACCGGCATGATCATGTCCACGCGGGAAGAATCTGATTTCCGTGACGAGCTTATCGACTGCGGCGTTTCCCAGATCAGCGCCGGCTCCTGTACCGGTGTCGGTGGTTACCAGAAGGTCGTTGTGGAGCATGAGTCCACCCACAATACCAATAACGGCCAGCAGTTCGAGCCGAGCGATCAGCGTTCGCCCAACGAGATCATCCGCATGCTCTGCGAGCGTGGCTTTATTCCCAGCTACTGCACGGCCTGTTACCGTCAGGGGCGTACCGGCGACCGATTCATGAGTCTGGCCAAAAACGGAACCATCCAGAACGTCTGCCTGCCCAACGCGTTGTTGACCTTCAAAGAATACCTCATCGACTACGCCGACCCTGCGACCAAGTGCGTTGGTGAAAAGCGCATTCAGGAAGCCCTGGCCACGATTCCGAAAGACGGCATTCGGGAGCTGACGACCCAGCGTCTCAGCGACATCGAAGCCGGCCGTCGTGATTTGTTCTTTTAAGGAGAAAGGCGTTCCCAAAAGGGGCGTTGCCCCTTCTGGACTTCCCCACCGGGGGGATAATCCCCCCCGGGCCCCCTTGTCGGGGGAGAAATAAAAAAGCGGGATCAAATAATACGTTTGATCCCGCTTTTATTGCGTTATTCCCGTTACGGGGTCCGGGGGGCTTAGCCCCCCGGCGGGTCCAGGGCAGCGCCCTGGTCTTCGGCCTTTCCCCCGGCAGATCCAGGGCAGCACCCTGGTCTTCTCTTCCTTTCTTTTTAATCGCGAAGCGAGTCGGCAACATCCTTGGCGAATTTCTCCACGAGGCGGCTTTGGGCAGCGGCCAGGGAGGGGTAGTCGGGACCGGCGACGGGTTCGCGGTAGTCCGTGGCGCGCCAGGTGAGTTGTTTGGCCTCGCCGTCGAGGACGGACCAGCTGACGCGAAGGACGGCTTCCTGGCCAAGGATTCCGTCGAATTGGGCGACCTGGATGACGACTTGGCGTTCAGGGTGCCCGCCTACGGGCCAGGGATAGGTGACCAGGGGCTTGGCGCAGACCAGGGAGGACAGATTGGTGGCCAGGGTGCGCTGGAAATTATCATGCGGCGATTCGATCCACTGTTCGAAGTCGGCCACATGCATCTGGTTTTGTCCGATGCGGGTGACGACCTGGGAGCGGTCGAGGTAGCCGGGGAAGTCCACGGGGCCGATGCCGAGCGACAGGCACGGTCCGGCCGGAGCGGTTCCCGACGGTGGCGTTGGCGCGGTATTTAAAGAGTAAAAGTGTGTGGGGGCGGACTTGCCGCAACCGGCCAAAAGCGGCAGGCAGCAGACGGCGCCGGCCAACCAGCGGGTGAGGGTACGGGACATGGTGCTCATTTGTGGGGGGCTCCCTTGCCTTGGATAAGGGCCTCGGGGTGACGTTCAAGGTAATTGGCCAGCTCGCGGATGGCGCGGGCGGCATTGGCGATTTCTTCCAAGGACCGGTTGAGGTCCGTGACGGTCGGTGAATCGGAGTTGGCGATTTTTTGGAACTTGCCGATGGCGGCGCGACCTTCTTTCAACGTGGCGTCGAAGGAATCCAGGGCATTTTTGGCCGAGGAACTCAGCCCTTCGGTGCGGTGATCGAGATGCTTGGCCAGTTCGCTAAAGCTTTGCACGGCGGCATCGAGATTTTGCGCCAGCGGGCTGACCTTGGCATGAATTTCCTGCAACAGGTTGTTTCCTGTCGTGAGCAGGGTGTCGACCTTGCCCGGCATGTGGGACAGTTCCGGGGAATTAACGAGTTTTTCGACGCCTGAGACTGCGCCGATAAGGCGATCGACCAGTTCCTGGAGGGGAAGTCGCTTGATGGTTTCCGTCAGTTGTTCAAAGGCCGAAGGCACGGTGGGGATTTCCGGCAGGTCGGATTTTCCGACCAGACGGATCGGCGTGTCCGGCATGAGGTCAAGCGAGACGGCCAGCTGGCCGGTAACGAAACTCTGGGTGACAAGCTGGGCGCGAAGTCCTTTGTCGACAAGCTGGGTCAGCAAATCAGTGGGCGCGGTTTGGTGGTCATTGAGGACCAGCTTTATCTTGTCTCCAAAAATTTCAATTATGACGGGGATATAAAAAGTCATGTTTGTGGTGTCGGCCTCAATGCGGATGCCGGTAACGGCCCCGATGGGAACACCCCGAAAGACAACGGGGGCGCCGACTTCCAGACCCCCGACGGAGTTGGGGAAAAACATGATGCAATGATATTTTTTTGTGAAAAACATGCCCGACCCCAGAGCGATGATGGCTCCCAGCGCCAGGGCCAGGGCGCCGATAACGAACAGGCCGATCATGGTTTTATTGGATTTGCCGCTCATGTCTGGTCCTTCTTCCGGTATAGCGATGCCGGTCTATTCCTTCCCCCGGGTGAGGAAGCGGCGGAGGTTGGGGTCGGTGGTATGGGCGAGCAACTCATTGGGATCGCCGCTGGCGCTCATGGTCCGGGTTTCCACATTGAGAAAGACGGAGTTGTTGCCGATGGCGAAAATGCTGGCCAGCTCATGGGTGACGACCACAAAGGTGGCGCGAAGGCTTTCGCGCAGTTCCAGAATCAATTCGTCGAGCAGATGGGCGCTGACCGGATCGAGGCCAGCGGAAGGCTCGTCGAAAAAAAGGATGTCCGGGTCAAGGGCCATGGCCCGGGCGAGGCCGGCCCGTTTGCACATGCCGCCGCTTATTTCCGAGGGATAGAAGTCCTCGAATCCGGCCAGTCCGACCAGGGCCAGTTTCAACGAGGCCAGTTCTCGGATTTCTTTAGGTTTAAGCGGTGTGTACTGGGACAGGGGCAACGCAATGTTCTGGGCCAGGGTCATGGAACTGAAAAGCGCGCCGCTTTGGTACAGGATGCCGGTGCGGCGCAGGATGGCGTTGCGTTTGCTGCCCGCCTCCGTGTCCCAGAGGCTGCCCTCGCGGTAGAGTACCTTGCCGGCGGCGGGTTCCTTGAGGCCGACCAAAACCCGCAGCAACGTGGATTTCCCGCAACCGCTGCCGCCCATGATGATGAAAATATCACCCTGGTTTACGGTGAAATTGAGATCACGCATGATGACAAAATCACCATAGGCCATGGTCAGCTTTTCCGCGCGAATGGCGGGTTCTTGCCGGGATTCGGGAGTTGCGGCTGGGGTGCTCACGACGCGGACCTCATACACCGATGATATTGCAGGTCACAGTGATAATGGCTGTGGCGATGATGATGGCGAGAATGCTCGTGACGACGGCTGAGGTCGTGGCCTGCCCCACGGCCAGGGCGCTTCGGCCGCAGTGCATGCCCCGGTAGCAGCCGGCCATGGCCACAAGCACCCCGAAAAGCGTACTGTGGATGAGGCCGATCCAGAAGTTGGCCAGCGGCACGGACTGCCACGTATGCACCAGATATTGCATGGGATTGATTTTGAGCATGAAGACACCCACGACGAAGCCGCCGAGGACGCCCATAAGGTCGGCATAGACGCAAAGCAGCGGCATGATAAAGACCAGGGCGATCATGCGCGGCAACACCAAAAACTGGGTTGGTGAAAACCCGAAGGTTTTAAGCGCGTCGATTTCCTCGTTGACCTGCATGGTGCCAAGCTCGGCCGCGTAGGCCGCACCGGTGCGACCGGCCATGATGATGCCGGTCATAATTGCGCCCATGACCCGGATCATGGCAATGCCGACGATGGTGGAAACATAAATCTGGGCGCCGAACTGGCTGAGCTGGATCGCGCCGACAAAGGCCAGAATCAGGCCGACGAGAAGGCTTATGAGCGAGACGATCGGCAAGGCCTGGACACTGGCCTGGTAGATCAGGGAGACGAGCTGGGACCGCTGAAAGACGGCCTTGCCCCGAAACAGGGCCACACAGGCCAGCGTCACATCGCCCAAAAATTCCAGCAGATTGCCGGTGCTTTCGGAGAGCGAGATGCCGATATTGGCCATGCTCTCTAAAAATGACGTCCGGTTGGTCTTGCGGGCCGCACCCTGGCGTTCGGGCACTTTGGCCGCCAGGGCCAGCAGGCTTTCCGCTCCGGCCGGCAGTCCCGACAGATCCACGGCGATGCCCCGGGCCTTGGCCAGACTCAGAATGGCCCGGCATTGGGACAAAAATAAACTGTCCCAACCGGTGACGGCTGTGGCGTCAAAGGCCAATTGTTTGGGCGCGGGTGTTTGCTCGAGCGCCTTGGTGACGGGGGCCAGATCGGGAAAAGGCCGATCCATGCGCCAAACCCCGGAAAAAACAAGGGTCAGTGCACCGTCTCGCTGGGTGATGTCACGGGCGGGATTATCGGCTTTGGGCCTGCCGCCGGAATGTTGTGTCATGAGGATGAGGGTATCGCGGGGTCATGCGTTATTCGATCCCCTTTAAATCCAATGGAACTCGATGGCTGTCAAGTGGTAATCCCACGTCAGGTCGGAGTTTTTGTTCCTGTCGGGATCGTGCATCCTGCTGTTGTGCAGCGGCCCGGTCCGGCGGATTTACTGTCGCTCGGGATACAGACGCAGACACTGTTGCTCGCAGAGGTTGCAACCGCCGAGGACCATATAGCCGCAGGTTCGGCCGAAGTATTGGATGCCAAGCGCTTTGGCCGACTGGTTACAGGCAGCGCGGCAGGCCTGGGCCGAAGGATACTCCTCGGTGATGACGTCCTGGTAGACCCGGCAGATTTCCATATCCGACTCACAGGGATCCGGACCGGGAGGCGTGATGCAATTCCCGAAAAAGATGGAGGGCGAAACGGGCTTTTGGGGCACGCAGCCGGTGATCGTCAGGGCGCACAGAATGCTGAGCGTCATGGCCAGCAGCAGGCGGTAGGGCATGGGGGCCTCCAAACGGGTATCGTCCTTTTCCGGTAACATGATGTCAGCCAAAAAAGCCAGTCCCAGGGTCATTCCCGCGTAAAGGAGCGGCACAGCCCGGCCACGAGCGCACCGTTTTTCTGGTAATGGGGGGAAGGCGACGGATAGCCCGGGACCTGGAAGAGGATGTCGTCGAGCCCCAAGTCCCAGGCCAGACGCTGGGCGGCGGCAATTTCCTCCGGGGCGTCATTCCAGGAAAAAAGCAGGTATTTCCAGATGAGCCGGGGTGTTTTGCGAGCCAGGGCCCGCTTGCGGGAGGCTAGGTCCGCCAGGATGTCGCAGACGGCGGCAAAGGAAAACGCCTCGGTCATATAGGGTTCAACGGATTTCTGGCTGCCGCCATGGATGGAAAAGTACAGGGTATCCGTGCCTGAGGCGATCAGCCGTTGCCGTTTTTCCGGCGTGTTGAGCAACAAGGCGTTGGTGGCCAGATCCAATTGCGTGGTCGGATTGCTTTTTTTGAGCGTTTCGATGCAGTCCAGGGCTCCTGGGTGCATGAATGTTTCGCCGTAGTTATAAAACCGAATGCGTTCAATCGACGCGATATGGGGCAAAAGCCAACGTACAACGCCGTCGAGATCCAACAGCGGACGCTCCCGGTGGGCGGGAATATCCTCCCGGCTTTGCATGCACCCCCGGCACTTGAGATTGCAGCGCGCGGACGGCTCGATGACCAGTTGGCGCAGGCGGCGTTTATCGGCCAGAAAGGCTTCCCGTTGCGCTTCGGAAAAATCGATGCGGTAGGTGCCCGTGGCCGGGAAACCGGCTGCCGCCAATTTATCGTAGCAAATGCGGCACCGGGGCAGGGCGTAGACGTCGTGGGCGACCGCCGTCACATTGCGGACGTAGCGGGCCTCGATTTCCGTAAAATCCTGCTGGTCGATGCGACCAAAAGGATTGATGCCCAGGGGGTCCAGACAGCAGGTGGTGACCCGGCCGTCGGAAAGAATGACAGCCTCGTTTTGATAGTCGCACAAAAAGCCGCGCATGGCAGTGCCTACCGACCGATGAGCCAGTGGAGCAGAGCTTGCCCGTACAGGATGTCCACCATGGCGCCGAAACAGAGAAACGGGCCGAAGGGAATAGGCATTTGTCGTCCCCGACCTTTGCCCAGAATATAAAACGGGCTGGCCAGCAATGCCGCCATGCTGCCGATCAGGACGGCGTACGGGAGGCCGAGCGGCCCGACAACGCCGCCAATGGCCAGCATCAGTTTGACGTCGCCGCCGCCAAGGCCATCGACGCCTTTGGCCGTGCGATAGCCCGCCGCCAGGAGCCAGAACACGCCAAAGCCGATCGCCGCGCCAAGGGCCGCGCCCATCGGTCCCACTTCCGGGCGGCAGACGCCAATGCCCAGACCGAGGACCGCCGCCGGATAGGTCAGAAAATTGGGCAGCACATAAATTTTGAAATCAATGCCCGAGGCCACGATAAACAGGCCGCCCAAGGCCAGATAGGCCAGAAACCAGGGCGTCGGCCCAAATTGGATGGCCAGCAGGACCGCCCAGACGGCCGACGTCAACTCGATGAGCGGATAGAGCAGCGAAATGCGCTGGCCACAGGCGGCGCAGCGCCCGCGCAGGAAAAGATAGCTGACGATCGGCACAAGTTCCCATGGGCGCAGCCTGTGGCCGCACTGGGGGCAATGCGAGGGCGGCGAGACAATGGAGGTTCCCTCTATGCCGCGCGAGACGCAGACGGAGTAGAAGCTGCCGAGAAGCAGGCCGAGCAGGCCGGCCAGAGCCGGCAGGACGTATGGGTCAAGCGTATAGAGGGTAAGAGTCGGCATGCCGCTTTTGTGTCGATCCTGTCGATCGGCGTCAAGTCCCGGAGTGGCGTCCGGGGCGATGCGGAATGCCGTGACGCGGGGCAGCGATCCGCGTTCTGCGTCCGGGGCGTTAGGCCTTCAACGTGGCCACGCCGCCGACGTCGCGGAGTTCCTTGAGGGCGATTTCAAGCATGGGCGTCACCCGGTCGGCAATTTCCGGGGAAAGTTCGATGCTCATACTTTGAATGTCACGGGGTTCCATGCCGATGACCACGGCTTCGGGACGTTTGCCGATCAATTCGCAGTAAATCAGGGTATCGACCAGATCGGATTGGTGCATGGAGTCTTTAAAAGCCAGACTCTTGCGCAGATCGTCGCCGGTCAGGCGATAGATGGTGCCGGGTTGGTCGCCGCCAAGAACGGCGTCGAGAATGATGCAATAATCGGATTCCATCAGCGGCTGCATCAGGCGCATGCCCAGATTGCCGCCGTCCAGGAGCGTCACGTTATCGGAAAAGTCGTATGTCTCAAGCAGGCGTTCCACAGCCCGGACGCCAACGCCTTCGTCAGTGTAGAGGATGTTGCCAACGCCAAGGATAAGGATTTTTTTGGGGGCCTCGGTCATGGGGGTTCCCTTGAAAAAGGGAACCCGGCCGAAGCCGGGTTCCCCGTTGCAGGCATGATGTCGCGGGTTAGACCACGCGGAACTTGAGCACTTCGTTGGTCTCAGGCTCGATGACGTGCACGCCGCAGGCGATGCAGGGATCGAAGGCGTGGACCGTCCGCAGGATCTCGACCGGGCGTTTGGGATCGGCGATAGGCGTGCCGATGAGGGCTTCCTCAACGGGGCTCTTGTCGCCGGCCGCGCCACGGGGGCCGAGGTTCCAGGTGGAGGGGACCACCAACTGGAAGTTGTCGATCTTTTTGCCTTTGATGCGAATCCAGTGGGACAGCGCGCCGCGCGGGGCGTCAGCCAGTCCGACGCCCTTGGCCTCGTCGGGCATTTCCCACTTGGCGCACAGGGTGTTGTCTTTGGCCGAGCTGTCAGCGAATTCCTTGATCCAGGTATCCATCTTGCTGGCGATAATGGCCGTTTCGATGCCGCGGGCAGCCGTGCGGCCGAGCGTCGAATGCAGGGCCGTGACCGGGACTTCGAGCTTTTGGAGCACGGTGTCCACGATCTTTTTGTATTCGGGATGGCCCTTGGCGTAGGCGATGAAGCAGCGGGCCAACGGACCGACTTCCATGGCCTTGCCCTTGTAGCGGGGGGCCTTCATCCAGGAATAGTGATCCTTGTCGTCAAGCTTGGTGTACTTCGGATCGGTCACGCCATCGTAAGGATGCAGGCCGTCGCCGCCGGACTTGTACCAGGAGTACTTGACGTCTTCGTAGATGGCGCCGAGTTCGACCTTGTCGATTTTGGCCAGGTCGCGGTTCATGATGACACCGGACGGGAAGAACGAGGTCTCCATGTGCTTTTCGGGCGAGCTTTCGTCCGTGGCGAATTCACCGAAGGCCATGTAGTTGGTCGTGCCGCCGATGCCGCCCCAATCCTTGTAGAAGCCGGCCACAGCCAGCAGGTCGGGAATGTAGACGTCGTTGACGAACTGGCAGACTTCCTTGGTCAGGGCCATGTAGTTGGCCAGCGGTTCCTTTTCCATTGCCTGGTAGTTGGAACAGCCGCCGACCACGGTGAACTGGGTGTGGGGGTTTTTCCCACCGAGAATGGCCATGGCGCTGGCGGCCTTGACCTGCATGTGCAGGGCCTCCAGATAGTGGGCCGTGGCGATCAGATCGACTTCGGGCGGCAGGTAGTAGGCCTTGTGTCCGCCGAGGAAGTAGGCATTGGTGAAGATGCCGAGCTGTCCGGATTCAACGAAGCCTTTGAGTCTGTCCTGGACGGCCTTGAGGGCCTGGGCCGAGTTGCCGGGGCGGGCCGGAGCGATGGACTCGGCCAGCTTGGCGGCTTTCTGGGGATCGGCCTTCAGGGCGTTGGTCACGTCCACCCAGTCAAGGGCGTGCAGATGATAGAAATGGACAAGGTGGTCATGCAGGTACTGGGAGGCCATGACCAGATTGCGCATCATCCGGGCGTTGCCCGGGATGTTGACTTTGACGGCGTCATCCACGCACCGGGTGGAGGCCAGGCCGTGGACATAGGTGCACACGCCGCAGGCGCGCTGGGTAAAATGCTGGGCGTCGCGGGGATCACGGCCTTTGAGAATGATTTCCAGGCCGCGGAAGAGCTGTGAAGAGCTCCAGGCGTCCTTGATCTTGCCGTTTTCCACCTCGACCATGATACGCAAATGCCCTTCAATCCGGGTGATGGGATCGACCACAAGGGGGCCGGTAAAGGTGGATTGCGGCGTGGGTTTGCTTTCAGCCATTGCTTCCTCCGTCACGAAACGTTCGCTGCTGTTTGCTAGAAATCCAGATTAAGGTCGTTTGGGCGCAGAGACTGGGTTAGCCCTGCTCGTAGAACGGGGTCATGGTGTCCCAGAAATCCGGCTCGCTGCAGCCAAGGCAGGGGTGGCCGGCCTGGACGGGCCAGTTAACCTGGTTAAACAGCACTTTCGGGCAGTTATTGTAGGTGACGGGTCCCTTGCAGCCCAATTCGTAGAGGCAGAAGCCTTTTTTGGCCTCTTCGGAGGCGAAGGAGGGGGCGAATTCGGAAGCCTCGAAGTGCTTCAGACGGGGACAGTTGTCATGGACGAGCTCACCGAAGAACATCTTCGGGCGACCGTTGGAGTCGAGCTCGGGAATCCCCTTTTCGAGGACATGCACCACGGCGCCGACGAAGTTGATGGGGTTGGGCGGGCAACCGGCAATATTGATGGTCTTGATGCCCGTGGCTTCGGTGACGCTGATGGCCTGGCTCGGATTGGGTTTGGCCTTCTGGATGCCGCCAAAGGCCGAACAGGTTCCGATACAGATGACGCCCTTGGCTTTGGGCGCCAGTTTCTTGGTGGTTTCCAGCATAGGCTTGCCGGAGACCATGCCCCACTGGCCGGCGTCGGCGGTGGGAAGACCACCCTCGACGACCAGGTAGAATCCCTCCGGAGACTCGACGGCTTTATGCAGCGCCTCTTCGGCGGCATCGCCGGCGGCGGCCATGATGGTTTCCTGGTAGTCCAGAGAAATCGTATCGAGAATGAGCGCGTCAATAAAAGGTTTGATGGTGCGCAAAACCGATTCGGTGCATCCTGTGCACTCGGCGTTATGCAACCAAACCACGGACGGACGGCGTTTGGCCGTCAAAGCCTGAGCCACTTTGGGGGCGAATGCCGGCCCCATCCCCATGGCTGCGGCAACCGTGGCGCAAAATTTCATGAAGTCACGGCGGGAGATGCCGTTCCTTTCAAGTCTTTTTTCCGCATCATCCCTGCCAAGACCCACGGAAAAAGTCATAAGCGTCCTCCTTTGTTTTGCAAAAGGCCACATCCGCACGTCCTTTTGGAGCGCGCGGACGCTTTGTGTGCATCCTTCGCGTCTGCTGGGCACCGGCCGTGCGGCCTTCGGCCGTCTCCGGTCCGATGTGTCAATGCTGTTAAGAACTTGATCAAGTTTGGGTTCCCTTTTGCAGTTAATCACGACAAACAGAAGACGTCAATGGGATTTGGGAATTTTTTCATTTGATTCAAGGGTGTTACCGAGTAATGGCAACGGAAGAAGTTCTGGATATGAATTAAAAAATCGTATGCAGTATTTCGTACCGCCTGCCGGCTCCTCGCACCTTCATCCGCTACCGTCCCGGCCGCAACAAGGGGCCGATGTCGGCCAACGGCACGGCCTCGCCACGGGCCAGCCGGGCCAGAAGGATCAGTTCCGGCCGATACTCGAAGTGCATCAGGTCGAACTCCGACCATTTGCCGCCCCAGACAAACCCTTCGGCTTCAAAGGCTTCCACCACCGAGACGGGAAATGCCCGACGTGTGGCCAACATATTGGTGCCGCGGGGCAGATTGCGCCAATAGGGATTGCCGCGCGGACTGACGTCCACGGCTGCGGCGAAGGAATGGGCCGACAGCCGGTTGGTGCCGGCGATCACCCGCCAGACCACGCCGCCCGAGGCCGGCAGCAGGTAGCGCTTGATGCCCGGATCGGCGGTTACGAGTTGCTGCAATCGGGCTTCGGCCCGGCCAAAGGCGGCAGCGGCGCCGAAACGGGTGTTAAAAAGCATCGTCTGGGTCAAAAACGGCATGCGCTGGCAATTGGCCGTCACCTCGGCCTGGGTGTGGCCGTACAGGGCCAGGAAAAAGGCCTGGACGCGGCTTCGACCCGGCGAGAACCCAAGCGGCGGTTCGGAGACGACCGGTCCCAGCGGATAGGGTTGGGCCAGCATGGTTTTGAGGTCCGGGGTATTGAGCGCCTCTTCTTCGGTTCTGGGGCGGCCGTCATCGTAGGGCAGGCGGGTGCCGTCGCATAAAACGACGGTGGCCCGCCCGGCCGGGTTGACCTCAATGGCGGTAATGGCCGCCGGGTAGGCGGTGACCAGGGCCGACAGGTCGCGTTTGGCCTGGGGGGCAAGGGTTTGGGCCCCGGCCGGGCCGGCCAGGACCAGACACAGAAACAGGGCGGGCAAAAACGCAAAGCGGCGTAGCATGGTTTTCTCCTGGAACTGACGCGCCTTGGTGGCGGCAGACTTCACGGGGGTTATCGACACATAAACGATAAAAGCCATTTGATGCGGCTGCACAGACAGGATTCCGTTCTGAGCGCGGCGTCGGGGGTGTCGGCCAATTCGGGACGCAGACGCAGGATGGAACGGACGGCCAGGGCGGCGCCAAATCCGGTCAGGTCGGCGCATTGGGCCATATGGGCGGCAGCGTCATCCTTGACGGCCTTGGTGAGCACCCGGCAGCAGGCGGATTTATGGCGGGCCGTAAAAGCCTCGTGGATGGCGGCGGATTCCTGGCGAATGGCCGTGCGTTGGGCGGCCTGTTCCCCGTGGGCGCATACGATGCCAACGGCGGCGCAGGCTCCGGCCACGGCCCCGCACAGGCAACCCCGTTCGCCAAGACCGGCCGTCAGACCGGCGGCGACGCCAATGGCCTGGGCTTCAGTCAGGGGCGCGCCAAAAGCGGCGTTGACCGCAACCAGAATGGCCTCGGCGCACAACAGTTTTCGGTGGGTAAAAAGCGCGGCAGCCTGATCGGCCAGCGCGCAAGGCAGTACGCCAAAGGACTCGGAATCGGCAGTGGGCAGGCTCATGGCGGCTTCTTACGCCTGGGCCATGACCGCGGCAAGACGCTGCCCGCCCGCCCGCCCTGTCTCCCCATACCTCAGGGAGGCGGGAGGAGGCCCCCCCGGCCGGGGGGGGCGGGGGAAGGCACCGGCCCCGCGCTCTCCGCCC
>Ga0183100_1001093_pt1 | contig 14980 bp, 11 predicted proteins | sample Biomet2_FD_127789 | JGI IMG/M metagenome (GOLD analysis project Ga0183100, IMG submission 127789) | Microbial communities from bioreactor (seeded with anoxic lake sediment) at LBNL, California, USA - Biofuel metagenome 2 | ecosystem: Engineered > Bioreactor > Anaerobic > Unclassified ...
AATTGTGGATACTTTTGCAGGTCGTGCGGAAGAAGCACACTTTGCTCATCTGGCTACTTATGAAGAGATTACTGAAAATGATTATAATCTGTCCGTTTCTACCCTTTGATAACAACAGTGCGCAGGCTTTATGTGCCCAACATTTCGTCTTTTTAAAATTTTTTAAAATAATGAAAGTAAAATGTGAAAATGTACCCGAAGCTGTAACTAACACGTGCTATAATTCTGGCTATAGAAGAAAATCTTGGGAAGGTGGTTAGGGCAATTGGGTGAAAAGCGATTGGAAAACCAGTACCGTGATACCTTGGTCTGTATTGATAGCTGCGCGGATGGCGTATATACGGGCCGGCTGATCAATCTGGGACTCCCTAAGCCGATTATGTTCCACGGGGTGATGCAGTTCTTACTAGAAGTGGAAGAGCTGCTGGACGATATGCGTTTTCCAGAACCATTTGTGCAGACACGAAGTTTTGCGATGACGGCGAAGCCTCCCGCAAATACGGCACAGGATACGGCGCATGGCTGTCTGGCTACCTTTAATCTGCGAGTTCTGTTTCGGCAGAATGCCAGCTGGCAGGGTTCCGTTCAATGGCTGGAAGGCCGACAGGAAGAGAGCTTTCGCAGCGCATTGGAATTGCTGTTGTTAATGAACAGCACGATGAACCTGACAAATGAACATACATAATTCCCTGATCATGCAGTATATGACAGTTAATAAAAAATGTCAAAGGGGTAAACCGTTTTAAAAAGCAGGACTCAAAGCTACAGGACTCAAAGCTAGAGGGGCTACGGTGAAAGCTACGCCAGCCCAGCTGCCACAATTTTGATACACAGATGAAAGGAACTCAAAAGACATGGTACACAAAAAGAGAAAAATTGCTGCAGTACTTTTGGCTCTGACTATGGCAACAAGCTTGCTACCTACGGCTGTATTCGCCGCCGATGACACAATGACCGGGAACCCGCAGGTGGAGGTAAATCTTTCCACTGAGTCCGAAAGCGCCGTTGACGAAAACGCTGGCGCGGAGACTCCCGCCCAGCCCACCGAGCAGACCGATACGGAGACTCCCGCTCAACCTGCCGCACAGACCGGCACAGAGACTCCCGCTCAACCTGCCGAGGAGACTGGTACGGAGACTCCCACTCAGCCTACCGAGCAGACCGGCACAGAGACTTCTGCCCAGCCTGCCGAGGAGACTGGTACGGAGACTCCCACTCAGCCCGCTGAGGTTCCCGCGTCTCTGCCCGCTGCTCCCTCTTTCCCGGAAATTTACAGAGAGAAAACCTTTGCCGGAATTACGGTGAAGGTGGATGCCCCCGAGGGAGTGTTCCCTGATGGGGCCTATGTGGAGATCACTCCGGTTCTGGCGAAGGATGTGATGGATTCCATTGACGGCGTGGACGATCCCAATACCATCGCCGCGTTTGACATCACGTTTTACAGCAGAGACGATCAGGAGCTGCAGCCCGCCGACGGCAAAACGGTGGATGTGCGCTTTGATGTGGCCCCTGTCAGCTCTCTGGCGCAGGACGACGCCACCTTGCAGGTTTATCATGTGGATGACCAGCAGAACGCCACGCCCGTAGGCGACGAGGTCGCTTCCAGCAGCCAGGGCGCGGAAGTCGCCGTGGAGGCCGAGAGCTTCTCGGTGTATGTGGTGACCATTTCAACCCCAGAGAATGGTAATTTCTTAAATGCAACGTCAATTGACGCAAAAGCAGGTGAGACAGTTACTCTTTTTGGAAAGATAGGCACATGGCGTGGTTGGAATAATTCTATATTGTGTGTAGGATATGACCATCAGTGGACAGTTGTTGGGGATGATGCGCAGCTCTGTGAGTTTGGAAAAGCGGTGTTATCTTGCAATGCAAGTATCAAATTTACAAATAATACCCCTGGCGAAGCGAAAACGTTCCAAATTGAGCACACGTGGAAAACCGAACTATTGGGTAGTAAGGCTGTTGATTCCGAAACTTTCACCGTCAATGTTTCCTCCGATGTGACATATGCAGGTTCTATTGAAATCGTAGGTGCTCCCGGGGACTACTCCGACACCACTTTCACGAAGAACACGGCGAACGGCGACAAAGCCACGCTCACCGCTGCATCCGCTATCAATGCGGTGTGGTTCTTTGACGACGCAAACGCCAAAAATGACAACGCAAACGGCATCACAGTGGTTCCGGGTGAAATTAAGGCTTACAAGATGGCAAACGATTGGGGCCACGGGACGTTTTTAAAATGGGGCTTTGACATTGGCGACAAGGGAAATTGGCAGAAAACAATTTATATTGACGCAGGTCCAAAGGCTATCGGCAACACGTATACCCTCGTCTATCAGCACTGGGATAACAACATTGTTGACCAAAAGCAAACTGCCTGTGAGTATTATCAGGTCAAAGTCGTCTCTCCCTATACTGTGACTTATAATTCTAACAACGGTAACGCAGTAACTTCTGCTGGTGCGGCTTGGGACGGAAGCAATTATGTCGCTGAGAAGCCCGCAGACCCCACCATGGAAGGCTTTATGTTTATGGGCTGGCTCGATTCCGAAGGAAATGTGTATGATTTCAACACACCGGTTACCGAGGACCTTACCCTGACGGCCCATTGGGGTGTTTCCGTGACGTTCAACACGGACGGTGGCAGTTCTGTTCCAATGCAGACGATCGAACAGAATACCACCGCTGCGAAGCCCGCCGACCCCTCCAAGGATGCCAGCCGGTTCCTGGGCTGGTTCACCGCCGACGGGACGGAATATGATTTCAACACCAAAGTTACCAAGAACATTACCCTGAAAGCCAAGTGGGAGATTCTCAACGCGGAATTTTATATTCTAAATAAGATCAATGAGATTCCCCTTGAAGACGGCACGACCCAGTATTCCAGCGGCAACTATACCGCAAGAGACAGGCTGAATATGATGGGTAAGGTTAACGGCACCGCTCATGCAGACAAAATCACGGGCAATATCAGTGAGCTGAACGTCTCGGAGATTTTTAAAAATGTGAATGACAAGATCGTGATCAAGCCCACGGCTGAGTATCTGGAGAATCTGAAAGCCGAAATTCTGAAGAAGAACAGCATTACGGAAAATCTAAGTAATTACGCGGTTCTCTGGTATGTGGTGAAGGTCTCCGGCTGCTATCATGTGGACGGCGTGGTTTACGACACTACCGCCCGGCTGGTGAAGTTCAGCTATGACGCAAACGCAGGGGACGCCACGGTCGTCAATCTTCCCAGCGCGGTAGCCGTGAAGATCAACACGAACACAACTGTTTCCGCATCTGTGCCCACTCTTGATGGCTATGTCTTCACTGGCTGGAACACCGCTGCCGATGGAACCGGAACCGCCTATGCATCCGGTGCCGAGATTGGAGTGCAGGGAGAAGCTGTAACGCTATATGCGCAGTGGAAAGAGAATCCCCCTACTCCTGCCACACACACGCTGATTATCCACTATGTGTATGCGACCGGCGGAATTGCTGCTGAAGACAACAAAGTCACGAAGACAGTCGGGGAAGCGTATTCCGTTCTCTCTCCCAGCCTGTCTGGCTACACCGCTGACAAGTCGGAGGTGTCGGGGACCATGGGCAATGAGGATGGCGTGGTGACCGTTACCTATACGGCTACCCCTGTTACTCCGGTTATCCCTGTGACCCCCGTGACCCCTGTCAATGACAACGATGATGGTGATGACGATAACACACCTACAAAAATCCCCGACAATACCACACCTTTGGCGGGGTCTCCCGTCGCCGCAAAACCCACTGCAGAGATTTCCGATGGTGAGACGCCCTTAACGGATGTACCCGGCGACACTGAAACCGAGATTCCCGATGAGACTACGCCTCTGGCACAGGCTCCCAAGACTGGGGACTGCGCGGCCGTATGGTTTGGTATTGCCGCGGTATCCGGTGCAGGCCTTGTCTGGCTGGTACTCTCCGGCAAGCGTCGTAAAAATGATGACGCGCAGTAAACGTAATACTTTTTAAAGTTAGAAATGGCTTTCGATACAACTGCTCATCAATTGTGATTCTTCTAAGCGCAAAATAAAAGTTGGAAGCACGCAGGCCCGGGCATAAAACCGGGCCTGCGTGCTTCCTATAGAGGTGGCCGTGAACATAAACTCTCCACATAAAAAATGCCAAAAATTTCTGACGAATTTTTCACTTTTGGAATGATCGTTTTTGTCGTTTTTTCACATTTGTACATCGTTTCCGTGAATTGACAACCGTCCGGCCCTTTCTTACAATGAAAAGATATCCGGCATCTGCAATGCAGCCCCTTTGCCGGAAGAGACGGAGGTACGCAATGAAGCGGATTCTGGTCGTTTCCCACTGCATATTGAATACGGCTTCCAAGGTCCGGCAGGATGAATCCGGCCTTACGGAGGAGTATGCGCTGCGGGAGCGGCTGCTGCGTCTGGTGCTGGACCGGGATGTCCAGCTCCTTCAGCTTCCCTGCCCGGAGCTTCTCCTATACGGCTCCAGACGGTGGGGGCATGTCCGCTCCCAGTTTGACCATCCGTCTTTCCGCGCCTCCTGCCGGGATCTGTTCCGGCCCGTCCTGATGCAGCTTGAGGAATATGCCTCCGACCCAGCGCGCTTTTCCCTTTTGGGCGTTGTCAGCGTGGAGGGGAGTCCCACCTGCGGCCATGCCCTTACCTGTAAGGGTGCCTGGGGTGGGGAGATCTCTGACCTCCGAAGTGATGCGGTTCCCCCCGTGACCATGACGGCCGGGTCCGGCGTCTTTATGGAGATCATTTCCGGGCAGCTGCGGGAAGTGGGCCTGAACCTCCCCTTCCTCACCATGGGGCAGGCGGCGGAGCTTTTGGAGCGGGCGGACAAGCAGGTGTAAATTTTGGATTGTGTAGTGTGTAAGGAGAGAAAATCATGAAAAACAACAAGGCCTACATCATCGCGTTCTGCGGCGTGTGCATCGCCATGAACATTGTGCTCGGCATCATCACCTCCGCGCTGGGCATCCCTTTGTACCTGGATACCCTCGGCACCGTTTTGGCTGCCGCCCTAATCGGCCCCCTGCCCGGCGTGATCGTGGGCTCCCTGAGCAATATCATCACCGGCTTTATGTATAGCGTATCCGACATCCCCTTCTTCCTGGTAAACGCCGCCGTGGGCCTGATTGTGGGTCTTACGGCAAAGAAGTGGAAGTTCACGTTCCCCACCGCTCTGATTCTGGGCCTCGTGCTGAGCGTGGTGTGCCCCGTAATCGGAACACCCATCGGTATCCTGGTTTACGGCGGTCTGAACGGAAGCTGGTCCGATGTTCTGGTGGTGGCCCTGCAACAGACCGGCCACAGTATTTTTGCCGCCTCGTTTATCCGCAATATTGGATCCAACCTGATCGACAAAGTGGGCACCTGCGTCATCGGCTGGGCCATTTTGAAGGCTCTCCCCATGCGATTCAAGGACAACTTTGTCCATCAGGAGGTCGCGCAGTAAATGATCCAGGTCTCCGATCTGGTACATCGGTACCGGGAATATCCCTCGGGCGGCGGCGAGCCCGTGCTCAAAACCGTGCTGGACGGGGTCAGTCTTGAAATTCCGGACGGACAGTTTGCGGTGATTTTGGGGCCGAACGGCTCCGGCAAATCTACGCTGGTCCGGCATTTGAACGGCCTTTTGCGCGCCGACGAGGGAACTGTCCTGATCGACGGGCTGGATGCCGGTGCGGAAGAGGCGCTCAAGCGCATCCGCGACCGCGTGGGGATGGTTTTCCAGAACCCCGACAACCAGATTATCGGTGCCACAGTGGAGGAGGACTGCGCGTTCGGTCCCGAGGTACGCGGTCTGCCGTCCGCGGAGATCGGTCGTCGGGTCGGTGAGAGCCTTGAAACCGTGGGACTTTCCGAACAGCGCGGCGTCTCGCCCGACCGCCTTTCCGGCGGCGGCAAGCAGCGTCTGGCCATTGCGGGGGCGGCGGCATGCCTCCCCCGCTGTCTTGTTTTGGACGAGCCCACCGCCATGCTGGACCCTGCGGCCCGAGGAGAAGTTCTCTCCCTGCTTCACCGCCTGAATCGGGAGCTTGGAATAACTGTGGTGCTGGTCACCCATCACATGGAGGAGGCAGTCCAAGCGGACCGCGTCCTCGTTACGGAGCGCGGCCGGGTCGTGCTGGACGGCACACCGGAGCAGCTTTTTGCAGACCCTGCCGCCCTGCGTGCGCTTCATCTGGATATTCCGCCCATTCCTGCGGTGGCGGATGCGCTGCGGGAGCAAGGTTTTGCCTTTTCCTCCCCCGTTCTCTCCCAGCGTCAGTTTGTGGAGGAATTTTTGCATCTGGCGCAGGCAGAAGGGGGTACGCTGTGAATATACTGGAAGCCGACCGCATCTCCTTTTCCTATTCTGAATCCGTCAGCCCTGTTCTGCGGGAGATTTCATTTTCTGTCTCCCCGGGAGAACTGATCGGTCTGGCGGGACCCTCCGGCTCGGGAAAAACCACCCTTTTGAAGCATCTTAACGGTCTGCTCCGCCCCACCCGGGGGCGAATCCTGTTTCACGGCGAGGACACCGGACGCCGGGGGTTCCGCATTTCCACCCTGCGGCGGCGCGTGGGGCTTGTGTTTCAATATCCCGAGCAGCAGCTCTTCAAAAAAACCGTTCTGGAGGATGTGTCCTTCGGTCCTGTGAATCTGGGCGATTCTCCGGAGGAGGCTGCCGCGGCCGCCCGGGATGCGCTGGCGCTGATGAATTTAGGGCATGAGTATGAGAACCGCTCTCCGCTGGAGCTATCCGGCGGGGAGATGCGGCTGACCGCCATTGCGGGGGTCCTGGCAATGCGCCCGGAGGTTTTGGTGCTGGATGAGCCTGCCGCAGGGCTGGACGGTCTTGCCAAAACCCGGCTCATGAAACACCTGCGGCGTCTGCGGGACGAGACCGGAATCGCAATCTTGCTGGTGTCTCACAGCATGGAGGACCTCGCGGAATATACAGACCGACTGTTGGTACTCAGCGAGGGAGCGCTTTTATATGATGCGCCGCCGGCGCAGGTATTTCAGGAGACCGACCGTATGCGTGCAATTGGAATCGGCGTTCCAGCCGTCACCTCGGCGGCGGAAGAGCTGCGGCGGCGGGGCCTGGACATCCCGGTTCTGCCGGTGCGCATGGAGGAGGCGGTGTCTAGCTTCGCGGATTTGCTGGGGGGCGGCCGCCATGGGAAATGATCTGACCATCGGTCGTTACTTTGCGGCAAACTCAGCGGTCCACCGTCTGGACCCCCGTACAAAGCTGGTTGGGACCCTGCTGTTCATCGTCTCGCTGTTTCTGATCCGGGACAACCTGACTTACGCGTTGTGTCTGGGGCTGATTCTGCTGGCCTATCGGGCGGCGAGGGTCCCGCTGCGCTATCTGCTGCGCGGCATGCGGGGAATCGCCGTACTGCTGGTGTTTACCTTCATTTTCCGCACATTTTTTTCCCCGGGGGCTTCTCTGTGGAGCTGGGGCATTTTGCATCTGACCGGAGCCGGACTGCATCTGGCGGTGCGGCTGGTGGCAAGAATCAGCCTGATGATCCTCGCCGCATCCCTGCTTTCTTATACCACGACTCCCCGGCAGCTGGCCGACGGCATGGAAAAGGCGCTTTCCGGCCTGAAACGGTTCGGCGTGCCGCTGGATGATCTGGCGCTGATTGTGACGATCACCTTCCGCTTTATCCCGGTGCTCAACGACGAAGCCCGCGCCATGATGGACGCTCAGGCCGCCCGGGGCGTGGATTTTCAGCGCGGCGGCCCGCTGGGGAGAATGTGCCGTATGCCGACGCTGGTAATCCCTCTGTTTGTCTCCGTACTGCGGCGGTCTGCCGATCTGGCCACCGCCATGGAAGCCCGGGGTTATTCCGGAGATAACCGCGCCACCAAGCTGCATCCCCTGGAATACGGGCCGGGAGATCGCACGGTCTATTTTCTGTTTCTCGCATATATCCCGCTGGCGTTTCTCGCCGATCGGCTGGCATCGGCGCTGACGTAGAAAACTTGTCCGCGTATTCTGCACTGTAAAAAGCAAAAAAATGAAGGAGGCTGTTTCCGTGAAGAAGAGAGAGAAATTTCTATCCCTGATCCTGGCACTGACAATGGCGATGTCCCTGGCAGTGACCGCACAGGCGGCGGACACCACCACCGTTCCCGCAAAGGGCAACATTGTGGTGCTCTACACCAACGACGTGCACTGCGCCGTGGATGACAATATCGGCTATGCCGGTCTGGCCGCGTACCGCAACGACATGAAGAAGCTCACGGACTATGTGACGCTGGTGGATGACGGCGACGCCATCCAAGGCGGCCCCATCGGCACGCTGTCCAAGGGCTCCTACATCATCGACATCATGAATGAGGTGGGCTACGATGTGGCCGTGCCAGGCAACCATGAATTCGATTACGGGTTCTTGACGCTGGCCAAGAGCATGAAGTGCGGCTATGTCTGCTGCAATTTCATCGACCTTAAAACCGGAAAGCCCGTGTTTGACTCCTACAAAATGATCTCCTACGGAGACACCAAGGTGGCCTACGTGGGAATCGATACCCCCGAGACCTTCTCCAAGGGTAATCCGACCCTCTTCCAGGACGCCGCGGGCAATTATATTTACAGCTTCTGCGAGGGAAATAACGGCAAGGATCTCTACAAGTCCGTCCAGACTGCGGTGGACCAGGCCAAGACAGCCGGCGCCAACTATGTCATTGCCGTCGGCCACTGCGGCATTGACGAGCAGAGTGCACCCTGGCGCTCCACCGACATCATCGCCAACGTCTCCGGTTTGACCGCCTTTATCGACGGCCATTCCCACTCCGTGATCGCCGCCCAGAAGGTATCCGACAAGGACAACAAAACCGTCCTTCTCACCTCTACCGGCACCAAGCTGGCCAATCTCGGCAAGCTGGTCATCAAGGCCGACGGCACTGTGTCCACCGGACTTGTGAGCAAGGATGACTACACCGCCAAGGACGCCACGGTGAATACGTTTGTCAAGGGTATCCAGTCCAAGAATCAGGCCCTGCTGGACAAAGTGGTAGCGACCACCACGGTGCCGCTGACCATTCTGAAGGCTGACGGAACCCGCGCCGTGCGCAGTCAGGAGACCAACCTGGGCGACCTGTGCGCCGACGCCTACCGCACGGTGGGCAGCGCCGACATCGGCTTTTCCAACGGTGGCGGCGTGCGGGCCGACCTTGCTGCCGGCAACGTGACCTATGGTAATATCATCAACGTGTTCCCGTTCAACAACGCCCTGTGCGTGATGGAGGTCACCGGCCAGCAGGTCCTGGACGCACTAGAAATGGCCTCCCGCAACTGCCCCGGCGAAAACGGAGGATTTCTGCAGGTCTCCGGCCTGACCTATACCATTGATACCTCCGTTCCCTCCACGGTTACGGTCAACGATAAGGGCGAGTTCACCGGCGTGACCGGCGCGCGCCGCGTCAGCAACGTGATGGTCGGCGGCAAGGCCATTGTGGCCACCCAGACCTACCGGCTGGCCAGCCACGACTATATGCTCAAGAGCGGCGGCGACGGTCTTGTGATGTTCAAGAACGACAAGGTAGTGACCGCGACCCCGATGCTGGACAACGAGGTTCTGATTCAGTACATCACCAAGAATCTGAGCGGCGTAATTTCCACCGCCTATGCCAAGGCCCAGGGCCGCATTACCGTCGTCCGCGAGCCCTTTGCCGATGTGACCGACACGGCGTGGTACTATGACGGCGTGGTGTATGCCTATGAAAACGGTGTTTTCTCCGGTACCAGCGCCTCTGCGTTCTCTCCCGCCGCAACCATGACTCGGGGTCAGTTGGTCGCCGTGCTGTGGCGTATGGCCGGCTCTCCCGAGCCTACCAAGACCGCCGCATTTACCGACGTGGACAGCGATGCCTACTACGCAAAGGCCGTGAACTGGGCGGTGGAAAACGGCATCACTTCCGGCAAGAGCACGACCTCCTTTGACCCGAAGGCCCCCATCTCCCGCCAACAGTTTGCAACCTTCCTCTATCAGTATGCCAAGCTCATGAAGTACGACACCACCCAGGGCGGCATGGCAATCCGGGAGTTCTCCGACTACGACCAGATCGCCTCCTATGCCGGCGCGGCCATGACCTGGTCAAACGCCGCCGGATTGATTCAGGGCACCTCCACAGGGACCGCTGTCAGTAAGATCAATCCCACCGGCACAGCAACCCGGGGCCAGGTGGCTGTCATCCTGATGCGTTTTGCCAAGAATGTCAAGACGGCGTCCGCCTCCTGATCAATTTACAATGCCGCGGGGAGAAGAGAGATTCTCCCCGCGGCGTCTTTTTTGATACTCCATACGCAGGAAAATTGAGCAGTTGTCCGACTGTCGCGTTAAAGTTAATCCCAGCTTGCAGATCAATTCCATGGTCGGCAGACAGGCGTTCCGCTTTGTTATTCGCCAACTTGAATCAAACGAGAACTGTGCGTGCTCTCATTCAGACGATGGGAGATCGACAATACGGTCCGCCCCTTACACGCCCGCTCCAGGGCCTGCATTATCCGCAGTTCGGTTTCACTGTCCAGATTTGCGGTGATTTCGTCCAACAGTAAAATTTCAGGCTGTGCCGCAACCGCCCGTGCAATAGAGAGAAGCTGAAACTGACCTTGAGAGAAGGTAACCTCTTCCACCGGCGTGTCGTACCTCTGGTCCAGCTCCATAATGTTTTCATGCAGGCCTACCAGTTTTGCAGCTTCTTCCGTCTGTCTTTGACCGATGGAATCATCAAACAGAGAAATCTGCTCCCCCACAGTTCCGGCAGCCGAATGAAAGGTCTGTTCGACATAGCCGAACAGCTTTCTTTTTTGTTTGTCTGAAATTTGGGCGGCATCCATGCCGTTGATCCGTACATGCCCTTTTTGCGGAGCATACAGGCCAAGAATCAACTTGAACAGCGTGCTTTTTCCGGCGCCGGTTCTGCCTATAAATGTGACTGCTTCGCCCTGCTGTACAGAAAAGCTCATATCCTGTAAAACCACCGTTTTATCATCATATCTGAATTCCACATGGTCAAAGCTGATCGGTGATTCCCCGTTTGCGTCGGACCGCTTCCTGTTCGAGGTGTACTCCGGTACGGTGCGCTCGGTTTCAGACAGAAATTCATTGATTCGCTTCACACCAGCCACAGCAGACTGAATGTTCTGAATCTCCATGCCGATACTTTCAAGCGGCTCAAACACCTTGTTCACATAGGCGATCATAGCGACCGCCGTACCCACGGTAAGCCCAAAAAACTGCTGCATTCCGCCGCCCAACGCGGCAAGCACCATCATCCCTGCAATTACGCAGGAGCTGGCAAAAATGACAATGGGAGAATAAATGGAATCATACAGGTTGGACTTATCGAGAGCTCGATAGCTTTCCTCAATATAGGAATCATACGTTTCTTCCATGTACTTTTGCCGAAACAGGGTACGAATCGTACGGATGTTATGAATGGTTTCGGGCATATGATTGTTCACCTTGCTGACGGCGACACGGTTTGCAAGCTGCGCCCTGAGCATTCGCTTTTGAAACAGACGCGTCATGGCGAACAGCGCCGGAGTCACCAAAAGCATCAGAATGCCAAGTCCGGTGCTTTTATAAAAGATGACCATAAGGATGCTCAATACCTTAAACGCATCGGCAACCATCCCGATAATGCCGTTTGTAAAAAGAGAATCCACCACATCCACATCATTGACAAAGCGAGAGGTGATTTTGGCGGGGGCATGCTGTGTAAAATAAGATGCAGGCAGTCGTTTCAGCTTGGCGCAGAGCTCGCTACGCAGATTATGGGTCATCTTTTGTCCGAACACGGTAATCATCACATTCTGGCCTGACTCCAGCAAATCGGAAAGTGCCAGCAGCCCAAAGTAACCAACGGGCAGCACAAGCGAAACAGCCTGCCGCCCGGTCAGCTGGTTTACGATCTTTTCCAGAACGAGGGGTGGCAACAGAGCGGCTGCCACACAGGCGGCAACGAGAATTCCGGTGAGAAGTGTCACCCCACTGTTTTGACAGATCGTCTTCCGAAAAACGACGCCAAGTCCGTTCTTATTCTTCATGTTCTGCACCTCCCGTTGCCTGCGCCTGATAGAGTGCCGCATAGGCGCTGTTTTCCCGCATCAGCGCGGAATGGGTAGAAAATACACTCGTACCATTCTCCAAAAAGAGTACGTGATCCAGCTGCGGAAACAGCTGCAAGCGGTGGGAAATCAAAACAATTATGCGGTCTGCGCCCACTTGTCGCAGATTTGCAAAGATCTCCTGTTCGGTTTTCTGATCCACCGCGGAAAAAGGATCATCCAATATCAAAATCTGCCGTGCATGATAGCAGGTGCGGGCCAGCGCAAGCCGGGATTGCTGTCCGCCCGACAGGCGGATTCCGCCGCTGCCGACGGAGGTAGCCGCTCCCTGCGGCATTTGATCAATTTCATCTGCCAGACACACCGTTTGCAGGCAATGAGCTATTTCCCCTTTTTCGCCCAGGCGAATATTCTCTTCAATGCTCTCCGTCATCAGCTCCGGTTCATGCCCCAGATAGGACAGCAGCCGGCTGCGCTCGTATAAGCTCAGCGTGCGCAGTTCCCGCCCATCTGCCTCAATGCTGCCCTCGTAGGGCAGTTCCCCCAAAAGCGCCCTGCCCAGCATGGATTTTCCGCTGGCAACCGCCCCTGTCACGCCGATGATTTGTCCCGGCTGCGCGGAAAAAGAAATCCCGTGCAGCACCTGCGGCCCGCTTTCCCAGCGCAGAGACAAATCCTGCACTTTAATTGATGCCCCGGTAGAAAAATCCATATCGGACAAAGTAGACTGCTCCACATACTCTTTCATAAGCGGTTTGATTCTTGCCCAGGAAACCTGGGCCTTTTGGACGGAATTAAACAGCTTGGCTGCCTTGGATGACTTGAGCGCCATTTTGACAAAGCAGGACAGAAATGTGGTAAAAGCGGCAATATTCCAGTTGCTCCAGCCAGTACCGGAAACATTTTTAGCACCCAGGTACAAAACAAATAGCACACCGCACATAGAAATGATGTGGTAGAGCGGCTGCATGGTGTTCTCCCAAAAATTTGCCGCCACCGCACACCTTTCGTAGTCTCTCAGGCGCGCCTCATAAGCCAGGTCCCTGCTTTCATCACAGCCGTAGATGCGATAGGTAACCGCATTGGAGACTCTGTCCATGGTGGCGCCGTTCAGCCGTTGGGCACTTTTTTTGTATGCCCCGTTGGACTGAGCCACCCGGTGCTTCAAACCTCCTGCGATGAAATAAGCGATCGGGGTAAAGGCGCAGGCAAGCAGCGCCAGACGCCAGTCGTAATAAAGCAGTATGGCAAGGTACGCAATCAGCACCACGCCGGTGTCAAACACCTCTGTGGTGAACTTCCGCATGCCCTCCGCGCAAGCATCCACATCCGATACCGCTTTGGTCATCACCGCTCCGATGCTTTCCCGCTCCAGTTCCTCCCTGCTCATGTTCACAAGGCTGTTGTAGAGCATATGACGCATGTTGCGGCTGGTATTATTTGCAAAACGGCGCACATAGAAGCGCTTCACGCAGCGCATGACCTGGACGGCTGAGATAACCATCAGATAGACCGCGGCAAGTGACAGCATGGCGGAAAAGGGCTCGCGGCCACCCATCACGTCGAACAGGCACTGTGCCAGACGGCCCTCAAAATAAGGTCCCGCAATCATTCCCACATTGTAAAGGATACCGGAAACCGTGACCAGCGTGAGAGACCAGCGTTCCAGTTTGAAGTAGGACAGAATATGGTCAGGCTGAGAAACCCGTTTGATTTTTTGATTTGAGCGGCTCATTTTCCTCCGCTCCCTTCTAAAAAGCGGTGCGTGAGGTTTGGAAAGTCTGCCTTGCTCTCTTCCTTGGTGCGCGTGTAGAGAACATTCAGCAGTCGGCAAAACTCGGCACTTTCTTCTAAAGACAATGTTTCCTGCAGATATTCATAATAGAGAGCTTCAACGCAAGCCTTGGAGTTTTTCAGCCGGTCCGCCTTTTCGGTGGCATAGAGCAGCTGACTGCGCCCATCCGCAGGGTTTGCCTTTCTGATAAGATACCCCTTTGCCTCCAGATTGGCTACACGGCGGGCAGCGGCCCCCTTATCCAATGTGAGAATCTCCCGAATGGCAGCCTGTGTGATGCCGGGGTTTTTGCGAACCACATGGATGAAATCATATTCCGCAGTTCCAATACCGTCCAGCTTCAGCATACGGACGGTAAACTTATTGACTTCACGGGCAATCTTTGTAATTTGCCGATTGGTGGCGTCCATGATCTTACCTCCAGAAAAAAGATGTAGTATCAACTAATTTGTATGATAGTACATCTTTCCGGTCCTGTCAATGAAAGATATAAAAGGATTGAGAGGTCTGAAAGCGGTGATGCGGGAAACCTCGCAAGAACAGAGGGGAAGGTACGAACCTTCCCCTCTGTCCCAATTTCTTGTAAAATTATCAGTAACGTCTTATGCGTTTTAACCCCGGTGCAATTTCCTGATAAGCTTTACAAGTTCATACCAGAATACGGAAATGACCGCAATTCCAACCGCACTGAAAAACTGCGGGGCAGACAGCGGCGACAGCTTTAGCACGCCGTTGAGCGGAGAGTAAAGGATGACGCCCAGCATCGCCAGCGTGCCCAGATTAGCCGCCCACATCACAGCGTCCTTTGCAAGGCGCTTCGCCGACTGCACGGCAAAATCCCGGTCGGAGCTGTTGACCTGCACCAGGAAAAGATTGGACAGCATGATGATGGCAAGCCCCATGGCACGAGCGACGGGAGCATTGGCGGCATTACCGCCCAGCACGGTAAAATATGTGCCGAAGGAGGTGGCAAAAATCACAAGGCCCTGTAAAACGCTTTTGGTAAGGATTCCGGCCGTCAGCAGTTTTTCGTTGGGATCGCGCGGCTTGCGCTCCATGATGTCCGTTTCGGCGGGCTGGCGCTCCCCCACGCTGGAGCGG
>Ga0183100_1001094_pt1 | contig 14977 bp, 12 predicted proteins | sample Biomet2_FD_127789 | JGI IMG/M metagenome (GOLD analysis project Ga0183100, IMG submission 127789) | Microbial communities from bioreactor (seeded with anoxic lake sediment) at LBNL, California, USA - Biofuel metagenome 2 | ecosystem: Engineered > Bioreactor > Anaerobic > Unclassified ...
TCAAGGATTGCTCCACATTACAGCGGCGGGACCGTATTGGCTTTGCACCAATTTCCCTATTAAGCTCTTACGAGCACCTAATTACACTATGTTTAATTATTGGCAAATATTACTGTTTAGGATAATAAACTATATACCTGTAGTAGAGTCAAGCAACTAATTAAATTTAGAAAGAATATTCAACACCTACTTGGAAATTACGCCCTTGTGCAGAATACCACCCAGAACTTTCCGGTATCATATTATATGGCTGATCCGTGTAGAACTTGTCAAACAAGTTATTAACTTTCGCAAAGACTTTTACTGCTTTTGTTGCTTTATAATTTACCCCAAAATCAACTAACCAAAAAGATTTTAAGGTATCTGGGACTGAAGTCTCATTTACCATTCTACCCGGTCTATCAATAATTCCGCGCAAATTAATAAAAGTATCCACTTTATCTTTATCATAATTAAATCCAATATTATATTGACCCTTAGGAATATAGCCATCTCTATTAGCATTCTTAGTTGAACTTGCCGGGTCAATGTAGGTATGAGTATAACCAAAATTCATTCTTACATTTTTGTTAAAAATTTTATTAAGATTAAAATTCCATCCTCTAATCTCCTCTGCACCGGAGTTATAGTACTTCCACGTCGAATTATTAAAAGCTATCATGTTGTCTGCATTAGTTTTAAAAATATTAATCGACATACTTGCAGAATCATTAAATTTGTGATTTAGCCCTAATTCTACCGTGTGACCTTCTTCCGGCATCAAATCGCTGCCTCCCATTGGGGAATTTGTCTGGTATTGATTAGGTGCAACAAAAAACTCTTTATAGCTAAAATAAGCATTGGTTATTTTATTAATGTCGTAGCCAATTGTTCCACTCTTGCTTGTATTACTGCCATATTCGGAATTATGTGTAAATCTAATACCTGGGGTAATTGATAATGCCCCCATCTGAATTTTATCTTGCAAAAATACTCCTGTATTAGAAATAGAGGTACCATTCCAATTTGGCGTATACATGTCATAATATTTATTCATTGTATCTTTATAATAATCAATTCCACCAATTAAAACATGTTGACCTTTTATAAAAGTCACTTGATCACTAGCCCCCAAGGTTTCTTGATCCATCATCCATAAATTTGCCGTGCTTTTGTAATTATCATTTAATTTATCTTTATGCAAGTAAATAGAAAATTGGTTACTCAATTCATTTGTAAATTTACTCTTTAACGCTAAGCTGAATTTCGTATTATCTTTATTCCCAAAATTCGCTTGTGTTTCAGTAACCCCAGCTCTTTGTGGTCTTTGATACTCAGCTTTGTATTTTTGAAAGCTAAACTCCAAATTAGTCTTCTCATTAAAATCTTTTCCAATTTTCACATCATAGGTATCTGCATCAAGATCATTAACTATTTCATTCCCATTACCATCCTTATAGTTACCCATCTTGTTCTTTTGAGCCGAAACGATCCAATAAAAGCCCTTTTTACTTCCTTGATTCATTAACTTATAAGTATGTTTTTGAGCACTTCCATAAATATCTGTCAAAGTCGTCTTTACTGTATTATCAGCAGGTTTCCTTGTAATAATATTTATAACGCCACCAACAGCATCTGACCCATAAAGAGTTGAGGCAGACCCTTTCAAAACCTCGATTCGTTCCACGGTATCAAGATTTCCATATTCAGAAGCTTGGATAACACTTGATACAGAACCATTAGTATTTGCCCGCATTCCGTCAATCAAAACAACTATATTTGTTGAACCATTGATATATAGTCGGTTTGAAGTATAATTGTCGCCGCCAGCTGAATAATTTTGAACATTTACTCCCGGTACATCTTTTAACGCATCGCCCAAATCCACATAATGGCTTTTCTCTATTTTATCACGAGTAATAATGCTCATATTCGCTTGTGCTTCGAATTCTTTAGTCGGCGTTCTATTAGCCGTTACAACAATTTGATCTAAGTTAAAACTTAACTTATCATCTTCTGAGGCGCTAGCAAGTCCTCCTGTCATTAATGTACCTGTAATAAGCATTCCCATTAAAACCTTAGTACCCAAGCTTCTTTTTTCCAATTCAACATCTTCCCTTCAATTTTTTTATTGTAATACAGCAATTTTCCTGCAGCCATTCTTGTATGGTCCTGCACTACTTCTTGCTATAAATACACAAAAGTAAACCTCTCTGCGACGGCAGAGAGGTAAAATGAACGGAATTAACCAATCTAGCGTATTGGTCAAAAAGTTCTCTACCTTCCCATCGCACGCAGGAAATAATGGTATACATAAATAGGCAGTTCTTCTGACTTAGTTTCATCGCTCCCCTTGCCTTCCCAAGATTATTCTCAGTGGCATTTCAAGGATTGCTCCACATTACAGCGGCGGGACCGTATTGGCTTTGCACCAATTTCCCTATTAAGCTCTTACGAGCACCTAATTACACTATGTTTAATTATTGGTAAATATTACTGTTTAGGATAGTAAACTATATGCCTGTAGTAGAGTCAAGCAAATAATTAAACTTAGAAAGAATATTCAACACCTACTTGGAAATTGCGCCCCGGAGCAGAATACCAATTATTGGGATTAAGATCATAACACTGATCTGTATAAAATTTATCAAATATATTGCTACATTTCACAAAAGTATTAATAGACTTAGAAACTTTATAATTTAATGCCAAGTCCCACACCCAAAAAGTTTTTAAATAATCATAGGAAGCCTGTGCTAATCTCCCCTCACGATTAATAACGCCTCTTCCGTTCAAATCTGCGGTAAACTTGCTAAACGTATAATCAATTCCTATATTCCAAGCTCCCAGCGGTACATACCCATCTTGGTTAGAGTTTTTCCCTGTTTGTGGATCAATATAAGTATATGTATAACCAACGTTAGCAGATAAATTTTTGTTAAAGTTTTTCCTTAATTGAATATCAAAACCTTTTGCGTGTTCTTCACCAATATTATAATATTGTCCTGAAAGAGTGCTCATACCAGCACTTGAATCAATTGTTTGGAAGGCAATGACATTTTTGGAATCACGTTTAAATATATGAAAACTACCAACAAAAGTATCATCAAATTTGTAATTTAAACCAGCCTCAATGGTTTTACCTGTTTCAGGTTCTAAATTCATATTACCGGCTGGCATATTATATTGTGGAGAATATATTTGCCCCTGATTCGGTGCAACATAGTATTCTTTCCAGCTAGTATAATAATTAACCTTTTCACTTGGATTATAACCTAAGACCACACTTGGAGTAGTGTGTCCTCCATAAACAGAATGGTTATCAAATCTAACACCACTCGTTAAATTCCATTCAGGTGTAAAACGCCATTCGTCTTGAATATAAACACCTCGATTAGTTAACGATTTATCGCCATAATGAACAGTTGAATATGCACTTTTTGTCATATAGTCATTTATTTTATCTTGATAGTAATCAAAGCCACCTACTAAAGTATTATTCTTACCGGCTAGGTATGTCATCTGCTCACTAAAACCAATAGTTTCTAAATCCATCACCCAATTTGTTCCAAATACTCCTTCAGGATTATCGTTTAAATAATTAGTGTTTCTAAAAAAAGAAAAATTGTTTGTAAGATTTTTAGAAAATTTATTATTAAGTTGTAAGCTCAATTTATCAAGAGTTTTAGTTCCCTTTCTGGTACGTGTAAGTTTATTGTTTCCACCTTCCGGCCCCGTATAATCCGAATTATATTTATTGTAATTAAGGATTAATTCTGTGTCTTTATCAAATTTCTTACCAAGCTTTACATTATAAGTTGTTGAATCAATACTCTCTGGAATAGTATTGCCGACGCTATCAGTAAAATCAGAAGTCCTTCTCTTCTGTCCTGATACTGACCAATAAAATCCCTTAACACTACCTTCGTGTGCTATATTATATTGTTCTCTACCATAGCTGCCACCAATAATTCCCACTTTAGTCCTAGATTTACCATCTTCAGGTTTTCTAGTTATGATATTAATTACGCCACCTTGAGCATCTGAACCATACAATGTTGAAGCAGACCCTCGCAATACTTCCACTCTTTCTATCATATCCATATTACCAAATTCAGACGCGAAGAACTTGCCATATGAAGAACCATTAACATTTGCTCTCATTCCATCAATTAAAACTACAATATTAGAAGACCCATTTATTTTTAGAGTATTGGCGGTATAGTTTTCTCCATTTGAGCCATAATTCTGAACCGTAACGCCTGGAACATCTTTGAGTGCTTCTGCTAAGTCTGTATAATGGTTATCTTCTATTCTCTCCCTATTAATAACACTGATATTAGCATTAGCCTTAAATTCTTTTTGCTCAATTTTGCTTGCCGTTACAACAATTTGGTCTAAATTAAAAGTTAACCCCTCATCTTCTGCGGCGCTGGCAAGTCCTCCCGTCATTAACGTACCTGTAATAAGCATTCCCATTAAAACCTTAGTACCAAAGCTTCTTTTTCCCAATTCAGCATCTTCCCTTCAATTTTTTATTGTAATACAGCAATTTTCTTGCAGCCATTCTTGTATGGTCCTGCACTACTTCTTGCTATAAATACACAAAAGTAAACCTCTCTGCGACGGCAGAGAGGTAAAATGAACGGAAATAACCAATATAGCGTATTGGTCAAAAAGTTCTCTACCTTCCCATCGCGCGCAGGAAATAATGGTATACATAAATAGGCAGTTCTTCTGACTTAGTTTCATCGCTCCCCTTGCCTTCCCAAGATTACTCCCAGTGGCATTTCAAGGATTGCTCAACATTACAGCGGCGGGACCGTATTGGCATTACACCAATTTCCCTATTAAGCTCTTACGAGCACCTATTCCTTATATTAAATTAGCTTTTATATCTTTTAGCTTTTGCCCTATGCTATTACCTTAGTGCACTTGTGTTCCTATTTCAAAGAACAAGCAGCGCCATATGCAACTGTGAATTGCGGATATTCCAAGACATATACATCACTAAAAAGCTCATCTTCAATAGCTAAGGCAAGACCATGGTTATTGGCAGAACCACCATCTAAATACAAATCTTCTTCTATTTCCTGATTACCTATCATACCTGATATACGCCTAGCAATTGATTCATGCAGGCCTTTAATTATATTTTCTTTTTTGGTGCCCTTGGCAACTAAGGATACCATTTCACTTTCAGCAAATACCACGCAAGTACTATTTAAATACACAGCAGTGTCTGCCTGCTCTGACAATTTTGCAAAATCATAAATTGAAGTATCTAATATGCGTCCAGCCATTTCAAAAAATCTTCCTGTCCCTGCGGCGCATTTGTCATTCATCTTGAAATCTTGCAATTTTCCGGTTTCATCAATACTTATAATTTTTATATCTTGTCCACCAATATTAATAATCGTGCGGGCTTTTTTACCGCTTAATAAATAGACGCCTAAAGCATTTGCCGACACCTCATCAATAAAACTATCTGCCGCGGCAATTAAACTTTTTCCATAACCGGTTGCCGCCATACCCGCAACGTCGCTTTCTTTAATGCCAAGTTCTTCCATTCCTTCTCTTACTATATCTTGTGCTAAAACTTCTTGGCCGGGAGCCGTCGGAATTGCTTTTTTCCAGACAATTTCTCTATCTTGTATAATAACAGCTTTTATGGCAGTACTGCCTAAATCAATTCCTACTTTATAGCTCATAATAATCCCCTTCTTATAATGTTTGTTTAAAGGCTTCTAAACGTGTCAGAATATTTTGGCTATCTTCTTTGACATAATCGGTCTCTAATTTCAAAAACTTTATACCCTGATTTTTCAATTTTTCTTCAATAGTAATACTCTCAATGTCATAAGGGTGACAACCTTTTAAAATATGAAAAATAACACCTTTTATATTATTTTCAGAGGTTAATCGTAAAATATTGTTAACACGTCTATCATTATCTGTAAAAGTTGGACAAATACAGGCCTTATGATTGCGCTCTGCCAGTGCCTTTAGTATCCCGTACACCGAAGCATCACTGTAAAGCGTAGCTCCCGGAAAGATACGTTCTGATGAACACAAATCATCTGCGCAAACGCTCATTCCTGCCTGCTCAATTAGCTGCAAAATTTTTAAATTGGGAAATATTATTGGAGATCCTGCCAAAAAAACTTTGTAAGGATTTTCTTGTATTACTGCTGTTTGCAAGCGGTCCAAAAGTAATTTTAATTTTTCGTGCCAAACATCAACTTTATCTAACATAAATGTATTTGCAATTACGGTAAACCATATATCAGCAAGTATATTCTTGCGTTTGCATGCAATTAATTCTTGAAAGCTTCCCCAAATTTCCATGTATTTTTTTTGTGAACTGATTAGATTCTGTCGCTGAAGTTTTCTTCCTGTAAGGTTCTCTAGGAAAATTTTGAGATCAAATATTTCTTCCAACCAACGGCTTTGACTTTTCTCTGTTTGTTTTACATGAGGAAGTTCCAGATAATGTAAATTAGCTATTTTCCCCTTGACAATTTCCGGAAATTTAACTACCCAATCACAAGTTGTCGGTAAAATCGTTGCCGCATAAGCCCTTGCACCTTCCTCTTCAAATCCAAGACTGCCAATATAAGACTTCAGCATGGGACACATAAGCACCGGTAATGATGAAACTGACAACCGCTGAGCAGCATGTGACCCTCCTGTTAGCTTAATAGCATGTAAATCAAGGGCATCAAAAAGTTCTAAAGGCGCTTGAATACAAAACAAGGCAATCAAGTCCTTATTTACTCTATTTTTTAATTCAGCTGACTGTAGAGGTTTTTGCGATAGATTTAAAAAATATTCAAATTCAGTGAGGTAATCCGATCTTTCCCTAAGTCCTTTGATTTCACTTAGGTACTCATCACAAGTTTTTTTGTAAGCTTTTTCCCTTTGTTTTCTGCGGCGTTCGTCATCTTTGCTTATATTGTGCTCCATTATTTTACTTCCTTCATTTAAAATTTTTGGTTATGTACTCTCTAGATGAAGTGAAAATTTTATATTGCAAAAATTTTATTGTTAGAGTTTTGTCCTCAGGACAAGATTCAACACACTTCATACATAAAAGACATTCTGGGCTCATGACTTTGGCTTTTTCCTTTTCTTCGTGCACTTCGCGTACATCCATTGGACACATGCGCAAACAATTTCCACAACCTGAACAAGTATCCACTTTTTTTTCAAAAGTAATAAGACTATATTTTTTAAACATTTGGATAAGTGGCAGCATTGGACAGAATAGGCAAAAAAATCTCTCTTTAAAGAAACTGCCAACTACAGTTATTGCGGCAATAATAATAGATATTACCGAAATAACTAAAGTAATATCATTAGCAAAATCTAAACTGAAAAATCTTGTTTGACCTGCAAATAATGGCAGTAATGTCCTTCCCGGACAAATCCGGCAAAATAGTAAGTAAAAATCTTGATGCATTCCACCATAAGCGATTAGCAATGGTACTACTAAAATCACGCCTAGAAACAAATATTTCAGAGGCTTTATTGTGTCATAAGTTTTCCAGGACCATTCAATTTCTCTAATACCGAGTTTTTTTCTTAACATAGTTAACCAATCCTGCATGGTGCCAAAAGGACAAATCCAGCCACACCAAGTTTTAGAAAGCAACATTACTAGAACAGCGAATAAAATAAACCATAAAATAGTCTTTAGACCCGGATAGGTAAATATTTGGCTCCAATTTGCCGCCCCAAATAAACCAACTCTTTGTAAATAAAATAAAAAACAATACCCACCACACCCTGAGACAAAGGGACACGCAAAACAGGGAAGTGAAAAGCCCAAATTAATCCCAATTCTCCCACCATAATTTAAAACTGCAAAAGAAAAGAATTGTACAATCATGCGTAATTTAGAAATCATTTAAGTTTAAATCTCCTTCTGTAATGCAAAACTCCAATAACTGCAATTAAAAACGTTATTATAAAAAGAACAAAAGCTTGTTTTTTATCAATTTCTCCGTTGTAATCTCGATAAATGGGAAAGCTAAGGGTATTTATAGAGGGTTTGTCAGCAGTTTTTCCTTTTACCCTTATAATCAGTGTTCTATAGGCGCTATTGCCCATTTTATTTAAATAATCATCCTCTGGAGCCGTATATGAAAAATAACCATTCTCATTAGTTTTCATGGCAGTTAAGAAGCCCTTTTCTTTTTCAAAAATATGAACATCCGCTACAGCCTTTTCATGGCTTTTATAAATAAATTCTAATGGCTGTCCTGTCCTCACCCTATTTTTAGTTTGAGCAAAAATGTATGGTAAATACTCCTTGTTTTTACTCTCTATTAAATTAAGTTTTTTATTCTTGTCAAATGCGTCTGCATACAAAGTAAAAAGCGTCTGTGCTGTATAAAGCACACTTTTATAATAACCGGAAACAACTACTTCACAATAATTATTTTTATGTTTTGCCAAGGCCTGTACATAATAGTTCCCATCGTCATGCTGTATTGGCAAAATATAAGCTTCCCTTAACCCGCTTCGTGTTTGGCAATAGTAAGTGACAGATACCTCGCTCATATCATCAACAGAAAACTTGTTATTATTACTTTTTAAGTAAATTTTCTGCGTTAACGACCCATCCCTTTCCATTGCAGTTTCCCCTTGTTCTAACCAAAGGAAATCTTCAGAACAAATCTGGGCACAAGAACCCTGCCCTTGTAGAAATATGAAGTAGAGCAGAACAGCATAAATCACTATTGTTTTGATTTTCAATACTAGTTTACCCAAATTATTTCAACACTCCGTTTCATAGTATGCCCATACTAAAATAGAAGATTTTTAATATCCTTTTATTAGTTTTTCATCACTCAAATCAAATATTGGACCATAAGCTGCGTTGGCAATGCCCTCAATGGCATACACGCAATTTTGTGTAGAGCTATATAAATACCTGTCTGGAATAAACATGGTATGTCTAATTCCTTTTAGTTCTTTTAATGCAGGGTCATTAATATATTCCTCTTGAGCCTTTTGCGTTGTATCCCCTGATTGACTCCTAGGGGCCGAAAGCATGAAAAAATCAGGGTTGCAGGCAATAACCATCTCCTTGGTTACAGGTTGTCCATTATTTATTCCCATTTTCGCTATACCATTGACAACTCCTGCCCGTGTGCATAAAACATCAAACATACATCCTTTGCCACCATAACAAGTCATCTGGGAAACCAAAAGACCCACAGGTTTTTTTATTGCCTGCCCCTCTACTACTTTATCTATATATTGCAATTTTCTCTCCATAATGCTTATTATTTTGTTTCCTGTGTCTCTTTCTCCTAGTGCCTCTGCAATGGTCATAATAGTTTGCTCTACTTCTTCTATGTTATCCGGTCCTTTGCAAACAAGTACCGGATAGCCCAAATCTCTATAGGCATTTATCATTTGTTTGTCAGTCCATGTAGATGCTATGATTAAATCCGGATTTAGTTTTACAACTGTTTCCAGGGGATAACTATATAATTTAGTTTTAATATCCCTAGTTTCATTTGCTATACAGGAAATACCTGGATCATTTGCCATCTTATTGGCAGCTACCAAATATTCAGGTGGAACTATTCCCAGAGTCATAATATCAAAACTTAAAGACAACGTTAGGATATGTTTTGGTTTATGGGGCAAGGTAATTACCGTACCTTCATAATCCACTACACTATAGGCAGCAGTAGTATCTTTTATTTTATTAATAGTAGACAACCCTTTTGTTTTATCGGAAATCCCTAACAAGAGTAAAAGAGATAACAACAAAACAAAAACTTTATATGTTTTCAGTTTTTTCAACATTAATATAACTCCTAACAAAAAAACTACCTCTCTGCACAAGCAGAGAGGTAAAATGAACGGAATTAACCAATATAGCGTATTGGTCAAAAATTCTCTACCTTCCTATCGCACGCAGGAAATAATGGTACAAATAAATAGGCAGTTATTCTGACTTAGTTTCATAGCGCCCCTTCCCTTCCCAAGAGTACTAACTCTCAGTGGTGTTTTAAGGTTTGCTCAACATTACAGCGGCGGGACCGTATTGGCTTTTCACCAATTTCCCTATTAAGCCCTTGCGGGCACCTACTTATACTATATTTACTTATTAAAAATAATTACTGTTTAAGATAATAAACTATATACCCGTAGTAGAGTCAAGCATTTATTGCATTTTCTTATTTATCAATGCTGCTTGACAAAAAAACAACCTCTCTGGAGGGTCAGAGAGGTTAAATGAACGGAGATAAAATATAGCTCCGCCATCTAGCTTATTTAAGAGTATCTAATAGCAGTAAAATATTATTGCCAACTTCTGCATAAAATCTTACCCTATCTTTGAAAAAACTCCAAGCAACGTGATTGGCAGCATCCATTTCCGGATATTTAATTTTCAGCTGATTCATCATAGATTCTGGTAACTTCAAATCTAACATCATGTTATACGTATCATATTTATCATCAATTTTAATATAATGAGAATCCACTACTTTTAAGTCATAGCGTCGTTCTAAAATTTCAATAAAACCAGCTAATGCGTTTTGCTCGTCCATATAAACCTCGCTTTTCTAATCTATCATTCTTGAAATTATTTCTGAAAAACTCGTCATTTCTCCACTAGTTACGCTATATTCAATATTTTTTAGTATTATAAAACCATACGTAATGATAAGAAAAAGTAATATAGCAAAAATTTCTCTAAGTACCTTAGTAAAGCAATGTCTTTTAAAGGTTCCTTCAATCTCCAGCATTTTTCTTTTAGCCTTTTTATACCTGTCATCATAACGTTCTCGTAATGTTTCGATGGATTCTTTACTGGATGCCCTATCGCCTATTTTCGCCATATTCATAGCCTTATAACACCTCCCTCAAAACGCATCTGTTCCGGCAAATCCTGCTCCACCAACTATTTGAACATGCTCTACCTCAAAAGCTTCTTGCAGTGCCGTTATAAATTCTCGCTCAATAATACTGCGTAATCTTTCACTTCCACTTATAATCAAAAGTGATTTCCCATTAGTATTAATATTTTGTACTATATTTATATATTTATCAAAATTTTCTTGACCAATAGTTATTTTCAGTTTATTTAGTCCAAGTAAAAGTTCTGGTTTTTTCTGGGAAATACGGCTATCAAGAGGTGTAAATTCTTCTAGGGTAATCATAGGATTCACAAGCAAAGGAAATTTTTCTTCTAGTTTTCCCGCGTTAATAAAGTTCTCCATTTGTAATACCGCCTTTCCACTACTTATATTAAAAAAGTATAATTTCTAGTTCGCTTAAAATTTCTTTAGCAAAATCTACATAGCCTTTATTTACCAATACTGCCGATGCCCCGCTTCCATACAGTTCTTTCATTACGCTATGAGCAACAACCTGACCACTAACGGCAATCATAATGTCTTCTCTATCATAACTTGCTAACTCTTCTAAAAGTTTAACTATGAGAAATTTGTACTCTCCCTTTATTGAATTAACACTAATAACATGGACATCATTATCTAGAGCATCTTGTGCTACATCAATATAATTTCTCCCCCATGGTTCCATATCTACATCAAATCCCATATCCGCTAAAGCCGTGGCCGTCTCTGTTATATCATGATTATTTTCTACAAAGCCAAAATTAGCCAGCATAATTCTTGGCCGGCGACCTTCCCGATCCGCGAACTTATCAACTATACTTCTAACATCGTGTATCTGCGTTATCTTTTCTTCCATCAACTATAATCATCCCACTTCAATTGGAAATGCTTACCGAGCCTAGACTCGGTAAGCTACTTCTAAAATTATTTAATTGCAAAGGGTGACGTATCTTTAATATAGTCCCCAATCTCTGTCTTCGCATACTCTGCGATTAGCTTTTGTACAGCAATAGTTGGTGGAAGCTTTCCTTCAACAACATCCGTTTCTATTTTATCTTTACAAGCCAACACGCTTGGCGACCTATAAAATAAATTGTGCAGATGTTCTTCTACCATAGAATAAACCCATGATAATGTCTGGTGTTTGCGTCTTTCGCTCAAAACACCATTTTCTTTCCCTTGAGAAAAGAATTTCATAATGACTTCATTCCATAATTCCGGAATTCCTGCTCCTGTTACAGAGGAACAAGTATAAGCTCGCGTTTCCCATTTTTCAGTGGCTGGGCGCAAAAATTGTAAAATACGTGCATATTCGGCCCGAGTCACCATAGCTCTACGTTTATTATCACCATCAGCTTTGTTAATCAAAACAGCATCAGCTAATTCCATAACGCCTTTCTTCATTCCCTGCAACTCATCACCTGCACCTGTGATTACTACATACAGGAAAAAATCCACCATAGAACGAACTGTAGTCTCGCTTTGACCAACACCAACAGTTTCCACTAGAATGGTGTCATAGCCGGCTGCCTCGCATAAAAGCAGAGTTTCTCTGCTTTTGCGAGTCAAACCGCCTAATGTTCCACCAGAGGGTGACGGTCTAATAAAAGCATTTTTTTGCCGTGACAAGGTCTCCATACGAGTCTTATCACCCAAAATACTTCCTTTAGTAACAGTACTGGAAGGATCCACGGCCAGAACAGCGACCCTGTGGCCTTCAGCGCAAAGCTGATTACCTAAAGCCTCAATAAAAGTACTCTTACCTGCACCCGGCACACCCGTTATACCAACACGCGTGGATTTACCCGTATAGGGCAAAAGACGCTGGATAACTTGCTGCGCAATATAAAAATGTGCGGCAGCATTACTTTCTATCAAAGTAATTGCTCGTGACAGAGTCATTCTGTCTCCCTTAATAATTCCTTCCACGTAATCGTCTACAGTCATTTTGCTTCGTTTGATTACTGGAGCCGATTTTCTACTTAGGTCAACATTACTTCCGGGCATACCTTCATGACCACCCTTGACGCCGTACATTACCCGGCAAGCAAATTTATCGTCGTCTTTTTCAGGCACCCACTCCGGTTTATATGTTTCTGTCATATCAATCAGCTAAACGCTTATTAAGCTCTTCCAATACTTTTTTTGCACATACAGGAATAATGGAGCCGGGGCCAAATATTGCTGCTGCACCATGTGAATACAAATAATCATAGTCTTGTGCAGGAATAACTCCGCCAATAACAACCATGATATCTTCACGACCACGTTTTTTTAGTTCTTCAATTAATTGTGGCATAAGAGTCTTATGACCTGCGGCCAGAGAACTCATACCAACAACATGCACATCATTGTCGACTGCATCTTGAGCAGCCTCATCCGGTGTTTGGAATAACGGACCGATATCAACATCGTAGCCCATATCTGCAAAGGCTGTAGAAATTACTTTTGCACCACGGTCATGACCATCTTGTCCCATCTTAGCAATCATAATACGTGGGCGACGACCTTCTCGTTTTTCAAAATCGTCAGTCATTGCCCTTACTTCTTTAATTACATCCTCATCTGCAAATTCACTGCTATAGACACCTGAAATAGAACGAATAATTGCTTTATGACGGCCACAAACTTTCTCAACCGCATCAGAAATTTCGCCTTTACTTGCGCGGGCACGTGCTGCATTAACAGCCAACTCCAGTAAGTTTCCTTCACCGGTTTCCATAGAATGTGTAATTGCATCCAACCATCTGCGCACTTCATCATTGTCGCGATTAGCACGCAATTTTTTCAAACGTTCTATTTGCGATAAGCGTACTGCAGTATTATCAACTTCCAAGATATCCAAAGGATCTTCTTTTTCCAAACGGTAGTCGTTAACACCAACGATTTTTTCCGCACCGGAATCAATATGCGCCTGACGACGAGCTGCAGCTTCCTCAATACGCATCTTAGGTAACCCGGTATCAATAGCTTTAGACATACCACCTAAGGCTTCAACTTCTTGAATATGGCCCCATGCACTTCTAATCAATGCATTGGTCAAAGCTTCAACGTAGTAGGAGCCTCCCCAGGGATCAATAACTTTGCATACTTTTGTCTCATCCTGAATGTAGAGCTGAGTATTACGCGCAATACGAGCTGAGAAATCAGTAGGTAGTGCTATTGCTTCATCAAGAGCGTTAGTATGTAATGATTGAGTATGGCCCAATGCTGCAGCCATGGCCTCTACACAGGTCCTAGTAATGTTATTAAACGGATCTTGCTCAGTAAGAGACCAGCCGGATGTTTGTGAATGGGTTCTCAAACACATGGATTTAGTTTTCTTCGGGTCAAAAGATTTAACAATCTTAGCCCAAAGCATACGTCCAGCACGCATTTTAGCAACTTCCATAAAGTAGTTTTTACCCATTGCCCAGAAAAAGGATAACCGCGGTGCAAATTGGTCAATCGTTAAACCATGAGCACAACCTGTACGCAAGTATTCAAGACCATCAGCCAAAGTATAGCCAAGTTCTATATCATTAGTAGCACCAGCCTCTTGCATATGATACCCTGAAATAGAGATACTATTAAATTTAGGCATATATTTAGACGTGTATTCAAAAATATCACCTATAATACGCATTGAAGCGGCTGGTGGGTAAATGTATGTATTACGCACCATAAATTCTTTCAAAATATCATTTTGAATTGTTCCTGCCATGATAGACTTATCTACGCCTTGCTCTTCCCCGGCAAGAATATAGAACGCCAAAATGGGCAATACCGCTCCATTCATTGTCATGGAAACAGACATTTGATCCAGGGGAATGCCTGAGAACAATATTTCCATATCAAGTATAGAATCAACAGCAACACCGGCTTTACCAACGTCGCCTACAACACGAGGATGGTCAGAATCATAGCCACGATGTGTTGCCAAGTCAAAAGCTATAGATAAACCTTTCTGACCTGCGGCTAAGTTTCTACGATAAAAGGCATTACTCTCCTCTGCAGTAGAAAAACCTGCATATTGACGAACTGTCCAAGGACGAGTTACGTACATTGTAGAGTATGGCCCACGCAAAAATGGTGCTATTCCTGCCATATAATGCAAATGTTTACAATCATCG
>Ga0183100_1001095_pt1 | contig 14974 bp, 13 predicted proteins | sample Biomet2_FD_127789 | JGI IMG/M metagenome (GOLD analysis project Ga0183100, IMG submission 127789) | Microbial communities from bioreactor (seeded with anoxic lake sediment) at LBNL, California, USA - Biofuel metagenome 2 | ecosystem: Engineered > Bioreactor > Anaerobic > Unclassified ...
CCCACCATACTGTGGGCGGCTTTTTAATGGCAGTCAGTTGCGAAGGCTATGCAGCGGAGCCGGGATGCGCCCCCCACGCTCGATAAACGCGTCGTTGCCGTAGGGGTTTACCTTCATGATCGGCGCATAACCGAACAAACCGCCAAAGTTGATCGTGTCTCCGGCTTTTTTCCCCACAGCCGGAATGACTCGAACCGCTGTGGTCTTGTTGTTAACCATGCCGATGGCCGCTTCATCCGCGATGATGCCCGCTATGGTGTTAGCCGGCGTGTCCCCGGGTATCGCGATCATATCCAAGCCAACGGAGCAAACACAGGTCATGGCCTCCAGCTTCTCCAACGTCAGGCACCCCGCCTGTGCGGATTCAATCATGCCTATATCTTCGCTTACCGGGATAAACGCGCCGCTCAAGCCGCCAACATGGCTGGAAGCCATCACGCCGCCCTTTTTAACCATGTCATTGAGCATGGCAAGCGCTGCGGTTGTGCCGGGCGCGCCTGCCATTTCCAGCCCCATTTCCTTCAGTATATAAGCGACGCTGTCCCCACGGGCAGGCGTTGGCGCAAGAGAAAGATCAACAATGCCAAACGGTACACCCAGACGTTTGGCTGCTTCCTGCGCTACAAGTTCGCCAACGCGCGTAATTTTGAACGCCGTTCGCTTAATGGTTTCCGCAACCACATCAAAGGGTTCGCCCCGCACAGCCTCCAGTGCCCGCTGCACAACGCCTGGGCCGCTTACGCCCACGTTCACCACGCACTCGGGCTCTCCCACGCCATGGAAAGCGCCCGCCATAAAGGGATTATCTTCAACTGCATTAGCAAACACAACGATCTTCGCGCATCCAAAGCTGTCCTGCGCGGCAGTCAGCTCCGACGTGCGCTTTATAATGTTGCCCATCATACGAATAGCATCCATATTAATGCCGCTTCGGGTGCTTGCAACGTTTACGCTGCCGCAAAGCCGCTCGGTAGTGGCAAACACGTCCGGCATGCTTTCCAGCAGAATGTTTTCCGCAACGGTGCTTCCCTTGTGCATTAAAGCGCCGTAACCGCCGATCAGGTTTACGCCAACATCCCCGGCGGCATTATCCAACGCCACCGCAATGATTTCGGGGTGGGTTGTGGAAATCATGCTAACCGGCGTTACGCTCAACCGCTTGTTGACGATGGGTACTCCCAATTCGCTTTCCAAATCACGCCCAACCGCAACCAACTGGCCCGCAAGCTTGCGGATTTTCGCATATACACAGTCCGCGGTTTCGGCGTCGGTGTTTTTTTTGCAATCCAGTAGGTTGATACCCATGGTTATGGTGCGGATGTCGAAATGCTGCTCCTGAATCATGTGGATGGTTTGCAGAATTTCGTTTGCCTCCAGCATGGTATCCCCCCCTTTAAATGCGGTGCATAGCCGCAAAAATGTCCATGCGCTGAATGTTGATTGCCACGCCGATGTCGTCCCCGACGGTGCTTAGCTGCTGCGCAACTTGCTGAAAACTCTGTTTGGCTCCGTCCAAATCCACCACCATCAACATCGTAAAACACCCATCCAAAATGGTTTGCGAAATCTCCAGAATATTGATGTTTTGCTCGCACAGGGTTGTGCTCACCTTGGCGATGATGCCTACCCGATCCTGCCCGGTTACGGAAACCAGCGCTTTTTGCACGGTAACCCCTCCTATCCCAAACCTGTTTGTAACAATACCGCACCCATGCCCCGGCTGTCAATGCCCGCTTGCTTTTTTTCCGTTTTCGTGTATGATGGTTTCACATTGAAACGGAGGCGGTCTCATGCAAAAACGCGCGCTGGCCATTCATGACATATCCTGTGTCGGCCGATGCTCGCTAACGGTTGCATTGCCGATCCTATCCGCTGCCGGCGTAAACACATCGGTGATTCCTACGGCGCTGCTAAGCACCCACACGGGCGAGTTTACGGGCTACACGCATCTGGACCTGTCCGAGCAGCTTTTGCCGATTACCGCGCACCTTGCGACGCTTGGGCTTCATTTTGACGCTTTCTACACCGGCTACCTCGCCAACCCCAAGCAGGTCGAAAAGGTGCTTGCCATGGCGGATGCTCTCTGTGACACGAATACCCATATTTTTGTGGATCCGGCTTTTGCGGATCACGGTCGGATGTACTCGTTAATGAACCCTGACATGCCGGAGAAAATGCGCAACCTGTGCTCACGCGCGCGAACGATTGTGCCAAACCTGACAGAGGCCTGTTTTTTACTGAATGAACCGTATAACGCCAACGGTTATGACCAGGCTTATATCCGTGCGCTTGCGGTTCGGTTGTCCCAACTGGGGCCGGAGAGCATCGTGATTACCGATATATCTCTGGACAGCGATCATACCGGCATAGCGGTGTATCAGAAATCGGAGAACGATTTTCAGCTGATGTTCCGTCCAAGGTTTCCCGGCGTGTTTCATGGCACCGGGGATGTTTTTGCAAGTTTCCTGCTTGCCGCGCTGTTGCATCAAAAGTCGCTTACGCAAGCGGCTACATTGGCCTTGAACTGTGTGCATGAAAGTATTCGACTCACGTTGGCCGGAGGAGAAGCGCTCCGCTACGGCGTTCAATTTGAACGGGTGCTTCCAGACATGATTACCGCCCTTGCCGAAAGCGCTCCCTCGCTATGATGGGCTTGTCGATAGGTATTTACGCTCCCGCCTTGCAACCATAGGGTTAGAAAGCGCAGCAAACAGCAAATGAACGCCTTCCAGCTATGAGAAGCATAGAAAATGTATAAACGAATTTTCTGTTGAAGTCAATTCATAAAACCCCGCGCAGCCATTCGTATTCGATGGCCGCGCGGGGTTTATGAATCATTCTACATACGCAGTTTACAATGCGGAAGGAGCATTCGCATTGCCAAACAGGGTGTCCAGGTATGCTTCCGATGGCCGGGTGCGCTTGGTCAGCAAGCTTACCGCAGGCACAATGACTATTCCGGCAAGCATCGCGCACGCGCCGCTGGTAGGGGCTAAGCTCATATCGCCGGTGACCAGCGGGGGCAACAGGGAAAGTAAGGCTCCGCAAATGACACCCGCAAATGCGCCGGCTTTGGTAACCCCTCTCCAGAGCAACCCATATAGGAATGGCGCAAGGAACGCGCCCGCAATGGTGCCCCAGGAAAGCGACATCAGCGACATAATCGGCGTTTTTTGCAACAGGAAGTTGATGGCAAGTGACAGCACCACAAAACCAACGCAAAGCAAGCGCATGATCCACAGGGATGTTTTCGCTTTCAGGTTAGGCGCAATCGAGCCGATCAGGTCAATGGTAATCACAGACGAGGAGGATAGCACCAACGCCGTAAGCGTGGATACGCTGGCGGATAGAAGCAGCACTACAAACAGCCCCAGCATCGCATCGGGCACGCCTACAATGTCCTTGTTCGTTAAAATGGCAGGCATAATCTGATCCGTCGCCATCGTTTTCGCGGTGACCATGGATGCGAGCGTCTGTCCGGAAGCGGGATCCGTAATCTTGGCGAGAATCACTCTGCCAAAGCTGCCCGCAAAGTAGGCCCCGCCAGAAATAATCAGCGCAAACACCGTTGAAATGATCGTTGCGCGTTTCACACTTTTTTCATCCCGAATCGCGAAAAACTTGTGAATCATTTGGGGCATACCCAACACGCCGAGCGATGTGAGAATGACATTGCTGAACAACCAAACTTCCTTGCCCTGAGGCGGCCATAATGTATTCATATTAGCGCCGCCAACCGTCGGGTCGCCCAGCAGGGTAAGCCCCTCGCTCAGTCCGCCCGCACCGCGAACCACATATACCACAATGGCCACAATACCAAAAAGCATAATCAAGCCCTGAATAAAATCCGTGATGGCCGTAGCTTTGTAACCGCCCGCAAACAGATATACGGAAGCCAGCATCGCGATACCAATTATGCACCAGGTATAATCAAACCCAAACGCCTTGGTAAACATGTTGCCAAGACCCTTATAAACGCTTGCGCTGTAAGGAATCAGGAATACGAAAATAATCAGACTCGCAAGGATTTTCAAAGTTTTACTCTGATAGCGCTTCTCAAAGAAACCCGGCATGGTGGCAACCTGTAAGCGCTCCCCCATGCGGCGTGTAGGTTTTGCCAAAAGCAACCATGCCAGCAACCCGCCAATCAACGCATTGCCAATCCCGCACCATATGGCCGACAAACCAACATTCCAGCCTGTGGAGCCGGCATAACCCACAATAATAACGGCAGAAAAATAGCTGGCGCCATAGCTGAATGCGCTCATCCATGGTCCAACGTTACGGCCGCCTAGCAGAAAGCCGTTCAGGGATAGATTCTTTTTTGCTGTGAAGAAGATGACCACAAACATCATGAGGACATACGCTACCAATACTGCCAGCTTCATAGAGATCACTCCGCCTTCCATCCTACTACGCCCGCAAGGGCACTACATGTAAAAAATTATACACAGCAGCACCAAAAAAGCAAGGCTTACAAGCATATTGACACTCAGAAGTACGGGAAAAAAACCAAATACCTGTGAACTCTATGTAAAAAGCCTGTCTGCCCGCAGTACCGACCCCAGTCGGTACAGTGCCCCATCCTGATGCGAGCCACAATGTTGCCCGTATAGACCGCTCGCGCGTATCCTCTCACAGGCCGAAATGTTGCCGTGATTGCGTCTGCAAACCTTTGAAGGGGAATGTCATCATTGACAAACGGTGATATTATTGTATCATAGAACGTGATTCCGGCGCTTTTCTGTTCGCCGGAAATCACTGGCGACGGAAAGCCGCCACGAACGGAGGAACCTTTTTGACAGGGTTGTCGTCGGCAGTATTATCACTGGAGAGTATGGAATCCTGTCTCTCCCTGTTCGGTGCAAATGACCGGAATGTTCCCCTATTGGAAAATGAGTTGCAAGTACGCCTTTCGTTGCGAGGTTCCGACCTGACCATTTCAGGCCCTGATGAGAATGTAGCCATGACGGTGGAAGTGGTTGAAAAGTTGAAGTCGCTTGCGCAGCGACATGCGCAGTTGGACCGCACAACCCTTCGCTATGCCGCCTCGCTTGTCAAGGAAGGTCAGTTGGACCGGCTGGATGACATCGCTTTTGAAGTGGTGGCGGTTACGCATCGCGGACGGCCGATTCGCTGTAAAACGCTGGGGCAGTATCAATATGTCAAAGCGATCCGTGATCATGAGCTTACCTTTGCCGTAGGCCCAGCGGGAACCGGCAAAACCTATTTGGCGATGGCGTTGGCTGTAGTTGCTTTGCGCAATAAAGAAATTGAGCGCATCGTGCTCACCCGCCCCGCAGTGGAAGCCGGCGAAAAGCTTGGTTTTCTGCCCGGAGACCTGAACCAGAAAGTAGACCCATACCTGCGACCCCTGTATGACGCGCTGTATGATATGATGGGCGCCGAATCGTACCAGCGCCTGCAGGAGCGCGGCGTGCTGGAAGTGGCTCCATTGGCGTATATGCGAGGCCGAACCCTATCCGACAGCTTCATTATTTTGGATGAGGCGCAAAACACTACGCCGGAACAGATGAAAATGTTCCTTACGCGCTTTGGCAACGGCTCCAAAGTGGTGGTAACCGGGGATGATACGCAAACCGATCTGCCAATCGGAAAGCAATCCGGTTTACTGCAGGCAGTGCAGGTTTTGCAGGGCATACCGGAAATCGCCATCGTCCGCCTGACACACTCCGATGTAGTACGGCACGATTTAGTGCAAACCGTCGTACGCGCCTATGAAACCTACGAGAGGGACCGTATGGGGAGGAGTCCTGGGCATGACGCCTAAGAAACACACAACCGCGTCGCGGGTCCGCAAAGGCCCGCTAGCAGCGGAAACAGTGCTCAAACGCCTCCATTCTGTGCAGGCGAAGTGTTGGTATGCGCTGATCGCCGGTACCACCTGCATGATATTATTGTTTTTAATTGCCATTACGCCGGAGCGTTACAACTTGCAGGTAGGGGACATCGCCTATACCACGATTACCGCCTCCAAGGACGTAGTAGATGAAACCGCAACCGAACGTAACCGTCAGGAAGCCGCAAGTCAGGTGGAACCCTCCTATTTATATAAGGAGGGCGTCACCGCGGACGTGATGCACAACCTTACTTCCATTTTAACGCAAGCTAATACCGTACAGCAGTATGGGCAAAAAACGCTGGAGCAACATGCGCCCGGCGATCCCCAAAAGCAGAAGTCCTATGTGTTTACCGTAGCGGAATTAGAATACGCGGGTTCGCTGTTTTCTCTGGTGACGCTGGCGGATTATCAGTTAATTACCCTGATGCGCGCTACCGATCAGGAAATGCTGGATTTGAATGACAACATTACCACAGCGGTGGAAAACACCATGAATACTACGATTCGCGAAGGTTATGTCAGCGAATCCATCCAATATTTGCAACAGATTATCGGGTATAAAACCGACATGGCGCTTTTGCAAAACGTGGTCATCCCCATTTTGCGAAAAGTAGTGCAGCCCAACATGGTAATCGATCAGGAGGCTACGGCTAAACTGCAGCAGGAAGCGCGGGAGGCCGTCGAGCCTGTGATTTATAAGCAGGGCCAGAACATCGTGCTTGCGCGCGAACGCGTAACCGCCAACCAACTTGCCATGCTCAAGAGTCTTGGTCTTTTGGACGATCAGAGCTTTGATTTGAACATGTATCTGGGCGGCGTGATGCTGGTTGTATTCTCCATGCTTGTGTATTTTCTCACCCTGCTCATGTTTGGGCCGGAATATTTACAATCGCCAAAGAAACTGGCTTTGCAGATGATCGTGCTCAATGTTTCCTTCGGGCTATGCATTGCGTCCCGAATGATCGACTTGTACTTGCCCCCGGTGTTGCTGGGCGCGATGATGATGACCGGCCTGCTTGGCGTTGCCTGCGGAGCCGCGGCCAGCATGACGCTGGCAATTACGGTCAGCGCGTTACTGGCGGGCGGCAACAGTACCTATGGCACCGAAATGGTGAACCTGCTCATTACATCCATCGTCAGCGGTTATCTGGCGGTGGTGCTGATTCGGCACAAGCCGTACCGCCAGCAGGTGCTGCTTGCAGGCGTAGCTACCGCGATTGCGAATATAGGCATGATTCTTGCCATCGGGTTTATGACAAACACTTCCGTACAGGATGTGTTCAACCATTCCCTTTGGAGCGCCGCGGGCGCTTTAGCCGCCTCGCTGCTCTGCGTAGGTTTGGATCCCATTGTAGAATCGCTGTTTCATCTTGCGACGCCCAGCAAGTTACTGGAACTGAGCAATCCAAACCAGCCCCTGTTGCGACGACTGCTGATGGAAGCGCCGGGCACTTACCACCACAGCATCATCGTAGCCAACTTGGCGGAGGCTGCCGCGGAAGCAATCGGAGCCAACCCGCTGCTTGCGCGTACCGGAGCCTATTATCATGACATTGGGAAACTGAAACGCCCCCTGTATTTTAAGGAAAACCAAATAGGCGAAAATCCTCACGAGCATACAAACCCGTATGTTTCTGCCGCCATTTTAACCGCACACACGAGGGATGGCCTGATGATGGCGCAGCAAAATCACCTTCCGCAGGAAATACAGGACATTATTATCGAGCACCATGGCGATACGCCGGTCATGTATTTTTACCACAAAGCACTCCAGCAAGCCAACGGCCAGCCTGTAGACATCAGCGATTTCCGCTACGACGGCCGCAGGCCCCACATCAAAGAAAGCGCGATTATTATGCTCGCGGATACCGTAGAAGCGGCTGTCCGCTCCATGCCGGATCCGACTCCGCGCGCGATTGAAGAATTTATCGCGCGGCTTGTGCGCGGTAAGCTGGAAGATGGTCAACTCAGCCACGCGCCGGTTACGCTGGCGGATATTGACAAAATTTGCGACGCGTTTTCTGCCGTGCTCAACGGCGTGTTCCATGAGCGGATTGAATATCCGGCCGTGACCGCCGAACAGCTGCGTAAACAGTATCCCGTTTCCAAAGCGCTGCCCGCCACCGAGGAAAGCCCTGTGGAAGCGATGGAGCTAGTTCGCGTACCGGAAGTAGACCCGCAAGAGGCGGAATTAGCCGCGAATGAAGCCGCCTCGCAGGCGTCCGGTGACGTCGCGGACGTTCCGGAAGCCGATGCTATGCTTGGCATAACCATCTCATCACCCGCCTTGGAAGCTCCGGCGGACACCGCTGCGCCAAGCGAACAAGATGCCGATACGGTTACGCCTGATGGGGAGCAAAACCAACATGCGAATTGAGTGGGAGCAGGAAGTCAGCCTTCCGGGTATGTCACTGGCGCTTGATTTTAGCTTGCTTGCTTTGGTGGCCGACTGCTGTGCGGTTTGTGAAAAGGTGCCCGTTCAAACCGCCGTACATGTATTGATTACCGACGACAGCCACATTCGGGACGTAAACCGTGCGCAGCGCGGCATCGATCGTGCGACTGATGTGCTTTCTTTCCCGACGGTCAACTACCCGCAAGGAAAAACGGCTCGTACTTCTCTGCGGGCTTTACGCCGGGAACTGGACCCCGATATGAACGCCTGTTTTGTGGGCGACATTTTGATTTCACGAGAACATGCGATAGCGCAGGCGGCTGAATATGGGCACAGCATTCGCCGAGAGTTTTGCTACCTGCTCGCGCATGGTTTGTTTCATCTTTTTGGGTATGACCATATATCGCCGGATGAGCAAAAGGAGATGCGAACGATGGAAGAAAAAGCATTGCAACTGGCGGGCGTAACCAGAGATGGATTTGCAACTGCCCTGCCGACAGATGAACAGTTGCTTGGCTTGGCACGGGAAGCCATGCACCGCTCCTATAGCCCCTACAGTCATTTTAAAGTTGGCGCCTGCCTGCTTTGTGAGGATGGCCGTGTTTTTCAAGGCTGTAACGTCGAAAATGCCTCGTTTGGGCTTACTAACTGTGCGGAGCGTACGGCTGTGTTCAAAGCCATCAGCGAGGGCGCTACCGGATTTCTGACCATGGCGATCGCCGCGGAAAACGCAGCGCCTTGGCCGTGCGGCGCGTGCCGTCAGGTGCTGAATGAATTTGCGCCGGCAATCCGTGTACTTGTTACCTGGAAGGACAACCAAGTGGCGGAAGCGCCCCTTTCCCAGTTGCTTCCCCATGGGTTTGGGCCTAAAGACTTGCCGTAACAGGCATCAGGCAGCGTGAACCCCTTGAATTAATAAAAGCCACTTCGCACCTGTGTGCGCTGCGGGTCAAGAAAGAGCGAGGCATACCATGCAAGCACCACAAGCATTTCATTCCGGTTTTATTGCGATTGTCGGCCGCCCAAACGTTGGCAAAAGCACGCTGCTAAACGCGCTGCTTGGCGAGAAAATCGCCATTGTAAGCAACAAACCGCAAACGACCCGCAATCGGATTTTAGGGGTTTGCACACAGGAAAACAGTCAGCTGGTGTTTTTAGATACCCCAGGGATGCATACGCCCCGTACCCGCCTTGGAGAATACATGATGCAATCCGTGCGGGACGCTTTGCAGGGCATCGACGGCTTGATGGTGGTGGTAGACGCTACCGAGGTTACCAAACAGGATCGGGACATTGTTCGCGACATGAGCGCAAAAAAGGTTAAAAAAACGCTCGTGCTGAACAAAATCGATCTGCTGCCTAAAGAACGTTTGCTGGCGCTGATCCAAAGCCTGTCGGAAAGCCCTTATGATGAGGTGGTTCCTGTGAGCGCGCTCACAGGCGATGGTATCCCAGAACTGAAAAGCAGCCTCATCGCCATGTTGCCGGAAGGCCCCAAGTACTTCCCGGAGGATACCCTCACAGATCAATCCGAACGCTTTCTTTGTGCGGAAATCATCCGCGAAAAAGCGTTGCTTCATTTAAAAGACGAGGTTCCCCATGGCATTGGCGTTGAAATCATGAGCCTGAAAAAGAAGAGCGAAACCTTGACGGAAATCCATGCAACCATTTATTGTGAGAGGGATGCCCATAAAGGAATCCTGATCGGCCGTCAAGGTTCCATGCTTCGGCAAATTGGCACGGAAGCGCGTGTTGATATTGAAGCCTTGCTTGACGTCCATATTAACCTGCAACTGTGGGTAAAGGTACGTGAGGATTGGCGCAACCGTAGCGCCGACTTGCGTATGCTGGGTTATAAGGCAGAGGAATAACAACCCTTACATAATTGCGAAAGCCCCTTCGCTTGCGCTGCTTGGCGCTAACCGAAGGGGTTTTTCTTTCAGATGCGCCGCCTGACATGCCCGGGAACCCTGACCTTCAAGTGTTGCGAGCCTCGTCCATGCCCAGCGCGTATTTTCGAATCGCATAAGCGACCCCGTTTTGCGTGTTGTTAAGCGTTGTGTAACGAGCAACCTGCAGCACGCTTTGCGACGCGTTCCCCATAGCCACCCCATACCCAGCATAGGCGATCATATCCAAATCGTTGTCGTAATCGCCTAATGCCATCACATCGTCCCGCGCAATCCTCAACCTGTCGGCTAGCTGCTTGAGAGCGGTGCCCTTGTTTACACCCTGCGGTATCAACTCCAGATTGTTACTCCACGAGGATGTAACCTCTAACCCCGCCAAGGTCTGCAGTTCTTTTCGCAGTAACGTTAATCTGGGTGAATGGTCTTCGTCAATATACACAAATTTGCAGACGCCTTCGCCCTTATATTGGGTAAGCGCGTCTACCCCAAAAGCATAGTGATTGACCGTTCCGCGCGCAATGTGGGTGCCCCAGTTGCGTTTCCGAACATGAAGTGTACTTTCATAAACAATGATACGCTCCGCTTGAAATGCGGCGAAAGTCACATCGTGCGCCAAAAATATCGGGATTACCCTCTCAACCACCGCAGGCGAAAAAACGTGCGTCGCGTATGGAGCGCCATGCGGGGTATCCAAACAGGCGCAACCGTTTAGCGCAATAATATGGCATTGCGTAAGCCCCGCGTCGCTGGCAAAGTAGCTAACGTCTTTTGCGCTCCGTCCGCTGCAAATGGCAATATGGATTCCCGCTGATAAGGCGTCTCTGAGCGCGCGTACATTATCCTCCGGTATTTGCTGTGTATCGTCCAATAAAGTACCGTCCATATCCATGGCAATCAATCGAACTGGCAAAGGCAACCTCCTAAAATCCAGGCGGAACGCTGAGGATAAGTCCGTGAAGTCTGGCTAAAGGACCATCCACATCAAATTGGAGTTCCGTCGCGGTTAGCATTAATCGTTTAGCGTGTTGTGCGCGGTTGAACACTCGATCTCCGTATTGATCGTCACCCAGCAGGGGATACCCCATATGTGCCAGATGCGCGCGAATTTGGTGCGTTCGTCCCGTGTGCAGCGTAATGGACAGTCTACACACATCGCCTGCATTCAATACCTTATATTCGGTACGGATCGTAAGCGCCCCGTGGGCGGGCGCGTCCAGTACCCGTACGCGGGAATGCTCCGCATCCTTTATCAGATAGGCTTGTAAGCATCTTTCTGGTGGGTACGGCGTGCCTCTGACCAGGCATTCATACTTCTTGTGGATTTTTCTTTCGCGAAAAGCGGTTTGCGCGGCCGCCAAAGCGGTATCTGTTTTTGCCAGCATAAGAATGCCATCGGTTTGATTGTCCAGCCGGTGGCATGGCATGGGCATTTTTATGAACCGTTCGCTCAAAGCATGATAAACCCACTCCCCCACGGTTCGTCCCCCTTTGGCATCCGCCTCACAGGACAGGCCGATGGGTTTGTGGATAATCAGATATTCTTCATCTTCATACAATACTTCCGGAAGTATCACAGGGACTTCGTTTGGAAGGTACACCTTTACCTCGGCACCCGCAACCATGAGGGCATCGCGGCTTACCCGCAGGCCATCCATTTTTACGTCGCGATGGTCAAATGCTTCTCGGATAAAGCTTTCCGGCACCCACGGCCAAATGCGGCGCAAGGCGGGGTATAGCTTTTGCCCTTCCATTTCGGATGGTATCGTCCATGTTTCCAGCTTCACATTGCGCCTCGTTAATGCCGCAGATTAGCTGTCATGCCAATCCAATGAGGCGTACAATTGTATAAATTTGTGAGCGCGGTGTGCATACCGTTTGTTGGCCGTACACAAAGCATGGATGCCATCACTTCCGCCATTGTTGCGAGGGATACGCCCTGCTTGGCCAAAAAGCGCAAATCTTCCGCTGCTTCATCCGCTTCCCATTCCGGACGTGTGTGCCCTTCCAGAGCGGCTTTCATAGCCTGATGCAACGGCGCTTCTTCAGGCAACAACCCATTCATGCCGCCCGCCAACGACGCTTCATCCAATGTAAGGGTAATTTCCCCGTTGAGCCCCATGGTCGTAATCAAACGGCTTGGGTCCGCAAGCCCCGGATGTACCAGCACAATGCTCTTTCCCGTGTCCGCAATGTATTCAAAAGTAGCCTTCATATAACGGTAAGCAATGTTGCGCGCCAGCAAATCCTTGCGTTTCATTACATCATTCATAAAAAACGCAAGCGGCTGTTCCGATTGCAAAAAACCGGCGATGTACAGAAGGCCGTGGATGGTCGCATCGTAGCGGAACAACGCCTTGCGAGCCTTCATTGCGCTTGCGGTGTTAAGCGCGTCAATCAGGTGGTTTTGCACGCTCTGCTCCAGCGATAGCCGCCACATATCCCCATGGCTTGTGAAGGAACACCACAAACGCCTTGTAAGCGCTTCTGCGGCGTCAATCTCCTCCCAGTCGTCCGATTCCACGACGCCATTCTCCATCAAAAGCCGCTCCAACAGCGCGCTTTCGCCTGCGGATATGTACAACGCCTCCACCGGCAACTGTCGCAGCACTTTTTCTCGCAAGTCCGCAATGGTGGCTAGCCCATCATTGCCCGGTTCATGATGGTAAAACGAATGTTCCAGTAACGCTTGTGCCTGCACATCTGTAACCAGCGGGGAAAAAAGCCCGGGCGAAGGAAACGTGGAAAGACGCCGTTCACATGCTTCAAACTGTTTTTCACGCAGTACGCTCATGGTTTTTTCCACCCATTCCGAATCATGTACCGCGCTTGCTTCTCTGAGCATTCTTCCACCTTCCTTCGCCGTTTCATGGCAGTTTCTTTTACAGGCTGGTAATCCAGCTAAAGGGATCCGCGATGCGGCCATACTGAATTCCGGTCAGCGTGTCGTACAGCTTTTGCGTAATGGCGCCAATGCCACCGTCGCCGATCGCTACCTTATCCTCTTTATACGCAATCATGTTCACAGGTGAAACAACCGCCGCCGTGCCCGTACCAAAGGCCTCGGTTACGCGGCCATTTTTCGCATCCGCAATCACATCGTCGATGGAAAGCCTGGCCTCCTCGGTTTCATAGCCCATGTGCGCCGCCAGTTTGAGCACGCTGTCGCGCGTGATACCCGGCAAAATGCTGCCATTTAACATAGGCGTTACAATTTTCTTGTTATCATAGACAAACATCATGTTCATGGAGCCGACTTCTTCAATATACTTTTGCTCTACGCCATCCAGCCACAGCACCTGCGCGTATCCTTCGTGTTTGGCCTTCGAGCCCGCCAAAATGCTTGCCGCATAGTTGCCGCCGGTTTTGGCAAAGCCCACGCCACCACGCACAGCGCGCACTAATTGATCTTCCACAAAAATACTGACGGGGGCAAGGCCGCTGGCGTAATAAGCGCCGCTGGGCGAAAGAAGCACGTAATACAGGTAGCTCTGCGCCGCGGATACCCCAAGCGCGGCATCGGTGGCAATCATCGTGGGGCGGATGTACAGAGACGTGCCCGCCTGATGCGGCGTCCACTCTTTGTCGACAGATAAGAGCGCCATCAGGCTTTCCATGTACAGGTCAATGGGCATTTGCGCCATGCCAAGCCGCTCCGCGGAGCGGTTCATACGGGCAAAGTTATCCTGAATGCGAAACAGATTAAACCCTTTTTCCGTACGATAGCATTTGGCGCCTTCAAAAATTTCCTGACCATAATGGAGCACGGAGCACGCGGGATCCAGCGACAAATTGCCATAGGGTTCTACTCGGGCGTCATGCCAACCGCGGCCTTCGTTATAGGTAATCAGCAACATATGGTCGCTGAATAGCTTTCCGAAACCCAGTTTACTCTCATCCGCCGGTTTTGCCTTGAGCTGTGTCGCTTTGTTGATCTTGATCTCGTACATGCTCTCTCTCCTCCACACTTCATCCTGCTACGATAAGCCCGGGGCATCTGCCCCGGCGCTTAGTGTTATTATAGACGCTTCCACCTTTCTGTCAAGGCTTAACGTCGCGCTATCTGTTGTTTGCGGGGTTGCTTGGGGTACATCCAGGCCGGGGAGGGTAACCGAGTAACGCAACCCGGTTTCATCCGGTATAAAGGTAGTGCCTGTAAGCTCCTGTACAACGTTCATAGGCAGATAGAAAACCCCTTCCCACAACACGGCGGCGCGCAGGGATAATATCTGCGGCGTCTGGTTTTTTAGCACCGTCAGGTTTGTCACATTTCCTTCATTATCCACGACATAGCTGATCTGGTAAAGATCGCTTAACATGGAAAAAACAACTTCCTGCTGCTCGTTTCCATTCCCGGGCACCAGCACAAAGCCAGCGCTGCGCAATAGCTCCAAAAACGGAACAAACACTTGATCGCCTACAGTGAGGGGGTGGAGCACCGAGGGTTCCTCCGATGGCGCAGGCGTTTCCAGCAGCTTGGTAATCGGCGTATCCGCACCGGCCAACACAAACACCTGCTGATCCAGCTGCACAGGCAGGGGCGTTTGCGTCGGCGCAGCAGTTTCGGTATTCGCGCTGGCGGTAATGGGGCCGCTGGTAGCGGTTGTTACCGGCGCAGGCGTGGGCACAAAGGTAGGCGCAGGTGTTAACGTAGGCGGCGCAGAGGTTATGGCGGGGGTCGGGGGGGCGGGGGGGGGGGGGGCGGAGGACGGGGAGCGGCGGGTAATAGGCCAGCCGCCAGTCGCGGCGCGCGTCGATCAGCGCCAGGCTGCACTCCACCGAACCGGGATTCAGCTCGGCCTTTTGGCG
>Ga0183100_1001096_pt1 | contig 14974 bp, 12 predicted proteins | sample Biomet2_FD_127789 | JGI IMG/M metagenome (GOLD analysis project Ga0183100, IMG submission 127789) | Microbial communities from bioreactor (seeded with anoxic lake sediment) at LBNL, California, USA - Biofuel metagenome 2 | ecosystem: Engineered > Bioreactor > Anaerobic > Unclassified ...
TGCACTTGTCAGTGACCGGGCATTATGGATCGGAGGCATCCGGATTCAGCACGAAAAAGGCTTGCTGGGGCATTCAGATGCTGACGTGTTGATTCATGCCATTTGTGATGCTTTATTAGGTGCAGCGGGGTTGCGTGACATTGGTTACCATTTTCCGGATACTTCTGATGAGTTTAAAGGCATTGACAGCAAACTCCTTTTAAAACGAACCGTTGAGTTGCTGGCTGAAAAATCCTGGAGGGTCGGGAATGTTGATGCAACCGTTTGTGCTGAGCGCCCCAAATTGAATTCGCATATCCCTGCCATGCAAGACTGTTTGTCCGGTTTGATGGCGATTGCCCCGGATGCGGTTTCCATTAAAGCGACCACCAGCGAGAAACTCGGATTCACCGGAAGGGAAGAGGGTATTGCTGCTTCGGCAGTCGTGTTGATCGTCCGATAAGTCATAAGTATTTTGCCTGAGTGAAGCGAAAACTGCTATACTTGCTGGTTCTGTTTTGCGTTTCCGTATGGACGGATGCGGCGGAGGATCTGTTGCGTTACCGGGTGCTGCTGAAGGATAAGCAGGATTCCACATTGGTTGGAGAGGCTGTTCCGGCATTATCTGAGAAGGCTTTGAACAGGCGTGTTTTTCATAAGATCCAAACAGACTCCACTGATTTTCCATTAAGCCGCCAGTATTTGAATAGCCTGAATGAAGCTGGTTTCAAGGTCGTATCCGGATCACGCTGGATGAATAGTGTGGTGGTTTCAATCCCCGATTCATCCAGACTTGAACGTCTCAAGGCTATGCCATTTGTCCGCTCAGTCCGGCTTGTCTGGGTTAATCCGCTTCACGAAGCTGCTTTAGCCAAACGGTCAGGAAAACTTCCCAAAAAATACGATGTTAAAACTGAAAGCGTCTACGGAAAGGCCTTAAAACAGGTCGATATGCTGATGCTGGAACCTTTGCATACCGCAGGCTTCAGGGGACAAGGCAAATGCATAGCTGTTGTGGATGCCGGATTTTATCATGTCAATTCACTGCCCTGGTTTAATCAATTAAACCTGGTTACTGCCAGGGATATGATTTATCCACCTTCCGATATTTTTGAAGGCCACTATCATGGGATGTCGGTGTTGTCTATTATGGCTGCTGACAGTGCTTATACCCTGACAGGAACAGCGCCGGATGCCGCATATTGTCTGCTCCGGTCGGAGGATGTGAATTTGGAATCTCCCATCGAAGAGGATTACTGGGTGGCAGCTGTCGAACTGGCTGACAGCATCGGTGCTGACATCGTAACCTGTTCGCTTGGTTACACGGCATTTGATACGTCTTTTGTTTCCCACACGCTTGGTGAATTGGATGGAAGGACGGCATTTATCAGCCAGGCAGCAGGTAAAGCTGTCGAAAAAGGGCTGCTGGTTGTTGTCAGCGCCGGGAATGATGGCAATTCAGACTGGAAGAAGATCGATTTTCCGGCTGATGTGGATGGTGTCCTGACAGTCGGAGCCGTCGCATCGGATGGATCACGCAGTTCTTTCAGCTCAATCGGACCAACAGCTGACGGACGGATTAAACCGGATGTTGTTGCGTTGGGAGCCCAGGATATTGTTGTCAGTTCAACGGGCGCCATCGCGAGCGGAAGTGGAACTTCCTATGCTGCTCCGCTGATAACAGGAATGGCTGCGTGCCTGTGGCAAGCTTTCCCGGATCTTTCCGCACAGGAATTGATCCGTCTGATTAAGCAATCGTGTTCGATGGCCGCAGCACCTGATACGTTCATGGGCTATGGCCTTCCCAATGCTTACAAGTGCTGGTTGTCCTTACAGAATGATCTTCCGAAACAAGTCATTCCGGAATGGTATTGCTATCCGAATCCGACAGACAATCAGTTGTATCTTGCCAATTTCTCAGGTACCAACAAATCGATTACCTGTATTATTTCTGACCTGGCCGGTGAAAAAAAATTGCAAACGTCTTTTAGTGGACAATTTCGAACGGTGGATGTTTCATTTTTGCCTTCCGGTTTGTATCTTGTGGAGTTTTATTCCAGGAAGACCAGATTGATGAGTCAGAAAATCCTGATCAAACATGCCTGAAAGCAATCGGATCGCTCATCCGTACCGTTAACGGGCAATACGTGAAACAATGAATGCTCAAATGGAAACGCTGACGTTACAGGAACTGAACTGCATGGTTAGGAACAACATTAGACAGCAGTTCCCGGAAACTTATTGGGTACAGGCTGAGGTCAGTGAGTGCAAAGCTCATTTTTCCGGACATTGCTATCTGGAACTGATTCAGCGGAAAACCGACCAGCAGGCGATTTGTGCCAAAGCAAGAGCGACGATCTGGGCATCTACGTGGGCTGTCCTGGGACCTTATTTCGAAAGTCAGACAGGCAGTCGGCTGATGGCCGGTCAACAGATTCTGGCAGAGGTTTCGGTTGAATTCCACGAATTATACGGGTTTAATTTGGTGATCAAAAACATTGATCCATCCTATACCCTCGGAAATCAGGCCATGAGACGTCTGGAAATACTTAGGAGACTTGAGGAAGAAGGCGTCATTGATCAGAACAAGGAACTTGAATGGCCCGCATTACCTCAGCGAATTGCGATCATCTCATCTCCGGCTGCAGCTGGTTACCAGGATTTCATACACCAGTTGGAAGAATTTGCCGGAGGTTTGACCTTTTATACGGCGTTGTTTCCTGCCGTCATGCAAGGAGAAGAATCGGCGCCATCGATTATCGAAGCGCTGGATCACATCATAGCTACCGGAGTGGACTTCGACGTTGTGGTTATTATCAGAGGAGGGGGAGCGGTAGCCGATCTGAGTTGTTTTGATGAGTATGATCTTTGTTATTATTGCACGCAATTCCCGATTCCCATCCTTTCAGGATTGGGTCATGATAAAGATCATTCGGTGCTGGATAGGGTGGCTCATACTTCCGTCAAAACGCCGACGGCGGCAGCCGAGTATTTAATCGATTCGTTGTCACAGCAAGCTTTCCGGCTTGACTCGGCTGCTGATCGTCTGATAAAACTGGCCGGGCAGGTACTGGACATGAACAAGCTGACGTTACAGACGATGCCCGGACGGCTGATGTCTCTGGTACAGCAACGCCTCCATGCTCAATCGATCCAGTCTGAGCGTATCCAGTCGAGACTGAAACAATTGACGGCTGAAACAATCATGCAATCAAGTCAGCAGACAGCGATGCTTTCGACCAAGCTGTCTTTACAAAGCCAGGCTATGATGGAACGTCAGAAGTGGCGTCTGCAGCTGCTGGAAAAATCCATCAATTCATTTTCTCCTGAAACCATACTCAAAAAAGGCTTTCCACTGTCGGTTTACAACGGAAAGGTTGTCCGGTCGGTACAAGAAATCCCGGTTGGCGGTACGCTTGAAACCCGCCTGACAGACGGCATACTGACGAGTACCATCAATAAAAAATATGTCAACGATGAGCACTGAAAAATTTTCCTACAATAAGGCCATGCAGGAAGTCGAACAGATTCTTGCCGAGCTTGAAAAAAACAATCCTGATGTGGATGAAATGAGCAGGCGTGTCAAGCGTGCTGTCGAATTGCTGCAAGCTTGCAAGAAAAAGCTGTTTGAGACCGATGAGGAGATCAAGCATGTTTTTGAACAACTGAATGCCCAATAGCCAGGTTGAACAATCAAAGCAAATATCCATGAAGAATCCGGTTCAGAAATTTGCCATCGTTATGGCTGCGGGTAAAGGGCTGCGAATGGGAACAGCCTTGCCGAAACAATTTTTGTTGTTGAAAGGAAAGCCGTTGCTGATGCATACGATGTCTGCTTTTTATAAGGCTGATGCTGAAACGCAACTGATTCTGGTCTTGCCGGCCAACCAGCGGGATTACTGGAAATTTCTCTGCAAAGAATATGAGTTTACCGTTCCTCACCAATTGATAGCTGGTGGAGACTGCCGGTTTGATTCTGTCCGAAACGGCCTGTCACTGGCCGGAGATAAAGGGCTGATTGCTATTCACGATGGTGTCAGGCCATTGGTTTCGCCCGAACTGATCAACCGTTGTTTTCAGGCAGCCAGAAAATATGGTGCTGTCGTTCCGGTAACGCCTGTCATTGAAAGTCTTCGTAAGGTAGAAGGTTCGTTGAGCCATGCTGAATCAAGGAGCGATTACCGGTTGGTTCAGACTCCTCAGGTTTTTAAGGCAGCACTGATTCAGACTGCGTACAGGAAAGCTATCGGCAACGACTTTACGGACGACGCCTCAGTGGCTGAGGCTGCCGGCATTCCGGTACAGTTGGTGGAGGGTGAACGGACAAACCTTAAAATAACAGAAGCCATCGATCTCCAATTGGCTGAATTGTTCTTTAAAAACGAGTGACAGTGCTGGATTTAGCCAACAGAGAATTGAAATTTATCCCTGGCGTCGGACCGGCCAGAGCGGAACTTCTGAAAAAAGAGCTTCAGATATCCAATCAGGAGGATCTGCTGTATATTTTTCCTTATAAATACATTGATCGAACCAAGTTTCATCAGATTTCAGAACTGACTTCCGACGTTTCATACATCCAGCTCCGTGGCAAATTCCTGACATTCGAGACCATCGGAGCCGGACGGGTAAAACGCCTGAGAGCTATGTTTTCCGACGGTACGGGCACGATTGAGGTGGTCTGGTTTAAAGGGTTGAAATACGTTGAAGATAAGTACAAACCTGGCGTTGAGTACATTCTGTTCGGCAAGCCGTCCGTCTATGGGCATCAGCTTTCGATGGCCCATCCGGACATCGAAACAGTGACTGTCAACGCGGCGTACCCTAAAGCCGGACTTCAGCCGTTTTACAACACGACGGAAACAATGAAGTCGCATTACCTGAATTCAAAGGCCTTGCATACCATCCAGGTCAGTCTGATCCGGTCGATTCAGGAACGCATTCCGGAGACGCTGCCGGATAGTATGCTGAAAAAATACCGGCTGATGCCGTTGCACGATGCCTTGACGCAAATGCACCTTCCAACCGATCAGGCCAGACTGAAACAAGCGCGTTACCGGCTGACATTTGAAGAATTGTTCTATCTGCAGCTTCACATCCTGAAATATACGAAAGATCGTGAAAAGAAATACAGGGGCTATCCGTTTCGTCACATCGGAGAACTGTTCAACACCTTTTACCACGACTACCTGCCATACGAACTGACGAATGCCCAGAAGCGGGTACTGAAGGAAATCCGTCATGATATGGGGCAAGAGCGACAGATGAACCGTTTGCTTCAGGGTGACGTTGGCAGCGGAAAGACCCTTGTTGCACTGATGTCCATGCTGATGGCCGCAGACAATGGTTTCCAGTCAAGCATCATGGCTCCCACGGAGATTTTGGCTAACCAGCATTATGAAACGATCACCTCGTTTTTGGATGGCATGAACGTCCGTGTCGGCTTGCTCACCGGTTCAACCAAACCGAAAGACCGGAAAGTGTTACATGAAGGATTATTGTCAGGTGACATTCAGCTGTTGATCAGGACTCATGCCCTGATCGAGGAGACCGTTCAGTTTAAAAACCTCGGGTTGGTAGTGATTGATGAGCAGCACCGTTTTGGTGTGGCCCAACGTTCAAGGCTTTGGCTCAAAAATGAAATGCCTCCTCATGTGCTGGTTATGACGGCTACCCCCATTCCCAGAACCTTGGCGATGACTGTATACGGAGATTTGGATATCTCCGTCATCGATGAGCTGCCTCCTGGAAGAAAGCCAGTCAAAACAGTGCATCAGTATGAAAACAAACGGGCTCCCATCATTCAGTTTATCCGTGGACAATTGGCTGAAGGACGGCAGGTCTATATTGTCTATCCGTTGATCCAGGAATCAGAAAAGTCGGATTATAAAAATCTGGAAGAAGGGTTTAAAATAACCAGGGAGGCTTTTCCGGATGTTGAAATTGGTATGGTGCACGGAAAACTGAAACCAGCTGAGAAGGAGGCCCAGATGCAGGCCTTCGTGTCCGGAAAGTCAAAAATACTGGTAGCCACCACTGTCATTGAAGTCGGAGTGAATGTGCCCAATGCGACGGTCATGGCCATTGAGAGTGCCGAACGGTTTGGCCTGTCCCAGTTGCATCAGTTGCGCGGAAGGGTAGGGCGGGGAGCCGACCAGTCTTATTGTATGTTGGTCACTTCTTACAAATTGTCTGAAGATAGCCGCAAGCGCATCGAAATCATGACATCGACCAACGATGGTTTTGAAATTGCCGAGGCTGATTTAAAATTACGGGGCCCTGGTGATCTGGAAGGGACCCAACAAAGTGGCATTCCATTTGACCTGAAAATTGCAAATCTTAGCCGGGATTTCCAGTTGACCGAGTTCGTCAGGAACTTGGCGAGAAGTATTCTGGATGCTGATCCGGAGCTTTCTGCTGAAGAATGCCGAGTGATGAGAATCCAGTTGAAAAAGCGTTTTTCGCAGTCAATTAATTGGGGTGTTATCAGTTAACGAATTGAAAAAAAAGCTAAAGGGGACTTGTTCATTCAAAAAATATTCTTACATTTGAAAATCAGGGTCAGGAAAGAGCCCTGTTTTTTATTAATTCATCAAGTCCTCAAGAATGAAATTTCGATTCCTTACAACGCTAATACTACTGTTAAACATATTGACAATATTTGCGCAGGACAGATATGCAGCGAATATTTCGTATGGCAGACGTCATGCGTTGCTGGATTCCGTCATCATGCAAGAGTTAAAAGATGAAGAGTCAGAACAAGGTGACTTGTACGAAGGACTCTATGGAAACTGGAGCTCGACGAAAGTCGATCCTTACAGTGTCAATTTTGGAAAATTAAAAGACAGTCTTGTTATTGATTGCCGGGGGTATTATCCTCCTTGCCTCGGCTGTGTTACTTCTCCTTTTGGTCCGCGCGGCAGACGCTTTCACAATGGCATTGACCTTAGGTTGGGTATAGGAGATACCGTCCATGCTGCTTTTTCGGGCAGAATCCGGGTGCGCCGGTATAATAGCGGTGGCTATGGCTATTTTCTGGTATTGCGCCATAAAGACGGCGTCGAAACTTTATATGCTCATTTATCGAAATTTCTTGTGGCTCCAAACCAGGAAGTCAGAGCCGGACAGGCGATCGCTCTTGGCGGAAGTACAGGCCATTCAACCGGCCCGCACCTGCATTTTGAAGTCCGTTTGATGGGAAATCCCATCAATCCCGCGAAACTGTTCAGCTTTACTGATTACATGCCTTTGAGAAATAAATATTATGTAGTCAAGGGCAGAACCTTTGAGGAACGGATGAGTTATGCCGGGAATCATTCTGGTTATACAGGTGCTGCCAACCGGTTTTCCAACCTGGCTTTTTATACCGTTCAGAAAGGAGATAACCTTGGAGGCATCGCATCAAGAAACCACATCAGCCTTGCCGCACTTTGCAGGCTTAACAACATCAGATCGACAGCTAAACTTATGCCCGGACAACGGTTGAGGTTGTCTTGATATTCCATCTGTTTTTTGTTACTTTTGTGGCCAGAACAAGCAAATTAATGGTTTATGGCCGATACCAGCATGCAATTTGATGCAGTTATAGCTCAATGCAGATCCTTATTTTCTAAGAAATTACACGACTATGGCGCCGCGTGGCGGATTCTTCGACCGGAATCTGTTACCGATCAGATCTTTATCAAGGCCAATCGTATCCGAAGCCTTGAAATCAAAGGTAATTCCAAAGTACATGAAGGCATTCGTCCTGAATATATCGGTATTGTCAATTATGGGGCCATTGCTTTGATTCAGCTGGAACGTGGTTATTCCGAAAATTTGGATATGACGCCAGAAGAAGCGCTCCAACAGTACGATGAAAAGATCGCGAAAGCCAAATCGTTGATGCTGGATAAGAATCATGATTATGATGAGGCCTGGCGAAGCATGCGCATAGAGTCTTACACGGACTTGATCCTGATGAAACTGCATAGGACAAAGCAAATCGAAGATCTCTCCGGGGAAACGCTTGTTTCGGAAGGCATTGATGCCAATTACCTCGATATGATCAATTACGCCATTTTTGCATTGATCCGGCTTGAATTTGATAAATGATTTTATGTTCTGAATGAATAAATTTTTGAAAATAAGTGTATTGATCGCTCAGATTCTTTTGGGTGTCACCTTCTTATTTTCAGGTTTTGTCAAGGCGATCGATCCGGTCGGCTCAACCATCAAAGTCGGCGATTACCTGCTGGCTTTTGGTTTGACCATACCGCACTCCTTGATAGGGCTTTTAGCAATGAGCCAGGCGATGGTTGAATTTTTGTTGGGTGCCTGGACCTTATTGGGCATTTGGAAAAAAACAACTGGTTGGCTGATTTTTTTGTTCATGCTGGTCATGACGCTGTTTACCCTGTACCTGGCCATTTACCATCCCGTTTCTGATTGTGGATGCTTTGGAGAAGCCATTAAGCTGACCAACTGGCAAACATTTAGCAAGAATGTCGTTTTGCTTGTGCTGGCGTTCTTTTACCTTAGATATAGCTCGTATGTCACTATCTTTTACGGCAGACACACGAGTCGCTGGGCTACTTGCTGGTGCCTGCTTTTTCTGGCAATGCTGATGTATCATTGTGAAAGGCATCTTCCACTGATAGACTTTATGCCTTTCAAGACTGGAAATGATATTTATGCGTTGACGCATGTACCGCCGGCTGCTGCCAGAGACTCCTTCACTTACCAGTTTGTGTATGAGAAGGATGGCAAACAGGCGGTATTTACGGAAGATAGTTTGCCTGTCAGTGGCTCCGGATGGAACTATGTGGACCGCAGGCAGCGACTGGTGCGTGAGGGGGTGAAACCTGTCATCCAGCCATTCAGTATCCAGCATCCTATGTTGGGAGATATCACTGAACGTGTGTTGAAAGATACCTCCTACGTGTTTTTGTTTGTTTCTCAAAATCTGGAAACTTCGGACAGTGAACATACAGACAGAACCGTTAATGCTTATACCTATGCCAGGTCTCATCATTACCGGTTTTATGGGCTGACAAGTTCTGATACAACGGCCATTGAAGAATGGCTGTATGAAAATGATACGGACATTGGCTTTTGTTCGGCGGATGATAAATTGCTGACAACGATGATCCGTTCAAATCCCGGTCTGGTCTTGTTGAAACATGGAGTGGTCTACCGGAAATGGGCGCAGAAAGATATTCCTGATTTTACGGTTGTTAAAAAGCCGTTGAATGAATTGAATATTGGTCGGAAACGCAACGTTAACCCGTTCAGGATTGCCGGTTTGACCATACTTTGCTTTGCCTTGCCGTTGTTGCTTCTTTATCAGTTGCGGACAAGCCGGTTGGCACGGAAGAGGCAGTTGCTTTTTAAAAAATCGGATACAAAACAAGTTTAATTTTAATACATTACAAATGAGAAAGAACATTGTAGCAGGTAACTGGAAAATGAACAAAACCCTGCAGGAAGGCATTGCCCTGGCCACTGAGTTGAATGACATCTTGTCCAAGAAAACCGTCAATTGTGACGTTATTATCGGTACCCCGTTCATTCATCTGGCTTCTGTTTGCAACTTCGTTGATTCCACAAAACTTGGGGTCGCTGCTGAAAACTGCGCAGACCATGTTTCAGGTGCCTATACCGGTGAAGTGTCGGCCGCTATGGTAAAATCGACCGGCGCTCAGTACGTCATTCTTGGTCATTCTGAACGTCGTGCCTATTACGGTGAAACCAACGAAACGCTGAAAACAAAGGTTGGTTTAGCGCTGGAAAACGGACTGAAACCAATTTTCTGCATCGGCGAAGTACTGGAGGAACGCGAAGCCGGCAAACAATTTAAAGTGGTAGAAAAGCAAGTCAGGGAATCCCTGTTTGATTTGAGCGCTGAAGATTTTGGTAAAATCATTCTGGCTTACGAACCGGTTTGGGCCATCGGTACCGGCAAAACGGCTACGGCAGAACAGGCTCAGGAAATCCATGCTTACATTCGTAGCATCGTTAAAGCAAAATACGGTGCAACGGTAGCTGACAATTGCTCCATTTTGTATGGCGGCAGCTGTAAACCCTCCAACGCCAAGGAATTGTTCGCCAATCCCGATGTTGATGGTGGTTTGATCGGTGGTGCTGCTCTGAAAGCTGCAGACTTCATGGGTATTGTTGAGGCATTCTGATTGACACCCTCAATTTAGTATAATAAGGGCTTTTCCGGCATTCCGGGAGGGCTCTTTTTATAATGACTGTGCGTGATCAATAATTTTGTGGTACCAATTCAGGTTGTATTATCTAAATAATAACATAGTTATGAAAATTATTGGTTCATCCATTTTTAGCTTATGTGCGATAAGCTTTGTATGGTGTGTGATGCCGGTTCAGGCCTTTGGATACAATGAAATGATGTTGAAAGAAAACTGGGCTGTTGCGGCATCGGCAAACGTAAATATGTTAGGACAGTCTGTTTCGCAACCTGCTTTTGATGTCAGTCACTGGCACAAAACCACGGTGCCTTCGACTGTTATGGCAACTTTGGTAAAAAACGGGCTTTACAAGGATTTGTACGTTGGCGATAATCTTGAAAAAGTTGACCGCAATCAATTTAAATCATCTTGGTGGTATCGCACTGAATTTGAAATAAAAGGAATCAAAGATTTCAACGAACTAATTTTCGAAGGTATCAATTATCGGGCAGATATTTGGATCAATGGAAAACAGGCTTTCTCAAAAGACAGTATTTTCGGTACATTCCGTATCTTTAAATTGGATGTGGGGCCCTTTTTGGTAAAAGGGAAAAATGTGCTGGCTATCGAAATTTATCCATCGCAGCCGGGAGAACCCACACTCGGCTTTGTGGATTGGAATCCTCAAGCTCCAGATAATAATATGGGATTATGGCGACCGGTGAAACTGCGTCAGACTGGTGCGGTTTCGGTTGAGAATGTATTTGTCTATTCTGATATTGACAAAAAAGAATACAAAGAAGCAGATTTATCTATTGTGGCAGATCTTGTCAATCATAGAAGCGAGTCCATTACTTCCAGGATAAAAATCAAAATTGAAGGCATTGAGCTGGAAAAAGTAGTCAAGCTTCATGCGAATGAAACAAAGCGTCTTCGTTTTTCAGCTGATGGTGAACCGGAATTGAAGATTCAGAATCCACGGATTTGGTGGCCTGTTAATATGGGTAAACCGGAACTTTACAAGTTGGATGTTACTGTTTGGGGAAATCATTCTATGTCCGATGAAAAATCAGTGAGATTTGGTATCCGGGAGATCGATGATTATTTAACAAAAAACGGTGATCGCGGATACAAAATAAATGGTGTCCCGATGATCATTCGCGGTGGTGGTTGGGTGGACGACCTTTTGCTCGCAGATAGCGAAAAGAAAGTTAAAGACCAGTTGAACTATGTTTTGCAGATGAATTTGAATACCATCCGGCTCGAAGGCTTCTGGGGAAATAGTGACGAATTGTATAGTTTGGCAGATGAAATGGGTATTTTGGTGATGGTCGGCTGGAGCTGTCAATGGGAATGGAAGGATTATTTTGGTGCGCCGGACGATCAGTTCGGTTGCATAAAAACACCCGAAGATATGGATTTGGTGTCAACGTCAATGAAAGATCAAGTTCTTTGGCTTCGTAATCATCCAAGCATATTTACCTGGGTGCTTGGAAGTGACAAACTACCCCGGCCTGAATTGGAAAGGCGGTATCATACTGATTTTAAGGAAAGTGATCCGTCGCGTCCTTTGCTCCTGTCTTGTAAAATGGTAAAAAGTGTCATATCCGGGACTTCCGGTGTAAAAATGGCGGGCCCTTACGACTATGTAACACCAAATTACTGGTATGTGGACACGAAAAACGGTGGAGCATTCGGATTTAATACTGAAACCGGTCCCGGCCCCCAACCTGTGCCTTACGAGAGTTTGCTCAAAATGTTGCCCAAAGAGCATCTATGGCCAATTGATACCATGTGGAATTATCATTGCGGCCGCAATCAATTTCATAATATGAACCGGTATATTGATGCTTTCAACAACAGGTACGGAGAATGTAAATCGGCAAAAGAATTTTGCTATAAAGCTCAAATTGCCAATTTTGAAGCGATGCGTGCTATGTTTGAGGCGTTTAGTGTAAATAAGCCAAAAACTACCGGTGTTATCCAATGGATGCTCAATTCTGCCTGGCCCGAACAATACTGGCAGCTATATGATTATTATCTGATGCCAAATGGTGCTTTTTACGGTGCTCGTATAGCTAACCGTCCGCTGAATATTGTTTATAATTACGGGAACGACAGTGTTTATTTGACAAATGATTTGTTGAAAACATTCAATAATCTAGAGGCTCAAGTACGGATTTATAATCTGGACGGGACACTGAAACATCAAATGAATATTGATTGTAAAGTCAATAGTAACAGTTCGCAGGCCATCGGCCAGTTGCCTGGACTGAACGGTTTATCGAACGTCTATTTTGTCGATTTGATGTTGAAAGAAAAGGGTTCCTCTTCTATTATCTGTGAAAATTTTTATTGGTTGTCAGCTCAAAAGGATGAACTTGATTTTCCGAAAACAGATTGGTATTATACACCGATTTCGAAATATGCCGATTTCAAAGACTTGAATACGATGCCAAAGGTAAAAATAGAGGTCCATCCAATATTTGAGAAGATAGGAAAGAACTATATTCTGACGGTGAAGCTGAAAAACAAGACTCAAACTCCGGCGATGTTTATCGAGCTCGGGATAAAGGGGAAACGTTCCGGCCGGTCAGTTTTGCCTGTTTTCTGGGACGATAATTATATCTCGCTGATGCCTGGCAAGGAAAAAGAAGTGAAAGCCCGCTTTAGTCCGACTGATTTAGGGCAAGATACGCCTGAATTGGACTATCAAGGGTGGAATTTAGAATAAATGTTCATTTATTCAGCGTAGTTTTTTTAAGTGTAGCGTAAGAGTAAACCTATGTCCTTTGGGCGTGTTTATGTACTATTTGTTCTCTTTATTTTGTTTTTCCTGGTTATTGTGAAGCCGTACCGAGCTGAAAACAAACACGAAAATTGATAGTAATAAAATAATGCCGTTGACACGTACAAACCAGTCTGGTACTGATAAAATGAATTTCCACAATAAAAGACAGACTATCCCAATAATAAGAATAATCAAACTGGTAACCTGCAATTGCTTCATAATGTTTAATTAATAGGTGTTTGTTTCCGATAATTTCCAAATGTGTACCGGCCCAGGCAGTGCAATGTAATAACGGACGTTATTTTTTCAACAAGGTGGTGCTGCTTGATTGTTTCAACGTGGCTTTTTGGGCTTCTTTCCGGATGGAGTTGACCAGTTTGTTACGGTTGGTTGTGACGGGTTTGACGATGAATTCCGGAATATTGAACGATTTAAAGGACTTCTGGTAAAAATCCGTGTGCTTCTGCGGCAGAATGAACGGTTTATGAGCCTGACCGTTTTTATCGAAGTAGGCAATATATAACCGGGAATAGCCTCCTTCGTCACGGCGGGACGTAAAGATGATCCACCGTCCGTTGGAGGACCAAGCGTGATAGCTTTCCACGTCGGGGCTGTTGACTGCAGCGAGTTTTTCGAATTTACGGGTCTTCAGGTCCATCAGATACAGGTCGGCGCTTTTGTGCCAAATGTGAAAGTTTCCATAATTGGCCATGGTGAACAGCAAGTACTTGCCATCCGGTGAAATTCTGGGGAAAGTCGCGCTTTTACCGATTGAAGCGGCGCTGACAATCGTGTCAGCAGGACCGAATGTTCTTGTTGCAACATCGAACGGCATCCGGAGCAGGTTATACCGGATGGTGGCATAGGCATTGGCAACATCTGAATCGACATCCTTGCTTTTCGGCACGTACCTGGCGCAGGAATAGTAGAGCCATTTGCCGTCCGGGCTCCAATAGGGCATCGTTTCAAGCCAACCTTCCGTTGTGACGATGGGCGTAATCTCATTTTTGGCAACATCATACAATACCAGGTCTGATTTGGTATCCAACACTTCGACCTTATCCAGGCTTTTGGTATAAAAATCCTGACCGATGTCGTTGATGGAATAGGCGATCAAATTTTCGGTCGGATGCCAGCTTGGATAGACGGTTCCCATGGAAAGCCCGTCTGCCTTAGGATTAACTTTTTGTTCCTTGCCATGCTCAACAATGACGGTACCGCCCAGTTTTCCGCGGACGTGCATCTGCATGTTCCCCGTTTTGTTGTAGTTCTGAAAGGCGTGGCAATTGACACAGAGTCCTTCTTTTTCGGTGGAGACCAATCGATTGTCGAAGATGACCTTGACGTCGAAGTTCTCCAGGTTGCGCTGGTTGATGGTCATGTCTTCGTACGTCGTATACAAAGGCTGTATATAGCGGTATACAACGTAGTTGTCAATGGGCTCTGTCGCGATGTGATTGTGGATGACCGGATATTTCGACCAAGTCCCATCCTGCTTCAAATAAACTTGAATGAACAGGTCGTTCCCTTTATTGGCCATCAACAGTTTTTTCCAGGCTTTCAAGCCTATCTGAACGCAGTTGCCTTTAATGAGTAGTGGTTTCCCGTTTTTTGAACGGATGCTGGTCAAATAGGCATCCGCTTTATTATTGATTTGAAAGTTGAGTGGTGCGATGTTATAGGGAATGAAAATACCTTCATAGGTGGGATAGATGTTCAAGGCATCCTTGGCCTCTTGACAGTTGTCAGGTAGTTTGTTGCAGGACATCAGCACTGTCAGCAAACAGGCAAGCATCAGCAAATAGTTTTTTTTCATATCGGTTGAAAACTCTAAAAATGGATAGAATTATGAACGAGTGCGTTTCAATCCGGCCGTCGAGTGGTCTTTCACAAAGAAATAGTAGAACCAGAAGGTATCTCCGAACTGGTTGTAGAAAAATGGTCTGATCTGGTCTTCCGGATATTGGACATATTTCTGAACATAATCCAGAAACGAGTTGAAATTGTTCACGACATTTCTGTCCAGCGGAAGGTT
>Ga0183100_1001097_pt1 | contig 14972 bp, 12 predicted proteins | sample Biomet2_FD_127789 | JGI IMG/M metagenome (GOLD analysis project Ga0183100, IMG submission 127789) | Microbial communities from bioreactor (seeded with anoxic lake sediment) at LBNL, California, USA - Biofuel metagenome 2 | ecosystem: Engineered > Bioreactor > Anaerobic > Unclassified ...
CTGCGGCTTCAATGCGCTCGACGAAACTGCAATTTCAATTCAACGCAATGTGTTATGCCGCGGCCACGCCCTGACCGGATAGCCGACGGTTCCGGTTGGCGCTATCCCTGATTGAGGTTGCTCAGCTAGCGGTAGATGATGGCCTGCGAGCAGGGAAGCCGTTTCTGCTCTCGCCGAGCGGATTGCAAGTATGTTGACTGGCAATAACGAAAAGATGCGAGCGGGGGAAGGGCCTGACCAATTCAAAATCATTGACGGATATGAGCGAGAAATCAAGCTGTTGTCAACGACTCCGATATGAACACGGCCGGGCTCAACGTGCCAGCAGCTTCCTCATACCTGCTTCCAAACCGTCCACCGTTAAGGGGAACATGGGAAAAAGCTCAGCAATAGCATCGTAACTGTGGGACCACTCTTCGCCCCAGTTGGGTCGGTCGCTGGGGTTGAGCCAGATAATATGAGGATAACGCTGGCGAAAAAAATGCAGCCAATCAAGCCCACAGCGGGGACCTTCTTCTCCGTGTCCATAGTAGTGGCCCTCCAACTCGCGGAGGTTCATCTGAGCGTCCCCGACAAAGATTACTTTCCATTCTTCTGAGAGATTGGAGATTGCCATGTCGGTGGGAATGGAGTTCCTGGGGTCGATAATGGGATCGTTATACAGTCGAGTGTAAATACAGTTGTGAAAATAGTAGATCTTTAATTCCTTGAAATGTCCAGACTTGCTCACTGCCTGGAACAGCGCGGAACATAGTGAGCTGTAATATTCCATAGAGCCGCCTGAGTCCATCAGCAGCAATATTTTGACTGTGTTTTCCCGAGGGCGCTTGTAGCGCACCTTTAACATACCGCCCTGCTGGGCGGTGACCTGAATGGTATCGTCTACATCAAACTGGGTACGAGGGAGATCCACCAACCCGGAGAATTGCCGCAGCTTCCGCAGGGCCACCTGGAACTGTCGAATATCCAGGGTGCTATCCTCACGAAAGTCCCGGAATCTTCGCTCTCCGGCCACGCGGAAAGCGCGCTTGTACATACCCTGACTGCCTACTCGGATTCCCTTGGGGCTCATGCCCGTGTTTCCATAAATTGACATGCCATGGGTACCGATCCAATAATTACCGCAGTTATGCTGCTCCCGCTGCTCGTTTTTCCGTTCCTGAAAAAGTGCCTCGATCTCAGTGCGGCGGAGCTGATTGTTCAGCTCTGCCTGCTGCTCGTCATATTCCCCCGTGGGGGAATTGGGCTTTTCAAGCCAGTCCAATAGTTCATGAGACAGCTCCTGATGGAAAGGGACATCTTTGAAGTAGTCCAGAAAGCAGTGGTCAAAGCAGTCAAAGTCGGCCTCGTTCTTCACCAGCAGACAGCGGCACAGGTAATAAAATCCGGTAAAGCTGGAGTTGTGCAGTCCCTTATCCAGGGCCTCCATCAGACTCACCCACTCGGTGAGCGAGACCTTCAGACCTCTTTTTCGCAGCAGGTAAAGAAACTCCTCGAACATACTTCACCGCCAGTTGTGCCGCAGAGCGTCCATGTCCTCGTTTTTTTTCAGAACAACACCCAGATAGGGAACCTCACTAACAATTCGGTCGGGGTCCACACCCTCGTGAATCAGCGCCTGGATCCAGTCGATAATTTCGCTGGTAGAGGGTTTCTTCTTGATCTGAGGTAGCTTACGGATCTTATAAAAGGCCTCAATCACCTGATCGAGCAGCTTCTCGTTGATAAGAGGGAAGTGAACCCGGACAATCTGAGCCATCAGCTCCTTGTCGGGGAATTCGATATAGTGGAACACACACCGGCGCAGGAAGGCGTCGGGCAGTTCCTTTTCAGCATTGGAGGTGATGATTACTACAGGGCGGTGATTGGCCTTGACGGTGCGCCCTGTCTCCGGAATATAAAACTCCATGCGGTCCAACTCCCAAAGCAGGTCATTGGGAAACTCCAAATCCGCCTTGTCAATTTCATCGATCAGCAAAATCACTTGCTCCTGATCGGTGAATGCCTCTCCCAGCTTACCCAGTTTGACGTATTTTTCAATGTGATTGACTCCTTCACCGCCAAACTGGCTGTCGTACAGCCGCTGGACCACATCGTAAACATACAGTCCGTCCTGCGCCTTGGTGGTGGACTTGATGTTCCAGATAATCAATTTTTTCTTCAGAGTGGCGGCAATGGCCTCGGCCAACATGGTTTTGCCCGTGCCCGGTTCTCCCTTGATCAGCAGCGGCTTCTGGAGTACCATGGCAATGTTTACCGCGCGCATCAGTTCTTCCGAGGCCACATAATTCTGACTTCCCTTAAATTCGTCCATCATAATAGTCCCTTTCCGGTCAATATAGAAAATGCCACCACGGAAGGTTTTGGCGCCTTTCGTGGTGGCATTGAATCAAATGGCCCCATCAGCTTGTTCTGCGGTGCGAACTTGAATTCAGTTGGCTCATGTCCCGTTTATCGTTGGCGCAGCAAAACAGCCAACACGGTACAGCCGTTTATTCCTCGTCCATACCCTCTTTGAAGAAGTCGCCGAACAGCTCTTTGTTGGAGGGCATATCCTCGGCCAGAGGACGAGCCACCCAAGTGGTGTTCATATAATGCTTGAGTGCAATGTTCTCAGAGACGATGTTGCCGCCCCAAGTGCCGCAGCCCATGGAAGACGTGGGGGGCATGCCGTTGGTAGAGGAGCCGGAGTTGCCGCGGTTGTTGGGCTGACGCACCATGATGCGGGAGACCGGAGCAGCCATGCCCAGACGATGGATGTGCTCATCGTTCCAGGAGTAGATGCCGCAGGAATGGCCCTTGCCGCCGACTTCAAAAATAGCGCGCATCATATCCAGAGCGTTTTCAAACTCGCCTTCGTACTTAAACAGAGACAGCAGAGTGGTCAGCTTCTCGCTGGAGAAATAATGCTCCTTGCCGATGTCATTCTTGCCGCCGCCGGTGACAGCAATGAACTTACGGTCATCGGGGATAGTGAAGCCGGCAGCCTCAGCCAGCTTCTGGGGGCTGATAGCCACGGTGTTGGGCAGACGGTGACCGATCTCGTCCCACATAACGGCCTTGAGCTTCTCGGCCTCTTCCTCGTTGGCCAGATAGGCGCCTTCCTTGACAAGAGCTGCGACGAAGCCATCATAAACAGACTCATGGATCAACAGGTTGCCGTCGCAGGAGCAGCCGGAGCCAAAGTCGGAGCACTTGGAGATGCGGGAGTTCATTGCGGCCTCAGCCTGACGCTCGGGGGTGTTGGCGGTTTCGTCGATGATGACGGTGGCGTTACCGGCTCCGGAGCCGTAAGCGGGAGTGCCGGAGGAGTAGGCGGACTTAACCATCGGACGGCCACCGGTTGCAATCACAAGATTGACCTTCTTCATCAATTCCTGAGTCAGGGCGATGGAAGGCTCAGCAATACCCTGAATGATATCGGCGGGGGCACCCTCGCGAACCAGTGTCTCACGAATAACGTTGATGCACTTGTTAGTCACATTCTTCGCACGGGGATGGGGAGAGCAGATCAGAACGTCGCGGGCCTTTATGGCATAAACCACCTGGCCGGCAGGCGTCAGGCAGGGATTGGTGGTGGGAACCAGAGTGGCGATAACGCCCACGGGCTTGGCATATTTCACCAGGCCTTTCTCGGGAATCTCCTCGATAATGCCAACGCTCTTCTGACGCAGGCAGTCACGCAGAATCAACTTGACCTTGTTGCGTTTGTTGCGCTTAGTAACCTTATCGCCCAGTCTGGTCTCGTCCACGGCCTCATCGCACATGGGCCCCCAGAACTTCATATCGCACACAGCTGCGGCGACAGCCTGACAAAGACGGTCAACCCGCTCCTGATCGTATGTGGCGATGATGTCGGCAGCAGCTTTGGCACGGGCTACCATTTCATCGAGCATCTGGATCTGTTCCGCAGTTACTTCTTTAGACATAATCACATTCTCCTTTTGGTTATATTAAAATTTCATGGGAAGGAATTCTTATGATTTATCTTAGCCCGTCTGCATCGCTGTGTCCAATACCAACTTTCTTTTTCGTTTATAGAAAGAGACTATGAGGAATCAGAGGAACAACAAAGCAGAAGCGCATAATGCACAAAAATGCGCAGTATCTTTATTTGTTTTGACGAGTTGCTTCTATGTTATAATAAGAAAAAACCCGACACATATTAAAAGGACATCGGCAGGGGTGAAGATTTGGAGAGAGACGAATGACACTGCTTCAGCTGCAATACTTTAAGACATTGGCACGGGTGCTTCACTATACGCATGCGGCCAAAGAACTGCATATTGCTCAACCCAGTTTAAGCTATTCCATCAGTGAGTTGGAAAAAGAGCTGGATGTTAAACTGTTCAACAAGCAAAATCGCACGGTCAGTCTGACCATGTACGGGGAGCAATTCCTGCCCTATGTGGAAAAGGCGCTGGCCTTGCTGAACGAGGGAGCGGATGTGCTGCACCAGATGGCGGGGACTGCCCTGCAGGTGGTGAACCTGGGGTATTTCCACTCCATCTCGTCCTCGCTTATCCCATCTATAATGGCCGAAGTATACAGCCAGGAGGAAAATCGGGGGATTCGTTTTCAGTTTATTGAAGCGCCCTCCTTCGATATCTATACGCAATTGAAGAATGGCGAGTTGGACCTGGCCTTTTGCTTGCATCTGGATGAAAGCATTGAATCGGTGATGATTATGCGTCAGCCGCTCTATTTGGCGGTACCCGCTAACCACCCCCTGGCGGGGCGGGACAGCGTCACCTTCGACCAGTTTGCACGGGAGCCTATGGTCATGTTGGACAAGCCCAGCAACTTGCGCACACTGGTGGATCAAGAGTTTTCCAAGCGGGGGGTGATCCCCAGTGTTGTATTCGAGGTGCGGGAGTGCAATGCTGCATTGCAGTATGTGGCGCTGCGATTTGGAGTATCCATTCTGCCCCGGGTGCCGGCCATGGAAAACGGAAAGGTGTCGGTTATTCCCATTGAAGATTCGGAGCAGGCGTTTGTGCGGACGGTCTACCTCTCCTGGTCGAAAAATCTACCGCTCTCGCCGGCTGCGCAGCGGGTAAAGCAATATATCCTTGAGCATTATGCTACTCCGCCGGCTCCGAGACCCACGGGGATCGAATAATCACTGCTTTGAAAAATGTGGCGGGACGGGTATCTGTGAGATACGGTCCCGCCACATTTTTGCGAGCAAGGCGTCAGTTACTTAGCGTTGTGGGATTTGGAGTGGCTGGGGGCCACATAGCACCCGTTTTCCTTGCGGACCAGTTTGCCGTCCCGGACCAGTCCGGTGGGACTGTATATATCGTTGATGTTCCAGCAGCCGGGAGTTGGCACGACGATGTTCTCCATGGGGGCCTCCACCAGGAAGGGCCTGCCGGCCTTGTTGGCGGCCAGAGCCTGCTCCAGGGCACCCTTGAATTCATCAGCGGTGCCGACACAAACGGACTCTACGCCGTAAGCCTTGGCTACATCGGCCCAGCGGGGGCTGTACGCATTTCCGTCTGGGGTTTGGAACACAGTTCCAAACTTGGTTTTATAATTGGCGTTCTCCAATCCGGCGATGGTGCCGAAAGCGGAGTTGTTCATTACCACCCAGGTGCAGGCGATGCCCTGCTCCACGGCGGTAGCCAGACAGGTGGGATTTACACCGAAGCCGCCGTCGCCGGTAAGGGTCAGGCAGATGCGGTCGGGAGCGGCCAGCTTGCCGCCCAGGACGGCAGAAGCGCCGAAGCCCATGGTGGCCAAGCCGGAGGAGTGATGGATGCTGCCGGGAACGGTGATGTCAAACTGCTGCGCCACACCATTCTTGTTCCAGCCCACATCGGTGAAGATGAGGCTGTCCTCGGGAAATACCGCTTCGACGTCCTTCAGGATGCGCTGCGGGGTCATGGGGAAACGGCTGTCGTTGGAGATAGCCTCATTGGATTTCTTAAACGCGGCCTTGGCGGCAGCGATCTTTTCCCGCAGCTCGGGGTGGCTCTTTCCCTGAGGGCACAGCTTTTTGACCTCTTCCAAAATCTGGGCCAGACCCAGCTTCAAATCGCCCACCGCGCCGATTTCCACAGGATAATTGCGGCCTATTTCAGAGGGATCAATGTCGATCTGGAGGAAGGTGGTCTTGTCGGGGTCGAAGGTGACGCCCTGATACCAGCTGGAGCTGTCCGCTTCGGCAAAGCGGGTGCCTAAACCCAGAATCACATCGGCGTTGACCGTGAGAGAGTGGGTGAATTCCATGCCCCAGAAGCCGGTCTGACCGATCATCAAAGGGTGACGGTCAGTCAGGCAACCCTGTCCCATCAGAGTGCGGGAGACGGGAATGTCCAGGAACTCGGCCAGCGCAGCCAGCTCGTCAGAGGCCTGGGCCAGCAGAATGCCGCCGCCTGCATGAAGAACCGGGTTCTTCGCCTCAACCAGCTTGGCGGCGATAGCCTTGGCAGCGGCCGGGTCCAGCGCGGGACGCATGGTGATGTGGCTATCCTTGTAGGTTCTGGACCACAGATCATCATCGATTTCCCGAGAAAACATGTCCATGGGCATATCAATGAGCACCGGGCCCGGGCGGCCGGACTCCGCCAACCGGAATGCCTTGTCCATGATATCGGGCAGTGCCTCGGGATCGTCCACCCGCCAAGCACGCTTGACCACGGGCTCCAAAATCTTATACTGGGTGGCGTCGCCGTGCATGTTGACCTCTTGATGGGGATGCTTGCCGAAGTAGTAGCTGGGCACGTCGCCCGCGATGACCACCATGGGGATAGAGTCAAAGGCGGCATTTGCCACGCCGGTCAGTACGTTGGTCAGACCGGGCCCCAGGTGACACATAACTACGGAAGCCTTGTGGGTGACACGGGCGTAGCCGTCCGCGGCAGTAGAGGCCACAGACTCATGGCGGTTGGAGACGTAAGTCACCTTTGTGCTGCGGGACAAAGCGTCCAGCATTCCGATGACCGTGTGTCCGCACAGGCCGAACACATATTTCACATCTCTGCGCTCCAGGTAATCTACCATCAGTTCGGATACTAATTTTTTGCTCATTGTTGCTGCCTCCTAAAGATCCGGCGCTCTGCTGGGCAGAGCCGGGTTTAATAAACGAAATATTAGACCGCCGGGTCAAACGCGCACTTCCACAGTTCAGACAAGGCTTGGGCCGTTGCGGGCTCGGAATTGATCAAACACCTTGCCGCTGCGGATAATAAAATCCCGAAAGTATTCAGCCGCAGGGGGAATATACCGGTCTTTACACCACATCAGGTACAAATCCCGCTGAGGGATGTTGTCGGAAATGGGGAGAATCTTGATGTTATAAGGCGCGCCGCCCAGAGGATAGGGGGTAATGGCTACCCCGTGGTTTGCGGCCACAAGACCGTACATGACGATATCCTGTGGCGTCTCAGCCAAAATATTGGGATGGATATTCAGGGACTCAAACATCTCGCGGCTTTGATAATGCAGCTGCGAGGTGCTGTCAAAATCAATGAAAGATTCCTGGTCCAGTTCCTTCAGACTCGCGCTCTCACGCCTGGCCAATCGGTGAGCAAAGGGAACCAGCAGGACCAATGGATGGGTACCCAGCTTCACATGCTCCACCCGGGGGTCATCAATCCAGGTGGCAAAGGCCAAGTCTGTTTTTCCGGACAGCAGACGATCCTGAATGGCATAGAAGCTGTCCTGAGAAAATTGAAAGCGAACGCCCACTCGGTTGGTCTCAGACAGATAGCGGACAATAAGATCTGGCAGAAACTGAGCCAGAGAGGGGAAACCCGACAGAGTCACAGTGCCGGAGTTGGGGTTAATATACTCCTGCAGAGTGGAGATTCCTGTCTCCAAAGATTCCAGGGTTTTTTGAACATGGGGGAGGAACAGCTCACCATATTTCGTCAGCTTGACGTTACGCCCGTTTCGCGTAAATAATTTCACATTCAGTTCCGCCTCCAGTTCCTGAATGGCGTGGCTGAGAGTGGACTGGCTGACATACAGCTTTTCCGCTGCCTGGGTGTAGTGTTCCAACTCTGCGATGGTCTGAAAGTACTGCAACTGTTTTAGGTTCATGGCTGTCGCTCCTTCCGCAATAAAACGGGATCGGTGATCCTCTCCGGCTATTATCGCTTATGGACAGCAATTTGTCAGGTACTTTTAAAAATTTTATAACTTATTCGCAACCTGCCGACTGGACTCCCGGGTGCTCAGAGCCACATCGGCGGAGATCAGCAGCAGTCCGATAAAAAAGGTGGGCCGAAATTGCTCCCCCAAAATTAGTGCGCTCAGCAGCGCTGAAAAAGTGGGCTGCAGGGGGTAAAACAGCGAACAGGTACTGGCAGGAAGGAGGGACAGGCATTTCGTCCAGGTAAACTGGGACAGGCCTGAGCCAATCAACCCCAAGTACAGCACCACAGCCACAGCTTTGGGGGAAATGACGACTGACTGATGAAGGGCACTGAAGATCCCGGCCGGAATGTGAAAGATCAGGCTGATTGCCATACTGTACGTTGTGACCAGAATGGCCGGATAGCTAGCTGTGAGGCGGCGCATATACACCGAGGCCGTTCCCCAACATAATACAGAGATCAGCACCACGGCAATACCCAACAGGTCACTCTGACCGCCTGCGCCACTGGTGACGACTGCGGTTCCCGCCAGTGCCAAGATAAGACAGAGAACCTTAACCCGTGTGATCCGCTCCTTGAGAATCAAGGCAGCCATCACTGTAACTGATACCGGGGTCAGCGAGTTGATCAGGGAGGCCATGGATGCGCCGGTCAGGGAGATTCCCAACTGAATCAGCGAGATTGTAAGGAAATAGCCTAGGAAGCCCACCAGAATAAAATATTTCCAATCCTTCCGGGCGATTTTTGTGCTAAGCTGTCCGCGGGCCATCAGAAGCAAGGGTGCCATCGCCACCGTACACCGAAGGCAAGCCACTAACTGAGGTGGAATATCCTTGGCTATCATTTTTCCGGCAACATACACGCTTCCCCAAAAGAAGAAGGTGAGCAACAACGGGAAAAAAGCCCGGTTGTTTGGTGCAGAATTCATGAAGGGACTCCTTCCTGTGCTATGAAATGAGCGGCCGGGCCGTCGCCGCCAAAAGGCGCCAGCCCGGCCACATCACGCAGTGATGTATGCTATCCCAAATTAGCCCGCAGCCAGAGCGTTCTGAAGGGTGGTACCCAGGCCGCCGACGTCGCCGTCGATTTTGGTGTACAGATCCTTCACGCCCTGGAGATTCAAAACCTCGTCAAAGAAAGAGTTATCATACTGGATAATGGTCATACCGGCCTTCTCCAGAGCAGCCTTATTGTCGGTGTCGATCTGAGCCAGCTGGGGACGCATCTCGCTCATAGCCTCGGACACAGCCTGGTCCAGAGCAGCCTGATAAGCGGGATCCAGAGAAGCATAGGCGTCCTTGTTGATGCAAATCTGGTTAACATACAGGATGTGGTTGGTGCAGGCCAGATACTTCTGAACCTCGTTGAAGTTGTTGCCCACGATGGTGTCGGCAGCATTTTCCTCTGCATCCACAGCACCGCTCTGCAAGGCAAAATACAGCTCGGAGAAGGCCAGGGGAGTGGGCTCGGCACCAATGGCGGTCCAGAAAGCCATATGGTTGTTATTTTCCATGGTGCGGATCTGCATTCCCTTGAAGGAAGCCAAATCCTTCAGATCCTTGTTGGCGGTGGTCAGACGATAGGTAGCGTTCTGCAGGAAGCCAAGCAGATGGAAGCCGGCGGTTTCATAGGCGTCGGATATCTGCGTCTTGAACTGGGAGTCGGAGCCATTGAGTACCTTGTCAATGGTATCGCCGTCGTACTTGGAGAAGACCATGGGGAGGTCAAAAACCGCCATCTGGGGAACAAAGGAGACCACAGGAGCAGTCTGGCAGACTACGATCTGGATGTCGTTGCTCTGCATCTGGCGAAGCAGGTCGGCATCGCCGCCCAAGTCGCCGTTGGGATGGTAATCGATGGTCAGCTTATCGCCAGTTATTTCAGCCACTTTGGAAGCCACCAGTTGACCAAAGATCTGACCGGCAGCACCCTTGCCTGTGGAGTCGGCACCCACCAACTCCACGGGATCCAGGTTGGCATAGGGGTCATCGGTACCCTGAGAGGTGGAAGCGGAGCCGGAGGTGGAAGCGGAGCCAGCAGCGGGCTTGCTGCCACAGGATGCTAAGGACAGTGCCATTGCCAGGGACAGGAACAGAGCTGTAAACTTTTTCATTGATTTTTCCTCCTTCTTTTAATCCAATGCGCTTTATATTTTGTCCCCCGCCTCCGAAAGCCGAAGGCGGGGAGGGACAAACAAAACGGGACGATCAGAGCATGTTTACCAGGGCTACGCTGAACCAGGGAATATAGGTAATCAAGGCCAGGGCAATCAGAAACGCAATGATAAAGGGGACGGCTCTCCGTGCCACGGCCATAGGGGGTTCCTCCGACAGGTTGCCAGCCACAAACAGATCCAGTCCGAAGGGGGGCGTGGCAAGGCCGATAGACAGGCAGCACACCAGAATTACACCGAAGTGGACCGGATCCACGCCCAGCTTTTGCACAGCGGGCAGCAGTACGGGAGCCAGAATGATAATGGCGGGGCCGGTGTCCATGACCATACCCAGAATCAGGAAGATCAGAACCAGAACGGAGAGTACCGTGAAACTGGAGTGGAAGTTGTTCAGAATAAAGCTCTCCACGACCTTGGTGGCTTTCGTCAGAGACAGTACGCGTCCAAAGGCAGTGGCAAAGGCCAGAACAAAAGCCAGACCGCCGTAAGTCTTGACGGAACTGCACAGGAGAGGAATCAGATCTTTAAACTGAATGGATTTGTAAATAAACAAAGAGACAATCAGCGCGTAAAATACGGAAACGCAAGCAGCCTCGGTGGGGGTGAACTTGCCAGTGTAGATACCGCCCAGAACGATGACAGGGCACAGAAGCGCCCAGAAACTATCCAGAAACAGCTTCCCCAAGCCCTGGCCTTTCAGTTCGGTCATCTTCTGGTCAATCAGTGTCCGATCCTCACCCTTGCGTATGCAGTAATAAACGGCATAGGCCATCAGGAAAAGGCCGATCAGAATGCCGGGGAACACGCCGCCAAGAAACAGGTCGCCGGTGGAGACACCAGTGGCCAAAGAATAGAGCACAAAGGGAATGGAGGGCGGGATGATGACGCCCAGGCCGCCGGCTACGGCAACCAGTCCGGCACTCCACCGGCGCTCATAGCCCAGGCTGACCATGAAGGGGATGCACATGGAACCCACGGCGGCGGTGGTGGCCGGTCCGGAGCCGGAGATAGCTCCGTAGAACAGGCAGGTCAGAATCACCGCGCAGGGGACGCCGCCGGGAAGGCGGCCCACAAAATAGGCAAAGAAGTTGAAGAGCTTTTTGGAGATGCCGCCCTCAGCCATGATGACGCCGCCCAGAATAAACAGAGGGACCGCCAGAATGGGGGTGGAGTTGGCACCGGAGAATGCGTTATTCAGCAGCTGAACAATGGATCCGCCCTTGTCCATCAGAAGGATGGGAGCTGCGGAGCCCAGGATCATGCTGATACCGATGGGGACGGAGACCGCAATGGCCACCAGGAACACGATAAATACCAATAATGCTGCCATTATTCGTTCTCCCCTTCCTCACCCTTGGCCATCGCGGCCTCTTCGGCTGCGTCCTTTATGGTTTGCTCCAGGGTGGTCAGTTCTTTTTCGTGGAAGTGAATCATATGGATGATCGCCTGCTGCAAGCCGCGGACGGTTCCAAGTGCGAAGCCGATGAGCATGACGATATATACAATCCACATGGGCCACAGCATAGCTGGAGAAGCTTCGCCGCTTTTCAGCACGTCTTTGAGAACCGACACGGAGTACACGGTCAGAAGACCCATAGAGGCGGTGACAATCAGGTCCACCAAGATATTAACGACCTTGCGAAGGGTTCCGGGTACCAGATCCAGCAGCACGCTGACACGGAGCATACTGCCCTTTCGGATGGTGTAAGGAAGGGAAAGGAACACGCTCCAGATCCAGCAGAAGCGGCAGAATTCTTCCGCCCACTGCAACGCGGCGAGCTGCGGGATATTTCGGATGATGACCTGAATCAGACTGACGCTGAAAATCACCACCAGCAGAATAACCAGAAGGGATTCTTCAAAGTGGTCATCCAGCCATTTGATTGCTTTCATTTTCTACCTCCTTGTAATTTAAAGGAATTACTGTCTCTGCTCGGCCAGGATGGCCAGCAGCTCCAGACGCATGGCCTCCACAGGCGCCTTTTGCCCAGTCCACAGCTCAATCTGCGCGGCACCCTGATGGAGCGACATGCCAAGGCCGTTGAGAACCCGGCAGCCTTTTTCCTCAGCGTTGAGCAAGAACTGTGTTTTGTCTGGATTGTAGCAGGCGTCAAAATAGAACTGGCTGGGCTGAATGTACTCGGGGGGCATCGGAGATTGCCCAACGGTAGCTCCCATACCAATGCCGCTGGCGTTCAGCACCACATCGCAGGCAGCCAGCTTGGACAGGTCTCCATAATGCACAAATTCGGCCACCGGGGCAAAACTCTCATTGATGTCTGCGGTCAGCGATTTGGCACAGGGTTCAAAGGCATCGGTGATATAAATTTTCCGAGCCCCGTAGTGGGCAAGGACGGAACACATGGCCCGTCCGGCGCCGCCGCCGCCGAAGCAGAAGAACACGGACTGATCTACCTCAATGCCGCCATCTTGGGTAAGCGATGTGTAAAAGCCTATGCCGTCGGTGTTGTAACCAATCAGCTTGCCTTCCGGTGTCTTGACCACCGTATTGCTGGCGCCCATCTTTCGGCACAGGGGATCTAGCTCGTCGAGGTAACGCAGTACACGAACCTTGTTGGGTTTTGTAACGGCGAAACCGGCAAAATTCATGTACCGCAGTCCGCCTACAATTTCACCCAGATGCTCCTTGTCCGCCTCGGTATAAAAGTAGAGCATGTTCAGACCGGCAGCTTCATAACCGGCGTTCTGCATCCGAGCGGCAAAGGACTGACCCAGAGGCGTACCAATCAGCGTAACCATTTTCGTGTTAATATCGATTTTCATACAGCAACCTCGTTTCCATATTTCAGATAAGCGGTTACAGACCGTGCTGAAGGCAATATGCCTTGGCAGTATCCAAACAGCGGGCCGCATGTCCGGCGGCGCCCAGCTCTGCAATGCGCTTGATATTGGGCAGTTCAATGGAACAGGGATTGTCAGGTAGCGCCTTCAGCAGCCCTGCCAGATCTACCGCACCCTCGCCACAGTAGGCGCGGCCCTCTCGGACAACCTGCATGAACTCAGTGTTAATCTCCTTGGGGCAGTCACACAGGTGAATTAGGCCGAACCGTTCCGGTTCCAGCGCACGGATGTCTTCCGGTGTGACTTTACCCCAATAAACATAGATCATGTCCATCAGAATCTTGAGGTTCGGAGCATTTACCTTGTCCTGAATTTTCACCGTATCGGCTAAGGTGGTCAGTCCGGAGACGATTGGAAATTCAAGGTTGATGGTCAACCCAAACTCGTTTGCCTGCTCACAGATCATACCCAGACGGTCAACTGCGAAGGCGTACTCCTGCGTCCAGACGCTGGACAGTACTTGGGTCGCACCCAGCTTGGCGCCCTGTTCAAAAGCTCCACGGTAGTCGGAAGGAAGATCTTCCCGAATACGAACCAGCTCGATGTCCAGCAGCTTCATACCCGTTTCCCGGAGCTTGTCACGAATGGCGCAAGCCAAATCCGGATCCCGTTCCAGGCAGACGGGAGGTTCACCTGGAAGCCCCATGGGGATAGTCCGCAAACTGACATAATCGAAACCTGCATCTTTGGCTAAGGCAATCTGATCCACGGGATTAATCCCCGGAACCGTAAGATATGCCAACGAAAATTGCTTCATTATGGACTCCTTTCATGTGCGCTTGGCAATATTGCTAATTTCTGTTTGGATACAGCCAGATTTTATATTGAAACTATCAATCTAGTCTAATACTTATTTTCTATTTATTAATCGATAATTTTCATAATAACAGTTGATTTGTTTGTTTTATTTTGCCTATTGCTTAAAATTTTGCATAAGCTAATTGTCGCATATTCCAAAATATTGGGTTTTAACAAGTACCATTTTTAATGTATCCTTTGCGTGAGAGTAAAAAGGTGAGCTTGTGGATTCAATATTATTGCCTTGATAAAGGAAATCTATGTGATGATAAAAAAAATGTATTGGAATCTTTGACTCGTCTCCCTTAATATAAAGAAAAAAGTAAAGCTAGGAGGGATAAATCATGAAATTACCGTCATCAGTGGCTCTGTGCGAGGTTGGATTGCGGGACGGTTTGCAAAACGAAAAGGTACTGCTCTCCACTCAGAAAAAGCTGGAGCTGTTGCGCGGCCTGATCGATGCCGGCTTCCGTGTAATCGAGGTTGGCTCCTTCATGCACCCCAAGGCGGTTCCTCAAATGGCAGATACCGACGAGGTATACCGGCTGATTGGGGATGTGCCGGGTGTGGAACTCCGTGCACTGATTCCGAACCTGCGTGGAGTGCAGCGTGCAGTGGATTGCGGCTGCAAAAAGGTCAAGCTTAATGTCTCTGCCAGTCGGCAGCATAATCTGAAAAATCTGAATATGACCCCCGAGGAGAGCGTCGCTGGATTTGCATCCTGCGTTCAGGCCGCCGGGGAACATGGAATCGAAATTTCCGGTTCTATATCTATGCCCTTCGCCTCCCCCTGGGAGGGACGCATTCATCAGGAGGATGTGGATGCTATCATTGAAGCCTACTTGAAGGTCGGAATTACCGAGATTTCGCTGTCAGACGCATCCGGCATGGCGGTTCCCAACCAAGTCTACGATATGTGCGCCCATGTGCGGGAGACGTATCCGCAGGCCTCCTGGTGGCTGCATTTCCACAATACCCGCGGGCTGGCCCTGGCCCATATTATGGCTGCCACGGGGGCCGGGGAGGGTCAGGTT
>Ga0183100_1001099_pt1 | contig 14907 bp, 10 predicted proteins | sample Biomet2_FD_127789 | JGI IMG/M metagenome (GOLD analysis project Ga0183100, IMG submission 127789) | Microbial communities from bioreactor (seeded with anoxic lake sediment) at LBNL, California, USA - Biofuel metagenome 2 | ecosystem: Engineered > Bioreactor > Anaerobic > Unclassified ...
CGGGCTTCACCGGTAACTTTTACATTATCAGAATTTTTTTCTAATTTAGCTACACGGACACCTAGCTGATTTAATTCATCCGCAAATTCTGCAACTAATTTGTCATTGGAACTGATAGCGCCTTTTGCTAATGCTCTGGCTACAATTTGAGCCATTTCGTAACGGGTCATATGCTCATTACCTTTAAAGCTGCCATCGGGGTATCCATCTACAACCCCTGCCGCAGATAGTTTAGCTACAGCTGCATAAGCCCAGTGCCCCGCAGGAACATCAGAAAAAGGGTTGGCAGCCAAAGCGGTAGCGCTTATTCCAAGCGCCATAGTTAGTGCTAATACCAAAGTTTTTTTCATAATACACCTCTCAAAATAATATTTTATAAAACAAAAAAACCATCTTCATACGAAGACGGTTTTAACAAACTTAAATAAGAGAAAACCCTCTCATCATAGGTATGTACTGTCACTCGCAGTGTCAACTATAGTAAGGGCAGCGTATTTTAGCAATACTGCGGCGGGACCGCGTCGGATAAAAATCCGAACTTAACTTTTAATGCGAGAACCCTTACAAGGTTTATTTACATAAGAATTATAACACATATCGTTAGTAAGTCAAGCTAATTAGTAGAGGTTACCAATAAAACTTAGAGTATGAGTGTAATCTTGTTTTTCTTGTACAAAATAAGTATAATTAGTGGAAGTAAAGCGTTAGAAGATTTTGGTGGGGGGAGCAGGATGAAATTTGGCTCGAAAATTCTGACAGTTGGAGTGCTACTTTTAGGAGTTTTGTCTCAACCGCTTCATGTGACGGAGGCAGCTCAGGTATTTGCTCAACAGTATGGATTTAATAACAAAGGTGAGTTGCAGCAACCACTGATGATTTCTTTTAAGGCAAAAGAATCAACGCAAATAAAAGCAGTAGTTTCGCCCCTAGATGAATTACATAATATATTATTGATTGCTTTTCCTGAGGGGAGAGAGATTTTTGCCGTTAATTTGTTTAAAGGATATGATTATGCTTTATATAAGGTTGGACTGAGAGATAATGAACATCAAGAGCTGTTGGTACTTAGCTATGGTAAACGTGGTACAGGAAGAACAGCGTTAAAGGGTGTGGATATTATTGGAGCCAATGATATTACGGGGCAAGTAGTATTATTGCCGGTAGTAGGATTCAAAGAAGTTACGCTCTTTAATAGTCCTTTGCAGGTGAGGCCTGACAAGACTGTTGTACTATTTAGAGATAAAATTCAATCAATGGTATCAATTAGTTGGGATAAAAGCCAAAAACAATTTAGTGTTTCTGGGGTAGAATAGGAGAGAAAAAAATATGGAAATTGAAAAAGAATTTAAGAAGTATATGGACATTTATAAGTCAGATGAGGAATTGACCAAAATTATGGGACTGATTACTTTTGAAAATATATTTAACTTAGGGTTTTTAAAGGCTAACAGTAAGTTTACTTCTATGGATGATATGATTTGGCGTAGTGGGTTTGGAATTATGAATTTGATGGAAGTGGAAAATGTTAATCAGGATAAGTGGAATGAGTATATTGCCAAAAATACAGAATGTAAGACTTGGCATGAGTTTGGTAAATTAGCTATGATTGATTGGATGAAAGTAACTTTGCAGCTTGCGGAGGACGCTAGGGCTAGGGGAGAACAATTAGTAACTCCAATTTCCAAACCGTCTGAGGAGCAGTAATACTTTAATATAGCCATGTTGAAGGGATGTCATGCTTATTTGAGCAGGGCATTCTTTTTTTGATGAATAAATATAATAATGGTATAGTATACTTCCCTACTATTTCATTGAAATACCGAACAAATTTTCGCTTTTCTTATTGCAAAACATAAAAATTCGTGCTATCATACAAATAACGAACAGATGTTTGCGAAAGGCGGGACAATAAAATGCAAAAGTTTATGCTAATTATTATTATGTGCTTAGCTGTTTATTTTGGTCATGGCATACTAAATATGGAAGCTTCTGATGTACCAATGCATCGGCAGCAGGTAATTGTTCATAGTGGAGATACCCTTTGGGCTATAGCATCTAGATGGACAGAGAAAAATGAAGATGTGCGTGAAGTACTATATCGTATACAACAGGAAAACACGTTAAAAGGCAATGTATTTTTACAACCGGGGCAAAAGATAATAGTACCGGTAAGAGCAAGTAATGAAATGTTGGCACAAAAATAAAAATAGTTCATGGCAGCTTATAAACTGCCATGAACTATTTTTATTTATTGATATAACATAGAAAGTAGATATGGTATACTAAAATACAGAAGTATATATGTAGGGAGGCGAACTTTATGACAACAGTTAGACAAATAAATTTGTTTAATCCTATATTAAATAATATTGATAGGGCGGAAACAAAACGTTATGCGGGAATGGGGCGCAGTATCCATTTCCCGGAAGCCATTGTTTATGAAGCTTGCTCTATCGTTATGTTGGAAAAACATGTTAAGACAGTCTGGACACTGTATGATTACGATTGTAAATCCGGTTGTATTAACGGAGATTATAAAATTGTCAGTAAGGCGCTTCTTAAGCATTTAAGTGGTTCTAAACAGGTGATACTAATGGCTGCTACAGTTGGCGACGGGGTAGAAGTAGCTAGCAAAAAGTATTTTGAGCAGGGTGAATATGCTTTAGGGCTTTTAATTGATGCAGCTGCTACGGCAGCTGTAGAGCAAGCAGCTAATGCACTTTGCGCTATGCTTACAGCACAGTTTATAAATCAGGGTATTATTTTAACGGCACGATTTAGTCCTGGGTATGGCGATTGGTCTTTGGAGGAACAGGAAAAAGTTGCACCTTTGGTTCATGTAACAGCTATAGGAGTAAAATTAACAAATGCTAAAATGCTCATTCCCAGGAAAAGCATTACAGCAGTGGTGGGACTACAAACTACCGGCGGCAAAGATAATAAAACAGGGTGCGGTCAATGTACCAAAAAAGACTGTATAATGCGGAGGGTTAAGTAATGATAAAGATTTTTGAGGGTGCGATGGGCACATCCTTACAGGCTATGGGAATTGCCGATCAACCATGTCCGGAATACGCTTCAGTAAAGTATCCGGATGAGGTGATGAATATTCACAAAGCTTATGTGGATGTTGGTGCAGATATTTTGGAGTGCAATACCTTTGGTGCTAATCCTTTGAAATTAGCCCAATTTGGCTTAGCAGATGATACGGAGAAAATAAATATAGCCGGCGTAACAGCAGCTCGTAGAGCGGCAAAAAAAGGTGTGGAAATAGCGGGGAATATAGGACCAAGCGGAAGACTAATAGCTCCCTTGGGAGATTTGAATTTTGATGAGGCTTGTGAATCTTATGCACGTCAAATAAAAGCTTTAGCCAGTGCCGGAGTAGATTATATTTTATTTGAAACTATCATAGATTTGCAAGAAATGCGGGCAGGAGTATTAGCTGCTAAATCCATTTGCAATTTACCAATAATTTGCCAACTAACGTACGATGCAATGGGACGTACTGTAACAGGAACGGATCCTAGCACAGCGGCTGCTATTTTGGAACCATTGGGGGCCAGCATAATTGGCATGAATTGTTCTTTAGGGCCTGAACAACTGTTGCCGTTGGTGCGAGAGTTGGCTTTGTCTACAACCCTTCCTATCAGTGTACAGCCGAATGCTGGTTTGCCATTTATTAAAGATGGGAAAACATGCTTTCCCTTGACACCTAAAGAAATGGGATATTGGGCCCCAAAATTAGTAGAGGCCGGGGCTACAATACTGGGAGGTTGTTGTGGTACTACTCCTGCTCACATAAAAGCTATGAAGGAAGCAGTAAAGGGTATGGACCCAATAGCAAGAACGATACTGCCAGCTGGAGTAAGGCTTGCTTCCCGCAGCAAAAGTGTTTGGCTGGGGAAAGGGCACCCTACAGTTCTTATTGGTGAACGTATTAATCCCAGCGGTCGTAAAGCTATGGCGGCGGAAATCAAGACAGGAAATTTAACAGCTGTAAAAAGAGAAGCGTTGATACAAGTAGAAGCAGGTGCGGGCGTTTTAGATATTAATATGGGCGTGCCTGGTATGGAACAAAAGAAACTTATGGGACAGGTGGTAGGAGAACTGGCCATGTTAGTAAATGTGCCTTTTTCTATTGATAGTGTGGAGCCAGAAGTTTTGGAAGCAGGCCTTAGAGCTTTTGCTGGGCGGGCGTTGATTAATTCAGTTAGTGATAAAGCAGGCGTGAAAGAAAAGGTTTTTGCTCTAGCTAAAAAATATGGTGCAGCAATTTTAGTTTTGCCTTTAGGTGAAAAAGGGTTACCTAAGACCACAGGTGAACGAATAACTATTGCCAAAAAATTAATTGCCGAAGGAAAGGCTGCCGGACTAAAAGATAATGATTTTATGCTGGATCCGTTGGTTTTAACAGTAGCATCCGATGGACAGGCTCCCTCAGAAACTTTAAATACCTTGCGGGAATATGGTAACGTCTTTGGTTATCCAACTACTATGGGCCTTAGTAATGTCTCCTTTGGTTTACCTGGGCGCGAAGATATCAATGCGGCCTTCTATGCTTTGGCTTTAGCTAGTGGTTTGAATGCACCTATTATCAATCCTTGTAATGCTAAGATAAGAATGATGACAGAAACAACTAACGTTCTTTTGGGCTTTGATAACCAAGGTGTTAATTATAGTAAGAATTATGTAGCTGCAAAAACTATCCCCGTAGCTGCAGTAACGGAAGAAGACGTTTTAGGAGCTCTTGCCGGTGCCGTAATGTGTGGTGAGAAGGAAAGAGCTGCTCATTTGACTTTGCAGGCTTTTGCTGAAGGCCATGATCCTCGTGAAATTACGGCGGAGGCATTGGTTAAAGGAATGAATATTATAGGTGATGATTTTGGAGCAGGCCGTACTTTTTTACCTCAAGTAATGTTAGCTGCAGAAGCTATGAAAAGTGCCTTTGATGCTCTAAAAACAAAAATAAATGTTGAGGATTTGCCTTGTCTAGGAAAAGTAATTTTGGCTACGGTTAAGGGCGATGTTCACGATTTAGGTAAGAACATAGTTGGAGCACTTTTGTCTAACAGTGGGTTTAACGTTGTAGACTTGGGCAAGGATGTAGAACCAGAGGTTATTTTAGCCGCTGCTGAAAAAGAAAAACCTGATATTGTGGGTCTTTGTGCTTTAATGACCACAACTTTGGGGGCGATGGGAGAAACCATTAAATTACTCCAGCAAAAAACTACAACTACTATCATGGTAGGCGGTGCGGTACTCACGCAAGAATATGCTACGGAAATTAAAGCTGATTTGTACGCGGCGGACGGTGTGCAGGCTGTAAAATTAGCAAAAAAAGTAGTTGAGGAATAAAGTCTAAGTTATTCCTATAATCATAGCCATCCTTATGTTAGATTTTAGTACTAGGAAAAAAGAGGAGGAATATATATGACAAAAGAAACGCTTATGGAAGATATTGATTTTGATAAAGAGGCAGAAAAAATATGTCGCTGGGGAGCAGCTAGAGCTAGTGTTATTGCCGTGACACCAGTATTAGGAACAGTAGCTCTTATGGCCAATGAAGTTTACATGATTATGCGGCTGGCTGATGCCAGAGGTGAAAAGCTAGAAGACGGTGCTATTTCGGGACTTTTGGGATCGTTGGGCGCTAGTTTTGTAGGGCAGACTTTATTTACACTTATTCCTTTTGCTCCAGTGCAAATTCCTTTAGCTATTGCTATTACCTATGGTGTTGGTAAGGCTGCTAGTGCTTGGCTTAAAGCTGGACAACCGGTAGATTTAGCACAATTCAAAGAAGTTTTTAACGAGGCCCGAGATGAAGGTATGGCTAAATTCAAAGAATTCTCTCAGATGGAATCTAAGGACATACCTTTGGGAGATGAGAGCAAAAAATTTAAGTTCGCGTCAGAACCCATTTTTAATAAAATAAAAGGACAAGCGGATACGGCTGCTGACAAGGTGGAAAACACTTTGGCTGATGCCTGGAAATGGTTACAGCCATTGAAAGAAAAAAGCGAACGCTGGCTTACTGCACAAAAATGGGACGCGATCTCTCATGGTGGTTTGACGATTCCTTATTCAGATGTGCAGGAAAAATTAGCGAAATCGTTGGAGAATAGTGATTTCACTTTACAGGGAGTTAACTACTGCGATTCTGCGCAAATAGAAGTGCATATAGAACACAAAAAACATGGTAAAATAAAATTGGTACTTTCTACGGAAGAATTCACTATTAATAGCAAGGAAGCTTATGTGCGCTTGAAAGTTAATGGGTTTGAAGTATTGGATAATGATTTTGCCCAGCTTATCGTGGAAACTATGGGGACTAAATTAATTATGTCCATTATCAATGCTATTTTCAATGAAACCGTTTTGGAAAAAGAAGATTTTACTTGTAATTACTATGACAGTGTTTTAGAAGTGCATTTTACGCAACTTATTCAAAATAGTAAGATTGTTCAAATTAGTTTTATGGATAAGAACATTTTGAATTTTGTCCAATTCGTCGCGCTTATTCCAACGGAGTCAGGCTTGTTAGTGAAGAGCAATTTGAGAAAGTAAACAGCATATAAAAAGCTGCATCCGGCTATAATAGTAACCGGATGCAGCTTTTTTATTATCAAACTTTCTTAATATTATCAACAAATAGCAAGAGCCTATTTGCAATGTTAACATCGCTGACCCCACTGTCAAAATCCAGCGATAACAAATTCATTTGTGGGTAGAGAGTTTTAATTTTTTTCTCCATACCTTTGGCAACAATGTGATTTGCAATGCAGCCGAAAGGCTGCAAGCTGATAACATTGTTTATTCCTTGCTTAGCAAATGTTACTACTTCTCCGGGGAGGAGCCATCCCTCGCCAAATTGTGCAGCTAAGTTAATAATTTCGCCACCGTTTTTAGCATCATTAAAGATGTTGGTAAAAGGCATGAAATAGTGGAATTCTTTACCCAATTCATTGACTTTTTGAATTTGTTTATCAATCCATCTATAAAGTGTATTTACAATAAAATTAGGGATATGGTCTTTTTGTAAATTCATCTGCTCATTTACCTGTCTGTTTACAAAACTTTGCATAAAGAAGTTAGTAAGTATGGGGGGAATAACTTCAATATCATGTTCAATCATCCATTTGGAAACATTTTTATGAGCAAAAGAATTAAACTTTAAATAGATTTCTCCTACAATGCCAACTTTAGGTAATTGTTTATCTGCAGAGGTTATAGAATTAAATTCATTAGCAGCTTTGGATAGCAATTGCATGAGACCTTTGGAATCATTAAATTTAATGCGTTCTTTAGCTAATTCCAAATATTTATTTTTCAACTTTTTGGCAACACCTTTACTAGTTTCGCGTACAACGGCAGCATAATAGAACTTGGCGATACAATCGCTGTATAACAATATAGCAACGGCAATGTGAAGAATTTTCAGCCAGTTAACTTTAAAGCCAGACTGTCTATTTTTTATTGTGTTATCCAGTGCCACAGAAATAACGGGAACGGTTCTGAAACCTGCGTCTATTAAAGCACGCTTAATAAGGGAGATATAGTTCGAGGCACGACACTGGCCACCGGTTTGTGTAACGACTACAGCAGTTTTTAGGCAATCGTATTTACCGGATTTCAGCGCCTTGATGATATCTCCTACGACCAAAGTAGCAGGATAACAAACCTCATTATTGGCATATTGTAAACCACATTCCGCCGAGGCTTTGTCGCTGGCTGGAAGGATGTCAATATCATAGCCGGTGAGTTTAAAGAAAGAGGGAATTAGGGGAGAAATAAAAGGGGTGAAGAAGGGGGCAATAATTTTATAGTTTTTTTTGTCTTCAGTAAATTCAGCGGTGTCTAAAAATGGCTGTTTTACTAAGGCTTTATTACTATTGAATTTTATGCTCTCTACGACAGAGCGAACACGCAATTTCAAAGAACCAATGTTGTTGACATCATCAATTTTTAAGATGGTCAGGGTTTTCCCGTGGCAGGCCAATATACCACGTACTTCGTCCAGAAGAAACGCATCAGGACCACAACCAAAGGAAGTCATTTGCATGAAATGCACATCGCTTGCTTGGTTAGCAACCCATTGTGCTGCTTTTAAAATACGATTAATATACGCCCATTGTTCCACAAGGAAAGACTCGTTTGTAGATAAGTTATTGTCATTTCGAGCTATATCTTCACTTATAACATTAATGCCCATAGCGGAAATCAAGTTGGACAATTTGTGCTGAACTAGTGGGTCGGTGTGATATGGACGCCCGGCCAAAAGAACCGTAATGCTCCCGTTTTCTTTACTATGTGCGAAAATATCTTCGTCTCTAGCCTTAATCTTGTCTTCATACTTACGCTGTTCAGCAAGTGCTAATTTAACAGCCATGGCAGCTATAGATTTTTTAATGCCAAGGCCGGATAAGTAATTAAGGCACTGGGTAGTTAGTAATTTTTCGTTTTTAAAGGTTATTACCGGGGAGTCAATGGGAATTTTGTTCTCTAAGTCTATTACACTTTTGATAACATCGGAGTAGCCTGAAACAATCGGACAATTGAAACTATTAGTTTGTTTCGTGCTTTCTTGTTTTTCATAAACTACATAGGGCATGAAAATGCGATCAACTTTTTTGTCCAACAGATTATAAATGTGACTATGAGCTAATTTAGCAGGGAAGCATATGTTGTCAGACATGATACTATGAATGCCATCTTCGTAATTTTTAAAAGTTGAAGGATCTGACAGACAGACCTGTAATCCACAGGCATCAAATAATTTGTGCCAAAATGGATAATTTTCGTACATATTTAAGCAACGAGGCAGGCCAATAGTTTTGCCGCTAATTTGGGTGTTCTTGCGGTTAAACAGATAGTTATATTTATCGCTATAGATATTTTCGCCGTTAGTGGCATCGCTGCCGTGGTTAGAAAATATTTTCTCACATTTGTTGCCGGAGAAATAAATATTACCATTAGCAAAGTTGTATTTATTGATATAACAATTATTTTCGCAGCCACTGCACTGCATTGATTGCGTAGTATAATTAGCTGCTTCGATTATATTTTCCAAGGCAACGACGCCAGCGCTTTTTTCTTTAGCATAAAGGGCACAACCATAAGCACCCATTATTTCAGGAATATTACTGCGATGCACAATGACGCCGGTCAGTAATTCAAAGGTGCGAACTACGGAATCATTTTTCATAGTTCCACCCTGTAAAACAATCTCAGTGCCTAATTCGGCAGTGCTTTTGAGTTTTAATACTTTATAAAGACAATTTTTTATTACAGAGTAAGAAAGCCCAGCAGCTATATCACCAATAGTAGAACCTTCCCGTAAAACTTGTTTTACTTTGGAATTCATAAAAACTGTACAGCGAGTTCCTAGATCACAAGGATTTGTGGCTAAGCAAGCTGCGTTGGCAAAATCGGTTACAGAAAAACTCATGTTTTTAGCAAAAGTTTCTATGAAAGAACCACAGCCGGATGAGCATGCCTCATTTATTTCCATGCGGGATAATACATTGTTTTCGATAAAAATAGCTTTCATATCTTGTCCGCCAATATCCAAAATAAAGGAAACTTGGGGGTTTATTTTTCGCGCAGCCAAATAATGAGCAATGGTTTCAATAATGCCATTGCCTAATTTAAAGGCCGCTCTTATTAAATCTTCGCCATAGCCGGTAGAGCAGCTACCCATTATTTTAGGATTTGCGCTATTTTTTTGGCAGGCAAAAGCAAATTGTGTCAAGCCTTGTTGCACTGCTGCGATAGGATCACCAGTGTTTGGAGAGTAGTAGGAAAACAAAATATTTTCTTTATCATCAACTACCACAATTTTTGTTGTGGTTGAGCCGGAATCAATTCCTATATAGGCCGGACCGATATATTTTTCTAAAGGGGTTTGCTCAACATTGTCACGTTTTTTTTCTTCTTTCCACAGCTCATATTCTTGAGGCGAAGAAAATATAGGTGGCAAATTATTATTTGTTTGCATGTTTTGCAAGGGTTTTTCGTTTAATGAGACAATGAGTGTATCTAAATCAATAACTTGCTGCTCGTTGGTTGCATAAAGTGCAGCACCCCAAGCAGGAATCAAATTTGCATTTTCAGGAATGATAAAATCACTTTCCTCAAGTTTTAGGTACTTAACGAAGGCTTTACGCAAAGCAGGAATAAAAGTTAAGGGACCACCGCAAAGTAAAACTTTAGGATTTATTTTGCACCCATGTGATAAAGTGGAAATAGTTTGTACGGCTACGGCGTGGAAAATAGAAGCAGCGATATCAGCCTTGCTGACATTTTTGCTTAGTAAGTTTTGGATATCTGTTTTGGAGAATACACCACAACGTGAAGCGATAGAATAAGTGTGTTCAGCTTTTTGCGCTAAAATATCCATGTCTTCAACATTGACCCCCAAAAGAATTGCCATTTGGTCAATAAAGGCTCCGGTTCCGCCAGCACAGTTGCCGTTCATACGTAAATCGGTTGCGCCGTCTTTATTCATGTAAACGATTTTGGCATCTTCGCCGCCAATATCAATAATGGTTGAGATAGTTGGATAGAGAGTTTTTACAAATTCGGTGGCTGCAATTACCTCTTGTACAAACGGAAGGTGGCACTTTTCGGCTACTCCCATACCTACCGAGCCGGTAATTTTGACGTTTAGGGCGCAACTACCCGCCTGAGCCTTTAATCGCTCAAGAAATTTTATGATAACCGGAATGATATTAGTTTGATGGCGTTCGTATTTAGAAAATACTACTTCATCACGGTTATTTATGGCAACTATTTTGGCTGTGGTTGAGCCTATGTCTAGGCCGATTCGATACCTATTCATAACACTTTTCCTTTTTACTTTGCAATTTTTATTTATACATACAAAATGCCCCATACCAAGGGTACGCGGCGGCTTTAGGGCACATTTCAACTACGAGGGTGAGCCGGTAATACGACCCATAGGTTTAGCTACTTATAGATTGTAGCTTTCCTAACATATTTTGTCAAATATTAATATGAAGTTTATTGTATATACCTTCTTTTTTGTCCTAGTGTATGTTAAAATTAAGGATAAAAATATTTCTAAGGTGGGCTGTAATGAAAGAGCAAAATGAAACTCCTGTAGTTAACAATCATAAATTTCTCAAAGGAACTATGATTCTGACAATTTCCAGTATAGTTGTCAAAGTCATAGGGGCTTTGAATTGGATTATTTTGTCGCGAGTAATGGGTGGCGAGGGCATAGGCCTTTATCAAATGGGGTTCCCTATTTATTTAATGGCCATAACTGTTTCCTCTGCAGGCATACCCGTTGCTATTTCTATTATTACCGCGGAAAAGATTGCTAAGCATGATTATGCAGGGGCTAAAAGAGTGTTTAACGTTTCCCTTAGACTTTTATTTTGCACGGGGTTAATTTTTTCGGGTGCACTTTTGTTCGGAGCTCAATGGTTAGTTGATCATCATTGGATTCGTGACGCCAGAGCTTATTATTCCATAATTGCTTTGGCACCGGCGGTGTTTTTTGTTACTTTTTTGTCCAGCTTTCGAGGTTATTTACAAGGGTGGCAAATAATGACTCCTACTGCGGCTTCGGAAATAACAGAACAGTTAACTAGGGTTTTTACTATGATTGCTTTTGCCTATATGCTTATGCCTTACGGTCTGCCTTATGCAGCTGCTGGTGCTAGCATGGGAGCCGGGGTAGGTGCTTTTTGCGGTCTGCTGGTTTTATGTTGGTTCTATCATCGTTTGAAAAAACAGTTTAAGTTAGAAACAGTGAAGCAGGCCGCTGATTCTGTAGTGGAACCGGCTAAAATGATTATTAAGCGTTTAGTATATTTGGCACTACCTGTCTCCATGTCAAGCTTAATGCTTCCTATAGTTTCTAATTTAGATTTACTTATAGTGCCTGCACGTTTAGAAGTTGCGGGTTTTAATGTTTCTCAAGCAACTACGTTTTTTGGCTATTTAACGGGCATGGCGGTTCCTTTGGTAAATCTTTCAACCATATTAACTGCTGCTTTGGCCATTAGTTTGGTTCCAGCCATTTCTGAGTCGAGAATTTTGGGTGATGCTTTAGGTATCAAAGAAAAAACTAAAACTGCTTTTCGAGTAGCAGCCATAATTACAATACCGTGTAGCGTTGGCCTGTTTGTCTTGGCAGAGAAAGTGGCAGGCATGATTTATAATGCTCCTGGTGCTGCTCCGGCTATTCAGACTATGAGTATGGCTATCTTTTTATTGGGCATTCATCAAGTCAGTACCGGAATTCTACAGGGCATGGGGAAAACAACAATACCTGTCATTAATATGATTATTGCGGCATCAGTAAAAGTTGGTTTGAATTGGACTTTGACTGCGCTTCCCTGGATGGGAATCAAGGGTGCGGCTTGGGCTACGGTAGCTGATATTGGCATAGCGGCATTACTTAATTTAGTGTTTATTTATAAACATACAGGTTTTTCTTTGCCAATTATTGGTGTTGTGAAAACAATGGTTGCAGCAGCAGTAATGGGTATAGCATTACATTTATTCTTAGGAGCTACATCTAATTGGGGCGTTTGGAATATTTTGGGTGGCATTATTATTGCGGTTCCTGTATATGGTCTTGTATTAACCTTAATCGGTGGTTTAAAGCGGGAAGATTTGGAAGAAGTACCTATTCTGGGGCACAGAATTTTAGCCTTGGGTAATCGCTTCGGGCTATTTAAATAAGGGACCCCATACGTCCCTATAATGTGATAATTTTGCAAAATTAGGCATGAATACTTTGAAATATGCAAAAAGTGTGGGATAATATAGAGTACTAAACTTATTGACTGGAGGGTCAAAAAATGCAAGATGAGAAAGATAAAGATACAAACGCATGTATTGCTTTTACGTTGAGCCGCCCAGGCAAGGAAAGTAAAACTTTTAGCTTTAGTAAAAAAACCGTTATTGCCTTAGGAATTGTTTGTGTGATATTAGCAGGAACAGTGATTAAGGGATCTACTATGCTTTATGCCGCTTATCGTGAACAACAGGAATTAAGTGTATATAGAGAGCAGTATGCTGAGTATACTGAGAAACTACAAAAATTGACGGACGATAGTGCAAGAATGCAAAAAGAGATGGCACAAGTAGCTGCTTTAGAAGCAGCTGTGCGTAAAACTTTGGAGAAAGATGGCGAAAAAGTTTCGCGCGGAAATATTGACAGAAAATCTCAAGAATTGGATTTGCTTGGTACAGGTGGCGGCGAGAGCGCTGCTAATAAGCTAGAAATACTAGACGTGCAAAATGCTATGTTAGATAAACGTATAGCATATAAAAGAGAAAATCTTTCTAACATGTTAGAACAGTTGTATAACAGAGGGGGGTATTTTAAGTGGCCAACTGAGGGCGGGAAAATATCATCTTTCTACGGTGTACGATCTAATCCATTTGGCGGTGCTGGTGGAGATTTTCATCCTGGCATTGATATAGCTAATTCTTATGGTGCGCCTATTTTTGCTGCTAGTTCCGGTAAAGTGGAAATGGCACAATGGAATGGCGGGTATGGCAGGTATGTAAAAATTGATCATGGCAATGGCTATGAAACGGCCTATGGACATATGAGTGCTATAGTTGTTAGCGCAGGACAGAGTGTTACACGCGGTGAGGTTATAGGTTTTGTCGGTAGCAGCGGAGCTAGTACCGGTCCACATGTACATTTTGAAGTTTTAGAAAAAGGTGCAACTGTTAATCCTTTGCGGTTTTTACAACAATAAATTAAAGGAGTCTCGTGAGAGGCTCCTTTAATTTAAATAAAAATTTGTGCAAATAACGACCAGAGGAATATAGACACAAAAGAAATGCACAAAAAATTTTATAAGGGGTGAAGCTTATGGATATGAAAGAATTGAGAGAACTTGGTAAACAGAAATTTGGTAAGGCTTGCCGTATGTGCCCAATTTGTGATGGGCGCGCTTGCGCCGGTGAAATACCCGGAGCAGGAGGAGTAGGGACGGGCCAAGCTTTTCGTAATAATATAATTGCACTGGCAGAGGTAAAACTTCGCCAACGTATTATCCACAGCGTGCATACGCCCTCTACAAAGTTTATGCTTTGGGGAAAAAGCTTAACTATGCCAATTTTGGCGGCCCCCATAGGTGGGATTGCTTTTAACTGGAATAATTATATTGCAGAAAAAATGTATGCTAGTGCTGTTATTAACGGATGCAAGAATGTAGGATCATTAGGTATGGTAGGCGATGGTAAATTACCGGAGATTTATCAAGATGGTCTGCATTGTATAGAGGAAGTTGGCGGCTGGGGAATTCCTACTATTAAGCCACGTCCTAATGATCAAATTATAACGTTAGCTAAACAAGCTGAAAAAATTGGGGCTATCGCTATAGCGATTGATGTAGACGCAGCAGCTTTAATAAATATGACGGTATCAGGACAAAAAGTAGGACCGAAAACTTATGAAGAACTGCTAGAGTTAAAAAACAATATTAGCTTGCCAATAATTATCAAAGGTGTCATGGATATTGACGATGCAATTTTTTGTGCTAAAGCAGGTATTGACGCAATTGTCGTATCTAATCATGGCGGACGAGTTTTGGATCATACACCTGGAACGGCAGAAGTATTGCCGGAAATTGCGGATGCAGTTGGTGATAAGATAACTATATTTGCTGATGGTGGTATTCGTACTGGGTTTGATGTTTTGAAAATGCTGGCTTTAGGAGCTGATGCAGTGCTTTTGGGGCGGCCGGTTACCCAAGCAGGGGCTGGTGGCGCTGAAGGGATTTCTTGTCTTATGAATCATATAAGAGGCGAACTTGAAGCTGCTATGATTATGACGGGTTGTCAGGATCTTTCTAGTATTGATAGGCATATACTTTATACAAAATAGTGTCGGGGTTTGTTATTGTTTAATTA
>Ga0183100_1001100_pt1 | contig 14906 bp, 10 predicted proteins | sample Biomet2_FD_127789 | JGI IMG/M metagenome (GOLD analysis project Ga0183100, IMG submission 127789) | Microbial communities from bioreactor (seeded with anoxic lake sediment) at LBNL, California, USA - Biofuel metagenome 2 | ecosystem: Engineered > Bioreactor > Anaerobic > Unclassified ...
GCATCTGACTTACATCTTGAGTTTGCTGAAAACAGCCGTTACCTCAAGTGCCATCCATTGAAAGTGGTAGGAGATATGCTGTTGCTTGCCGGCGATATAGGTTATATCGGAGATGACAACTATGATAAGCATCCGTTCTGGTCATGGGCTTCGGATAACTTTGAGAGGGTCATCGTCATTCCTGGAAATCATGAATTCTATAAGCAGTTCAATATAGAGCAACTGTACAATGGCTGGGAATATAACATCCGAGAGAATGTGAAATGTCTGTATAATGATGTTGTTCCACTCACAGAAAATTCAGAATTAATAGCTACGACTCTTTGGTCAAAGATAGAGCCCCAGAATGCCTATATTACTGAAAATTCAGTATCTGATTTCCATAGAATCAGAAGCGGAAATGATTCATTGACATGGGAACGGTTTAATGACGAACACAATAAATGCTTGAATTTTCTCAAAAATAGCATAGCCAAATCAAAAGCTAAGCACATCATAGTGGCCACGCATCATGTTCCTTCATGTCAACTGATGGCTGATGAATTCAAAGGAAGTCCATTGAATGGGGCATTTACAGTTGAACTTGGCAATTACATTGCATCAAGTCCCATTGAGTATTGGATATATGGCCACTCCCACCGAAATATTGACGCCATGATTGGCCATACCCATTGTGTTTCTAATCAGCTAGGCTATGTCTTTCAAAACGAGCACCATTCATTCGATACAGAAAAATATATAATTGCTCAAGACTAGCATTTGCGTCCTAGTTGATCAGAATATTCGAGAAAAGTAATATTTCCGCATTCGCCAATGACCTTAAATTGATATTTATCAATATCTCACATTTACAGGATTCCTTTTATTTTTCGCAAATACATATCGAACTTCATAACTGTCCGGAGAAATTTTACCATAATGAAAGTTGATTAACGAACTCTGCTTCCGAAATATTAACAGAGAGTGTAGGTTGATTGAATATATCACGGATATTGCCTCTTTTGAAGAGGATCTGCCCGATAGAGTTTGAGATTGTATGGAGACTTGGTTCCAACATAAATCGCTTCTTGGATATAATAAGCAAAAGATAATCACATATGGCAATCCATATCTGTGTGAAGACAGCATTCATTGAGGTACCATAGAATGTTTTAATATGAAGATGCTGTTTTATCCATTTGAAAAACAGTTCAATTTGCCATCTTTCCCTATACAGATCGGCGATTGTCAATGCCTCCAGCTGGAAGTTGTTAGACAAAAATCTATATACGACACCGGTGCTAAAATCTTCATACATGACGAGCCTGAGAGTGTCGGGGTACTTGCTGGACGTTTTTACGGTCGTCAGTCGTATCGTTTGATCTGAGATCAGGCCTGCATCCGGGTCAACTTTCCTACGTTCCAGGATCTCATACACCATGTTGTCTTTTGCCCTGGTGACAAAGTAGGCGTTCTTGAGATGAAAGTGCTTATAAAGTGAATCAAACTTCACATATCCTTTGTCCATCAGGTAGTAAGCGCTGGGCTCAACGGGGATTTTGTCCATGACCTTCGAATCGTGAACTCGACCGTCAGTAAGGCGGACGAATGTCGGAATAGAGCCTCTGAGATCCATCAGCGTATGCATTTTGAACGCACCTCTACCATGATGGAAAGTGGCCCACGGGCAAAGCTTGAGACACAATTCAATGGTGCTGCTGTCAAAAGCATAAACCATCTCGTCAAGATCGACACGAAGCTTCTGGTCGGCATATAGTTTCTTTGCTTCACGTATCAAAACTTGAGCAAAGTCCTGATAAATATGCCAATCCTTCTTCTCATTCGCTTCTGCAAGTGTGGATCTGGGCATAGCCTTGAGCCCCGATCTGTAGAGATCCTGAGTGCAGAGGTTGAGTGTTGTTTCAATGTCTCTCAGACCGGAACGGTCGGTGAATTGGGCAAAGCTCATAACCATGAATTGATCACGGCATTTGAACTTTATAGAGTGTCTGTCGCCCTTGTAGTGATCGACACACTTCTTAAACTCATATTCATTAACAAGAGACATAATTTGTGCAAAGATTGTTTTTCCTTTATTCATAGCCTGCAGAATGTGGCTCAAATGCCAATTCGCAAAACTATGATTTCTAATCGAAAAATAATTTTATCCTTGTAATATATTGAAATTTAAATTAATAAACAGTGTCTGAGAATTTTTCTACGGACAGCTATGAATAACAATATATGATTTACGGGTATATTAGAGTTTCTACAGACAAACAAAAAGGCCCGTCTCTTCATATAACCATTATTACTTAACAATTGCTTTAACAGGCACTTCTCCTTCAGCAGCTACAACCACCACGCCGGCAGGAGCAGGAATTGTGGCATTATCAGATGCTAGAACTCTGCTGGCTACAGTCTGACCAAGAATGTTGCTTACAACAACCTTCTTTCCGGCTGCACCGTTGATTGTTATCTGACCATGACCGGCAATTACCGTGAAATCAGAAGCTGTTACGGTAGCCGCATCAGTTGCCATTGTATCGTCAGCACCCACCTTCTCAACGTTGAATATCAATGCACCATCACCACCGATCTTGGCATTTGAAAAAGTAGCATCCTTTGTCAATGTCAAACAACCGTTTTGAATCTTCATCCAAACACCATTATCAGAAGCCACAGCAGGACCAGTAACAGATTCGATCAAAAATGAGTTACTATCGCCTTCAGTTGCAGTCGTTGGAGATACCATAGTCGCATTCACATAACGCATAGCCCACTTAGTCACTGACTTTTTATCATTATTAATAGCAATGGCATTCAGTATTATTTTCATTGCAGCACTTTTATCCTTATCGATGAAAGTATCAATGTTCATAGCAGCGACAGTTTCCTTAGGAAGAGCATATCTCAAGACATAAAGAGTATCGTTATAATGGATAGCCGATATAAACCCGACACGTGTATTACCATTAAAGACATCAGTAAACGGAACATTAAGACCTCTTGCCTCTACAGAATCAGCAAAGCTTACCAAATATTTACCATACTCAAAGCTTGGAGTCGGCAGAATAGCATAAACACAATGCATTGAATCACAAGGCTGATCATTAGCATCTCTGTGCTGATGATTCTTTACACCACAAGGAACAGTATCCTTGCTGTTAACCTGATCCATACGAGCCACAGAAATCAGATACAAAGGTTTAACGCCATAGCCGATAAAGGCTGTATCAACAGTCAGGCCAAGACCTCTGCCTTTAGCCTTTGCAGCTTCAGCTGTCCAGATACCGGCATAGTCGATGGTCTGATTGTTTTGTTTCTCCCAAGCTGTATTAAGCAACCTGTCATTGTTTTCATCCTGTAGATATTCGTTAAGACGAACAATTTCTTTGAATTTCAAGACAACTGTGCTATCCTTAGCATTTTCACCGTTCCTCAAATTAACATTGTTGAAACGACGATACAACGGAGTCGTGTCTTTCTCAATCGAGAATGCAGATGTCCTCGTTTCACTATAAACCTGTTTTTTTAAGTATGCGGACAGATCATTATCACTTACACCTGCCTTTGAATAACGCGAAGCCTCCGTCTCCGGAACATAATCGATCAATGCATAATAACACTTCCCATTTCCAAGGTCATTATTTTCTTTAAAGAAAAATGTCGAAGCGGCTTCATTATCATTTAAAGTTCCATCGCTTGCATATTCGGAAATAAAATATTTCTGATCTTCAGCTCTATTTCCTTGCAGAAACATGTCATCTACAGACATCGTATAAGCTTGCCTATAAAGAGTCTTTAATCCCTGAATTGGAGAACCGTCAGGAACTATATATCCATAGGGTTCAATATTTCCGGCAGCCATAATTGTAAATGCAATCTTTCCATCCAATACATTAACCAATGAATCTTTGTCATCTTTTGCGATATATTTATCCGCCACATACGGATTCAGGTAATTGAATGTATATTTATATTTAGCCGTATTCAATTCAAAAGCTGTCATATTTTTATAACCCAGCAAACTGTCACCCAGAACCTTCGGATCGGTAATTCTTTCAAATACTAATGTATCCGTTCCAAAGACACTAGGATCAACATAATATGTAGAACCGTTTTTATGAATCTGGATATTTAATTTCTCAGTTTTCTCGAACTCCCGATTTGTAATGGATAACTTTGCTTTAGAATCTGTAGCATTCTTCGATATTATCCACTGATAAGCCGGCATGTGGCCCACATTCTGATTCTCAACATTTACGAAATCATATTCACCAACCGCTGGTGAAGCAGCCCTGTAAATCGGAACAGCCAAATACTGATGCTTTTGGTTTTTAATATAATACAAACCCTTATCAAGAGTCGACAAGGTAGTATCAATAACGACCGGAGTCGTGAAAAACAAGTTTTCAGGTTTACATCCCGAATAAAGAGTCAAAATTTCTGTATTGTCTGTCAACCCAATTACTGATACAGTGCCGTAAGTATTTCTCGGGGCAGAGACAAAATTATCAAACCAGTGTAATGACCTTTTACTTGTTATTCCTGTTTCAGGATCCGCTTCCAGAGGCTCTGTCAATCTCATAGAATCAATTTTCACAATCAAACTATCACTTGACAAATCACGCGTAATCATAAATTCAAAAGCTTGCCGCTGCAGGTCAGTTGTATAAGTCCCGTTAGCAAACTTATACCATCTGTTCAAATTTTCCCCTGTGCCCACATAAAAAGCGGTATCAACGTAAGCATATTTATCTGTAACCTTTGCAATTGTCAAATCCACATTCTGCAAAAACACATAACCGACAGTAGCATTTACCGCTTCTGCTCCTTCCCCAATAGTAGATACAGCCTTGAACGGGCGATTCAGCAAGGATTCTTTTCCTATCAGACTGGTTTTATTGGTAGCCAAGATAAAATAATTCACTGTGTTTACACCAACCTTCTTCGTAAGAACATTCAAGTCACCTGCCGTCACACTTATTTTTCCAGGGACGCAAGCTCTAAACTTAGAATTAATAGGAGGAATCTCGTTATTAGCATATTTATAAGCAAATATATAACCTGCATCATCAGTGGTTAATGCCATTGTTGAATCGGGCTTAAATGCGCATTTTATCGATGTAAAGGTGTTAAGTTCATTGTAATCGGCATTTGCAGCTGTATACCATGTCCATTTTGTGGTATCAGTGGACATTATATAGGCAGCCGGAGTATTTATAGAAGTCCATATAGGTACTGTCAAATCTTTATTATTTACTGCAACAGCCGTTTTAGGGTCAAACGAAAGGATAGCACCCGTAGTTTTGTTTTTTAACACAAAGCGATTAGACCCTTTTTCTGCGCTCACACAAATAGACCACAATACAGTATCTGCAACTTTACTAGACACCCCAGACAAAGCCACAGCTTTACAAGTCATATGGCCGCTATTCGGATCTGTTTGTACAATCATCGCGCTGTTGGTTGCAGCCAGGTGCAAAAACACATAATAATGATCTTTAATAATCGATTGATCCGGACTAAAATCTTTAGCTGAGATTGTCGTCTGTGCATTAGTCGTGAACGACATAGTTGCCAATAAAACAACCAATAGAGTAGAAATTCTCTTGTTCATAATCTAATTTGTTTAATTAATAAAAGTTATATGTAAAAAAATCCTTTTCCTTATTTACGGATTATAGAACTCTTTAAGCCAGCAATAATCGGTCTTCAAGACTTTATAAGTCATAAAACAACTTCATATTGCAACCTCCTCATAAACTTTTTAATAAACAAAATACAATCTTTTACTTATATATAAATTTATGTGCGCGTATATTATTGATTCAACATCAATTTCATTAGGGATCTGTTCGTAAAGTTCAAATAGATATTATCGACATAGATTCTAATCGACAGACAGGACAGTATTTTTGATTTACAATCACTTATCCTCTTTCGGTCTTTTTTCTTATATCTTATTACTTCAGAATAAACTTTGTGGCACTGTTTTTGAAAAGTTAGTGGATTTACTAAAGCAAATTTTGCACAGAGATTTTCAATATAGCGGTTTATGACACGATTTCTTTCATTCAATAAATCAACATTTGCGGGATAACGAACTTCTGCGTCGCTGCAGGTTGTATCAAATAATGGATTGTTGCCTGCTTCTGCGAGTCCGTTGTGTAATTCGACTTTATAAGATTTCACAATCTCTACCCAAGGAAATTGATAACCCATAACAACCCAGCGATTGCTTTCAGATAGTCCGGACAAAGATAAACAAAACTCATCTTTGCCTAATTGTTTTCCTTGCAAATGGTACTTCATGGATCGTATTTGATATACCATATAATTATATACGAAGATATATATTTTTTATTTAGCAACAAAAAATATTAACAGTAATATTGTTAATAATCAATTAATTACAGTTAATAAAATAGCTTCTGATTATCTTTCTATTTCACACAACAGTCCGGTTCAACTTGATCATCCTATCATAAACTCCAGACCGGCAAAAGCAAAACTCATGAGACTTTATCTACTTTCTGCTGACTTTTTAGCCTTAAAGTATAGCGTATTTATCTATACACTTTACGCAAAATGCGTATACACTTATAACAGTATAACCATACTCTTTATGATTACAACGCAGCTAAACTCACGGTACTTTCTTCCTAAAAAGTATAATGCTCACTAGTATATAATCTATTGATTCGCTCTAAAAAGGATAGAACATACCATCCGGAACAAAGTCGAGCATAATCAAAGCCAATGCAAATGCGTTCTCTAGTAGCGCCTAAAAAAACGTCATTGCAGGTACAGATAAACCGCAAGCATTTTCCTTAACATTATTTTCACTAAGTTCGCACAGCATTTCGACCGATTCTTGCATCTATAACAATATAATTCTATATTGAATAAAGCATAGATGGACTTCATCCCGGTATAATTCTCAAGCGATCTTGAAATTTGACTCCCGATTCGTTCTATCTTTGTAATGAAAACAGTAAATAATGAAAAAGAAAGAGATTCAGCGTTACGCACTAAAAGGTGCAAACTTTGCATTAACCGGGTTGCTGGCGATACTAGGCATATCTTGTTCTGGTGAAAACGGAATGAATGAATATGGTACGCCTATAGCTACCTATTCCATCAAAGGGAAAGTGATGAACAAGCAGGGTACAGGCATTCCGAATATCAACATCAGTGTGGCTTCCAATATTTATGAAAGCACGTACGAAACCATTGAAGAAGCGAAGTCTAATACAGTTACGGATACGAATGGAAATTTCAGCAAGACATTTTCATCATTCCCGGTAAACAAAATACGCGTCTATGCCACCGATAATGATGGTGCTGCCAATGGCTCATATACCAAAGATTCGACAAACATTTCTATCAGCAAAGAAGATTTCAAAGACGGTTCAGGCTGGAACTCGGGGAAGGTAAGCAAAGACAATGTTGTCATCACAATGACAGAAGAGAAAAAATGAACAAAAGACCTGATCTACGACAACGCTTCGCATTGGAATTGTATCGGCACATACGTAAAAATGAGGTAAAGCTTCATGAACTACGCACACTGTTTTGGGAATGTACACTCCGATGCAACGCGGCTTGTCGACATTGCGGAAGCGATTGTCATGTATCTTCAACGCATCCGGATATGCCGATAAGTGATTTTTTAGGTGTGATCGATAAGATCTGCCCGCAAGTGAACCCGAATCATGTTATGATCGTATTCACAGGTGGTGAAGCATTGGTTCGCAGCGACATTGAACAATGTGGGATAGAACTCTACCGAAGAGGGTTCCCTTGGGGAATCGTTTCCAACGGGATTCTGCTCACACGCGAACGACTGGATTCGCTATTGTCGGCAGGAATGCATACGGCGACAATCAGTCTCGATGGTTTCGAAAAAGATCATGTATGGCTCAGAGGCAACCCGCATAGTTTCGAAGGAGCAAGCAATGCAATCAAGATGCTGGCCGACGAAAAAGAGATTACTTGGGATGTTGTGACCTGCGCCAACAGAAAAAATATAGATTATCTACCTAAATTCAAAGAATACCTTATAGAACTTGGCGTCAAACGATGGAGATTGTTTACCATCTTCCCGTTAGGACGGGCGGCACATATACCCGAACTACAACTCACTGACGAACAGTTTACGATGCTGCTCGATTTTATCAGCGGATGCCGGAAAGATAGTCGTATCCGAGTAGATTACGGATGCGAAGGATTTTTGGGAAGTTACGAAGGTAAAGTGCGTCATGGGCTGTATCATTGCGATGCAGGAATCAGTACTGCTTCAATATTGATCGACGGCTCGATCTCAGGATGTCCCAGTATCCGCTCACACTTTTATCAGGGAAATATCTATCAAGACAATTTCATGGATGTATGGAACAAACATTTCGAGAGTTTCCGTCACCGCGAATGGGCGCATAAAGGCGAATGTAAAGAATGCAAAATGTTCCGCTATTGCGAAGGTAATGGCATGCATCTTCATGACGATGAGGGTAATCTGCTGATGTGCCATTATAAACGAATCGTATCAAAATAAATAAAAAAGGTCATGAAAACGGAAAAAGAAAAGATACGATTACGATTGGAGACTATTCGGGTATAGGTCCGGGTGTACATATATATACAGTGTTTCATTCATTGAATCCTTCCAAGCGGGTCAATAAAGGCAATGGTTTCTGGAAGTCGCAAACAGCCTCCGTCACTATTGGAAACAATGTGTGGATCGGTGGAAGAAGCATTATCCTTCCGGGCGTAACTATAGGCAACAGGACCACTATCGGAGCCGGGAGTTTAGTCATCAAATCTATTCCACCCCATGTTCTGGCTGTAGGCAATCCTTGCCGCGTGATCAAAAACTTATCCATAAACTAAAAATTGCCAATCAAAAACATTTTACTAACTTTGCAAAAACGATATACAATGAAACACACAATCATATTTAGTGCATTACTAATGGCCAGCTCACTGTGTTTTGCACAAAATGCTGAAATTTATCCATTAGGAGATTACCAAGAACTGACTGACACGAAACCTCACGACAGCGAAGTTGCTTGGAACAAGTTAACTGTTACCTCTCAGCTAAGCTGGGCATCTGTTGATGTACGCTACAAAAAGTCAAGCATTCCGCAAGTCACCAGACAAACGAACAAGCAACTCAAAGCTTGGCGGGGAGAGCGGGTGAATGCTCAAGCTGTACTTTGGACAAATAGCCGATTACAGGAAGCAACCATAACAACAAGTAATCTCAAAAACGGTTCAGCGGTTATTCCTGCTTCTGCTATAAATGCAAACTTTGTACGCTACACCATGACCGACGAATTGAATAAAAACGGAAGAGGTACTTGCAGTGATCGTCCCGACAAAACACAGTGGGATTCATCGTTAGTGGCCGATCCGATAGATATCGTCAAAGTACGCGACATCGAAGCGCGTACTACGCAACCGATATGGATGAACGTCAGTGTTCCTTCGGACGCCAAAGCGGGCACATATAAGGGAACAATAACTGTTTCAGGAAAAGATTTCCGACCTATGACTCTTAAAGTTGAAATAGCTGTTCTGAACCATACGCTTCCGGATCCGAAAGATTGGAAGTTTCATCTCGACTTATGGCAAAATCCATATGCGGTAGCACGCTATTATCAGGTACCGCTTTGGAGCAAAGAACATTTTGATGCCATGCGTCCGATAATGAAGATGCTGGCTAACGCCGGACAGAAAGTAATCACAACAACCATCATGTATAAACCGTGGAACGGGCAGACACAAGATCCATTCTACAGTATGGTGTTCCGCATGAAAAAGATGGACGGAAGCTGGAGTTTCGACTACACTGTTTTTGACCGCTGGGTGGAATTTATGATGAACGAGATTGGTATTACACAACAAATAAACTGCTACACAATGATTCCATGGGCGTTATCATTCGATTATTTCGATCAGGCAAGCAACAGCATCGCTTTCGTTAAGGCTAAACCGGGCGACAAGGCTTATTCGGAATACTGGAGCGTATTCTTGAAAGATTTTGCCTGCCATCTGCGTGATAAAGGATGGTTCGAAAAAACTACGATCGCTATGGATGAACGTCCGATGGAAGCTATGCGTGAAGCCATCAAAGTCATCAAAGAAGCGGATCCTGATTTTAAAATATCGCTTGCAGGAGGCTACCATCCGGAAATACAAGCAGACCTTTACGACTTATGTATCCCTTATGGGAACAACTACCCGGCCGATATAAAATCCGAACGAGAGAAAAAAGGACAGTTCAGCACCTATTATACTTGCTGCGCCGAATCATTTCCAAATATGTATACCTTCTCTGCTCCGGCTGAAGCTACCTGGACCGCCATACATGCCCTTGCCGGCAATTACGACGGATACTTGCGCTGGGCAGTGAACAGTTGGCCAGAAGATCCTTTGCGCGACTCACGTTTCCGTAGCTGGGGAGCAGGCGATTGCTTCAGCATTTATCCCGGACCACGAAGCAGCATCCGTTTTGAAAGGCTGACTGAAGGAATACAGGATTGCGAAAAAATTCGTATTCTTCGCGAAGAACTGCAAAACAAAGGGAAAAAAGCCGAATTGAACAAACTAAATCAAATCATTTCCAAATTCACACCTGAAGGTTTATCGAAAACGCAACAACCTGCAGATGAAATGGTAAACGAATTGGAGTCAATGATCAACTCATTATAAATTATCCGCCAAAGCCATTTAGAAAAATATTTCCAATTAATAACCAAGAACGAATAAAAAAACCGGCAAAGAACGAATCTTTGCCGGTCACACACTCTAAACCTCTCTTCTATACTAATTACTTTTCCCTAATAAACACATTTATAGGCGTTCCTGAAAAGTTCCAGTTCTCCCGGATCTGATTTTCAAGAAAACGTTTATACGGTTCCTTTATCCATTGTGGAAGATTGCAGAAAAAGACAAATGAAGGGACAGTTACTTTGGGTAATTGTGTCACATATTTAATCTTTATATACTTACCTTTCCAAGCTGGAGGCGGTGTATTTTCTACAATTGGCAACATTACTTCATTGAGTTTGGATGTAGGTATGCGCCGTTTACGATTTTCGTAAACACTATTAGCGGTTTCCAACACTTTAAATATTCGTTGCTTCGTAAGCGCTGAAATAAAAAGAACCGGGAAGTCTGTAAATGGAGCCAATCGGTCACGAATCGCGTTAACATACGAATCAATCACTTTTTGATCTTTATCTTCTACCAGATCCCATTTATTAACACATACTATCAATCCCTTTTTATTTTTCTGTACCAAGGAGAAAATATTCATATCCTGACCTTCTATGCCACGTGTTGCATCAAGGATCAAAATACAAACATCGGAATTTTCAATAGCACGTATTGAACGGATCACCGAATAGTATTCTAAATCCTCATTTACTTTACCCTTTTTGCGAATACCAGCCGTATCCACCAAATAGAAATCAAGTCCGTATTTATCGTATTTTGTATATATAGAATCTCGCGTAGTACCTGCTACATCCGTTACAATATGACGTTCTTCTCCAATGAACGCATTTATTAAAGAAGATTTTCCTGCATTAGGACGGCCTATGACAGCCAAGCGGGGTAGTTCTTCTTCCGGCTGATCAGGCAGATCTTTTGGCAAAAGATCCAAAACCTTGTCCTACAAATCTCCTGTTCCTGAGCCGTTGGCAGCAGAAATACAAAAAGGATCTCCTAAGCCTAAAGAATAGAACTCGGCTGATTCCGGATGATCATCATAATTATCAGCTTTATTTGCCACAATAATAACCGGTTTATTCGCCCGACGCAAAATGTTGGCTACTTCCATATCCAGATCAGTAATTCCACCTTGTATATCAACAATGAACAAGATAACATCCGCTTCTTCCACAGCTATATGTACTTGTTTATTTATTTCCTCTTCAAATATGTCTTCGGAGTTAATAACCCACCCTCCGGTATCGATCAATGAAAACTCTTTTCCGGTCCACTCAACTTTGCCATACTGACGGTCGCGAGTGGTCCCTGCCGCTTCATCAACAATAGCCTGGCGCGTTTGCGTAAGGCGATTGAATAAAGTGGACTTTCCTACGTTGGGCCTGCCAACTATTGCAACAATATTCCCCATAAACTACTATTTGTTATATTCCTTATACGTGTCCGGCTATTCCTGTTCGTATCCGAAACTTTTTAATAAATTATCTCGATTACGCCAGTCTTTTTCCACTTTGACAAACATTTCAAGAAAAACCTTTTTTTCAAAGAAACGTTCTATATCTCTTCGAGCCATAGCACCCACTTTCTTCAAAGCTTGTCCGCCATGACCAATTATTATTCCTTTTTGCGATTCACGTTCAACAACAATAAGAGTTTTAATATGAATCAGTGATTCCTCTTCTACAAATTGCTCGACCATAACCTCTACTGCGTACGGAATTTCTTTTTGATAATAAAGAAGTATCTTTTCCCTAATTATTTCCGAAACGAAAAAGCGCGCCGGCTTGTCGGTAAGAGCATCTTTCTCAAAATAAGGAGGCGATTCGGGCATTAGCTCTTCAATACGATGCTTTACATAATCTATATTGAAATTCGACAATGCTGAAATTGGAATAATCTCAGCCTGCGGAAGCAGTTGTTTCCACTGCTCAACAATCTTTTCAAGTTCTGATTGTGTTGTCTGATCAATCTTATTAATCAATAACAAAATGGGGCAAGTCATTCTTTCAACTTTCACAAGAAAGTCCTCATTCTTATCTATTGTCTCAATAACATCGGTAACATACAACAAGACGTCGGCGTCATTCAGCGCCGATTTTGAAAAATCAAGCATTGACTCCTGCAGCTTATAATTAGGATGCAGGACTCCCGGTGTATCGGAATACACAATCTGCATATCTTCAGTATTAACTATGCCCAAGATACGATGACGTGTAGTTTGAGCTTTCGATGTAATAATCGAAAGACGCTCACCCACCAGCCGGTTCATCAATGTAGACTTACCGACATTAGGGTTTCCGACAATATTGACAAAACCGGATTTATGCTTTTTTTCCGTCATAGCTCCATTTCAAATAAATTGCACCCCAAGTAAACCCGGCTCCAAAAGCAGCAAGGATCAGATTATCGCCTTTCTTCAGTTTATCTTCCCACTCCCACAAGCAAATAGGAATTGTGCCTGCACTGGTGTTCCCATATTTCTGAATATTGATCATTACTTTACTTAGATCAACTCCCAAACGACGAGCTGTAGCATCAATGATACGTAAATTAGCCTGATGAGGAACCACCCATGCAATATCTTCATCTTTCAATCCATTACGTTCGGCTACTTCGGCAGCTGCATCAGCCATATATGAAACTGCATATTTAAAAACATAACGACCATCTTGCCATACAAAATGTTCACGATTTTTTACTGTTTCATAACTTGGAGGATAAACAGAACCACCGGACTTCATTATCAAATGAGAGTATCCTTCACCATTCGTGCGAAGCAATGTATCCAAAACGCCATAATTCTCAATTGTAGGTTCCAACATAACAGCTCCGCACGCATCACCAAACAAAGGGCATGTTGTGCGATCTGTATAGTCGGTAATAGATGTCATCTTATCACCTCCAACGACAATTACTTTCTTATAACGACCTGAGCGTATATAATTTGAACCTGTTTCTAATCCATACAAAAAGCCTGAGCATCCGGCCTGTACATCAAATGTCATAGCATTCACGCATCCTGTGTGATAAGCAATGATAGAAGAAGTTGTCGGAAAATGATGGTCAGGAGTAGATGTTGCTGTCAGCAATGCTTCCACTTCTTCCGGTTTTGTTCCCGTTTTTTCGAGCAATTGATTAACTGCACGAATTCCCATAAACGAGGTTCCCAGGCCTCCTTTTAATATTCTGCGTTCTTTGATTCCTACACGTGTCATAATCCACTCGTCCGTAGTATCGACCATTTTCGAAATGTCTTCGTTCGTCAATACATCATCGGGGACATAACCTCCAACACCTGTAATCACCGCATTTATTTTATCCATAACTTAATTATATATGAATGTTCTGATTCTCAATCAAAAAATAGCCCTAAAAAGATTTTTAGGGCTACTTCTCTAATCTGCCAAACTGAGCAGACTTAGACAGCGGCTTCTTTTTCGATAGCCAATTTTCCTCTATAATAACCACATTCACCACATACAGTGTGATAAATATGCCATGCACCACAATTTGGGCATATAGCCATTGTTGGAGCTACAGCCTTATCATGAGTTCTTCTCTTGGCTGTTCTTGTCTTACCTTGTCTTCTTTTAGGATGTGCCATTTTTTTATTTATTTAATTGTTATCATCTTCAAGTAATCCTTTCAGACCGTCCCAGCGTGGGTCTGTAGAAGACTCCTCCTCTACACTAATATCTGCATCTCCTTCCTCTACTTCATCCGTATTCTCATATTCTTTATCTGTATCGTCAACACTTCTTGTCATATGTCGCTTCAACTTTGATGACATTTGTCTGTTGCACTTACCCGGAGCATGAACATGCTTCATAGGTACAGCCAACGATACAAACTCATAGAGGAACCACGCTACGTTAATATCTCCTTCTTCTTCCGGTACTACCACAATCTCATCACTTTCTTCGGAATACTCCTTACCAAACTTTACAATTAAACGATTATGCGTACTTATGGGAATATCAACATCGTCCAAACATCTATCACACGGTACCAATACCGTTCCTTCAATCTGAAAGTTTATCTCAAACATCACAGACAAACGGTTTACAGTAAGATGTACTTTTACTGTTCCTTTTCTAACCTGATCGCCATCGATATCCGTAAAAAACTTATTCTCCAGCAAGTACTCATATTCATGGACTCCTGGAGTGAGATTCTTCAAATCAATA
>Ga0183100_1001101_pt1 | contig 14884 bp, 11 predicted proteins | sample Biomet2_FD_127789 | JGI IMG/M metagenome (GOLD analysis project Ga0183100, IMG submission 127789) | Microbial communities from bioreactor (seeded with anoxic lake sediment) at LBNL, California, USA - Biofuel metagenome 2 | ecosystem: Engineered > Bioreactor > Anaerobic > Unclassified ...
CCGGTGGCGGGGTTCCCTCCTGTTTCAACGTTTCAGCAGCCGCATGACATCTTGATCCGCGCCCAGCATAAAAACGCGCTCGTCAGCCGCGAAGATATGATCCGGACCCGGCAGGGGCGAGAGAACTCCGTCCTTCCGCACAGCCAGGATGCTTACATGGCTCTTCTGCCGTACCGCCAGCTGAACCACGGTCTTGCCGATCCATTCGGGCGGCACATCCGTCTCGTAAATAGAAAAACCCGTGGCAAGTTCCACATAGTCGAAAATGTGTTCGGAGCTGTACTTCACCGCAGCCCGGATAGCGGTCTCCTTTTCGGGATAAACCACTTCGTCCGCACCGTTGCGCAGCAAGAACTTGGCATGTACGTCCCGGGCGGCCCGTGCCACTACCCGTGGCGCGCCGCAGTCCTTCAGCAGAGCCGTGGTCTCCAGAGAGCTTTGAAAGTCGTCCCCAATGGCGACCACACATACGTCAAAATTTCGCACTCCCAATGACCGGATAAACTGCTCGTTTGTGCTGTCTCCGATCTGGGCATTGGTAACATAGGGCAGGACTTCATTGACCCGGCTTTCGTTTTGGTCCACCGCCAGCACTTCGTGATGCAGTTCTGTCAGCTTCATGGCCATGTGTTTTCCGAATCGGCCCAGGCCGATAATGAGAATCGATTTCATAGTGTTCTCCTTATCCTATGGTTATTTTTTCTTGGGGAAGCTTGCTGGGGGTAGGCACATGGCTACCCGCCGCGGCATAGATCAGCGTCAGCCCGCCGACACGGCCGAAGTACATCAAAGCGATCAGGACCAGCCGGGAAGCGGCACCCAGTGTAGGCGTCACCCCCAAAGAGAGGCCCACGGTACCGATTGCGGAGGCAGTTTCAAACAACGCCGCCGTCAGTGGTACGTGGTCAAACAGACTCAGTAAACCGGCTCCCAGCGTGAACAACGCAACAAACAGAAAGAACAGCGCCGCCGCGGTGCGGGGTGTCTCCGCCGTCAGGCGTTTGCCGAAGCAACGGACGTCTGCCTTGCGGCTGTATACCGATCGGACGCACATGACCAGAGTCGCCAGCGTCGTAACCTTGAAGCCGCCCGCTGTGGACCCCGGCGCGCCGCCGGTCAGCATCAGCAAGATTGTGATTAAAACGGATGGCTCCGTCATCTGGGAATAATCAACCGTGTTGAAGCCCGCCGTCCGGGGCGTCACCGCCTGAAATGCCGCCGCCAGCGCCCGCTGCTCCATCGGCATTCCCTGCCATTGGGGTGCACTGAACTCCCCGGTAAAAAAGAAGACCGCAGGGACAACCAGCAGGATCAGTGTGACAGTCAAAATCAGCTTGCTTTGCAGTCGGTAAGCGTGCAGATGAAAATGGTTTCGGCTGAAATCCTCCCAGGTGAGAAAACCGATACCGCCCACGAAAATCAACGCCATGATGGTCAGGCATACCAGTGGATCTGACGCGTACCCGGTCAGGGAAGAAAACGGTCCCCGCTCCCCCATTAGGTCGAAACCCGCGTTGCAAAATGCGGAGACCGCGTGGAACACAGCAAACCATAGGCCCTTGGCCAAATGATACTCCGGCACAAACCGCAGCGCCAGCAGTACGGAGCCCACGCCTTCCACCGCCAGCGTGGTCTTCAGGATAAAGCTGGTGAGCCGAACGATGCCGCCCATCTGCGGCGCGTCGATGGACTCCTGCATCAACCAACGCTGCCGCAGACCGATCCGCCGCCCGGAGAGGATTGCCGCCGCCACCGCCATGGTGATCACACCCATGCCGCCGAACTGGATCAGCAGCAAAATCACCACCTGACCAAACGGCGCCCAGTAGGTGTACGTATCCAGCACCACGAGTCCCGTCACACAGGTAGCTGAGGTGGCAGTGAACAGCGCATCCAGAAATGGCGTGGCGTGGCCGCTGCGGGCGGAAAAGGGCAGCATCAGCAAAACTGCTCCAAAAATGATCAGCGCTAAAAAGCCCAGCAGAACCACCTGCGCAGGCGACACGTGTTTTTTTATTGCCTCCATTATATTGCTCCCGTCTTAAAACAAGGTGATCTGGCTGGTCTCGGCCATGCCAGCAAAAGCCCCCAGCTTCTTCAGCTGTTCGATGTGGGTCTTGGATAGTTTATTGCAGCACATGGAAAATTCCTCAATGGAGATAAAAGACTTCCCCCTCCGCTTCTCCACCGTATCGATGGCCGCCGTCTCACCCAGTCCGTGGACCGCGGTGAAGGGCGGCAGGAGGCCGTATTTCGTCACCTTGAATTTCGTGGGCTCTGATTCGTAGATGCTGATAGTATCGAAGTGAAAGCCACGGAGGTAGAACTCATAGCACACCTCCAGCGTGGTCATCAGGTCCTGCTCCACCGCCGATGCGTCCTTGTTGTTTTCGATCTCCCGGATTTTCCGCTTCACCGCATCTTTACCTGCACAGCAGTATTCTGCGTCGAAGGCCTTGGCCCGGACAGAGAAAAATGTGGCGTAAAACGCCAGAGGCTCATGAACCTTGTACCAGGCTATGCGGAACGCCATGGTGACGTAGGCCACGGCGTGGGCCTTGGGGAACAGATAACCGATCTTGGCCAAAGAGTCGATGTACCAGTCGGGCACGTCGTGCGCACGCATGGCCTCCACCCAGCCGTCCTGGAACCCGCCTTTTTTCACCTTGCCCTTACGGACGGCCTCCATGATCTTAAAGCTCATCTTGGCGTCCAGATCCTTGGAGATCAGATACAGCATGATGTCATCGCGGCAGCCCACCGTCTCCAAAACGGAGGCCACGCCGCCCACTATCAGTTCCCGGGCGTTGCCCATCCATACATCCGTTCCATGGGAAAAGCCGGACAGACGCACCAGCGTATTGAAATCCTTTGGCTTGGTGTCCATCAGCATCCCCCGGGTAAATCGGGTGTTGAATTCCGGGATGGCCACAGCTCCGGTCTCCCCCACCACGTCGTCGTGCTCATAACCCAGCACCTTGCTGGAGGTAAAGATGGACATGGTGTCCGGGTCGTCCAGCGGGATGGAATGGGGGTCCACGCCGGTCAGGTCCTCCATCATGCGGACCATAGTGGGGTCATCGTGTCCCAGCATATCCAGTTTCAGAAGATTTGCCTCCATGGAGTGATATTCAAAATGGGTGGTGATGATGTCGCTCTCCGCATCGTCCGCCGGGTGCTGGACGGGGCAGAAATCTTCCATCTCCATATCGTCAGGCACCACCACAAGGCCTCCGGGGTGCTGGCCGGTGGTGCGCCGAACACCCACGCAACCCAGGGTCAGACGGTTCTCCTCTGCCCGGCCCGCGGTCGTTCCGTTCTCCTCCAGATATTTTTTCACCATGCCGTAAGCGGTCTTCTCCGCCAGAGTGCCGATGGTGCCCGCACGGAACACCTGGGTCTCGCCGAACATCTCGATGGCGTGGCGGTGAGCCTTGGCCTGATACTCGCCTGAGAAGTTCAGATCAATATCGGGAACTTTTCCGCCGCCAAAGCCAAGAAACGTCTCGAAGGGGATGTCGAACCCGTCCTTCATGCACTTTTCACCACACACGGGACACAGCTTGTCCGGCATGTCCGCACCACAGCCGTAGGACCCATCCTGAATGAACTCCACATTCTTGCACTTTGGGCAGCGGTAGTGGGGCGGCAGGGAGTTGACCTCCGTGATGCCGGACATATAGGCGACCAAGGATGAACCCACGCTTCCCCGGGAGCCCACCAGATAACCGTTCTCCAAAGACCGCTGAACGAGCTTTTGGGCGGACATATAGACCACGTCGTACTTGCCCAGTATGCTCCCCAGCTCCACGTTCAGCCGGTCCACCACCAACTGGGGCAACTCTTCGCCGTAAAGCTCATGGGCCTTTTCCCAGACCATACGGTTCAGGTCCTCCTCGGAGTTTTCAAGGCGCGGCGGATACAGATCCGGCGGCAGCAGCTCAAAGCTCTCCACGCTGTCCGCCACGGCCCGGGTGTTGGTCACCACCACCTCGTACGCCTTTTCCTTTCCCAGATAAGAGAATTCCTTCAGCATTTCGTCCGTGGTCTTAAAATAGATGGGAAGACTCGCGTCAGCGTCCGGAAACTTTTTCGACGCCAGCAGAATGTGGCGGTATACCTCGTCCTCCGGCTCCCGGAAGTGGACGTCACCGGTGGCGCAGACAGGCTTTCCCATCTCCTCTCCCAGCCGCACGATGGTCCGGTTCAACTCCCGCAGACCCTCCTCCGACTGCACGTCGCCGCTGCGCAGCATAAACATATTGTTGCAGACAGGCTGGATCTCCAGATAATCGTAATAGGACGCGATACGCTTCAACTCGTCCCAGTCCTTATGGTCCGCCACGGCCCGGAACAGCTCCCCAGCCTCGCAGGCCGCACCCACGATAATCCCCTCCCGATACTGGTTGAGCAGTGTCTTGGGCACCGTGGGGACACGCTTAAAGTACTTGAGATTGGACGCTGTGATGATCTTATAGAGATTTTTCAGGCCAACCCGGTTTCTCGCCAGCAGGATAATGTGCTTGGGAAAGCGGTTGGACTTGCTGCCCAGAGGCCGCAGCTTTTCCATCTCGGCGTTGACCTGCTGCAATCTGGTCACGCCCTTGTCCTTCAGCATCCTCCAGAACGGAATCAGCATATAACCTACCGTCGCGCCGTCGTCGCTGGCCCGGTGGTGGTTGAAGGCCGGCAGGTCCAGTTCCTCCGCCACGATATCCAGCTTGTACTTGCTCAGCTTCGGCAGCAGGTTCTGGGCCAGAATCAGGGAGTCCACATAGGTGGGGTGAAACGAAAGGCCCGTTTTTTTGCACCCCTCCCGGATAAAGCTGATGTCGAACTCCGCGTTGTGAGCCGCCAGCGGGCGTCCATTTACAAATTTCAGAAAGTCAGTCAGGGCGTCCTTCAGCTTGGGCGCGCCTTTGAGCATCTCATCGGTAATACCGGTGAGTCCGATGATCTCCGGAGTCAACCGCCTTTCCGGGTCCACAAAGGTCTGAAAGGTATCCGTGATCTCTCCGTTCTTCAGCACCACCGCGCCGATCTCCGTGATCGCCTCCTGCATGACCTTGAGCCCCGTGGTCTCGATGTCGAAGCAGACGAACTCGCCGTCCAGATCGCAGTCCTGCGTCCCGTGGACGGCCACTCGGTCGTCCAGATTGTTGATGAAGTAGCCCTCCATCCCATACAGAATTTTAATCTTGTCCCCGGAGGCGTGCCATGCGTCCGGGAAGGACTGCGCCACACCGTGGTCCGTGATGGCGATTGCGGGATGGCCCCATCGAATCGCCTCCTTCACCACCTCCTGTGTATCGGTGAGGGCGTCCATGTTGCTCATGCGGGTGTGGAGATGCAGTTCTACCCGCTTCACCTCAGCGGTATCCTCGCGCTCCTGATGGGCGACAGAGTTGATGATATAAGGAGCCATCTGTACGTCCTTGCCGTCCCAGGTGGGCTCCATCTTCCCCTGCACCGCCACCCACATGCCGGGCTTCAGCTTGCCGTCCAGCTTATTCGCCTCGGCGGCGGTAAGATTTTTCTGAACCGTGACGGACCCGGTGTAATCCGTGATATCGAAACTCATGCGCCACAGGCCGGGGCGGCGGGTCTCATGGCAGTCGAAGGCGAAAATTTTGCCCATGACCGTGGCTTTTCCGGTCTTCAGATCCAGCGATCCCACCGGCACGGTTTTGCCGCTGAGCTTCTTCTCGCCGTAGATCACGTCCTTCACAGCGCCGTCACGCTTCTTTTCCGCCGCGCCCTGTGGGGCATAGTGATCCGCCTCCCGCGTCGGTTCCGGCGCGCAGCAGACAGCCTTGATCCGCGCGTCGGAGAACCCATATATCGTGCAGATTTCCCGGCTCAGTTCCTTCAAGTCTCCCTCGCTCATCTCCGTTCGGATCTCCATCTGCAAATCGATGGTCCGCAGGGTCTTGTCGATGGCCGCACCGGTAATCATGGCTCCGTCCACCTTTCCCCGCAGGGCCGGAGACGGAGTTACATCTGTAAACATACTGGAAAATGCGATCTTTGACATAGCTTTTTTCAATCCTAAATCCGCTTGTATTAGAGCTTCTCGATCTCTGCCATCAATGCGTCCACAAGCTGCTCCTGAGGAACCTTGTAAAGGATTTCTCCTTTCCGAAAAATCAATCCTTCCCCATTGCCGCCCGCGATGCCGATATCTGCGGCGGCGGCCTCTCCGGGACCGTTGACGGCACAGCCCATCACCGCCACCGTGATATTTTTTTGGCAGTTTGCAAGCCGCCGCTCCACTTCCTCTGCCATGGGAATCAAGTCAATCCTGGTCCGGCCGCAGGTAGGACAGGCGATCAGATTCACGCCGTCAGCGCGCAGTCCCGCAGCTTTCAGAATTTTTTTCGCCGCGTAGATTTCCTCAACCGGGTCCGCCGTCAGCGTTACCCGAATCGTGTCCCCGATGCCCAGACATAAGAGTCCCCCAATGCCCATGGCTGACTTCACAAGTCCCATTGACGGCGTTCCCGCTTCAGTGACGCCCAGGTGAAGAGGATAATCCGTACGCTGGGAGAGCAGCCGGTACGCCGCCATGGTCACTGGTACATCAGAGGACTTGACGGAGATGCAGATGTCGTCAAAGTCAAATTGATTCAACAGCGCCGCGTGACCCATAGCGCTCTCCACCAGTGCCTCCGCCGTCACGCCGCCGTACTTTGCCCGCAGGTTCTTTTCCAAAGATCCGCCATTGACGCCGATGCGGATGGGGATGCGCTTGCGGCGGCAGATATCCGCCACAGCCTTCACCTTTTCCTCCCCGCCGATGTTGCCGGGATTGATGCGGATGGCGTCGATGCCCCGCTCCGCGCATTCCAGCGCGTATTTATAATTGAAGTGGATATCCGCGATCAGGGGGATTGAGATTTGCTCCCTGATTTTGTCCACAGCCTCCGCCGCTGCCTGATCCGGAATGGCCACCCGGATAATTTCGCACCCGGCAGCCTCCAGCTCTTTGATCTGAGCCACGGTGGCGGCCACATCGTCCGTCTTCGTATTACACATGGACTGAATGGAGACCGGCGCGCCCCCTCCCACTCGGACGGCGCCCACCAGCAATCGCTTCGTCATTGGTAAACCTCCCTTACCGAAACAGCTTCGACACGTCCTGAAGCGTCACCAGCAGCATGAACCCCAGCAGAACCACCAGCCCCCCGAAATTGACAGCGGATTCGTACTTCTCAGGGATGCGCCTTTTAAACAGGGCCATGGCGACGGCATCCACCGTCAGAAACAGCACCCGCCCGCCGTCCAATGCCGGAAGCGGCAGCAGATTCATCACCGCCAGATTCACGGCGATCAGCGCCGCAAAATATAGAATATTCTCCAATGCGTCCCGGGCGCTTTCCGACTCCTGCCCCACCTGGGTGATAGTGGACACAATACCCACCGGCCCGCTGAGGTCCTTGATCCCCGCATCGCCCCGCGCCAGCATCTGGAGACTGATGCGCACGGTCCGCACAAAATCAACGGTATTATACCACGCCGTTTTCACCTTGCCAACTGCTGTGGCAGGCTCCACTTCATTGACATAATAGAGCCCGTAACCCTGATAGGTCTTTCCGTCCTGAGACGTGCAGGTCTGATAGGGGATGCCGGTCAAATCGACCTTTTCCCCGTCCCGCAGCACCGTCAGCTCCAGCTCTCTATCCGTCCCGCTCAGCTGCATCAGCAGCGTCACGTCGCTGCTGACATATACCCGTTCACCGTTGATGGCCCAGAGAACGTCGCCGGAGCGAAGCGTCTGGCCGCTGTCGGCGGCGAATTCCGGTGCAATGCCGGTGACGGTTGGGACATAGAACCCTCCCGCACCGGAATAGAGAATCAGCAGGATCACAAATCCCGTCAAAAAGTTTGAAAAGGACCCGGCTACAAAAATAACAAGCTGCCTCCAATACCCTTGGCGGTTGATGGCCCGGGGACTGTCGGAGTCCTCTTCCTCTCCCTCCATTGCGCAGTAGCCCCCCACGGGAAACGCCCGCAGGGAGTATTGGGTCTCCCCTTTTTTGCGGCTGAACAGCGCCGGACCCATGCCGATGGAAAACTCGTTGACCTTTACACCGCAGGCTTTTGCGGCCAGAAAATGCCCCAGCTCGTGGAGTGCGATCAGCACGCCGAACATGAGAATTGCCGCGAGAATATAGACAATCGTCATAAATGCTCCTAACTAAAATATCTCAATCCCGCGCCCTGTGGGAGACGAAGCGCAGTCAGGCATCACTCCGGAAGAACGGCCCGCCGTGCGGCGGCATCTGCTTCCAGAATATCCGCAAGGGTTGGATGATATACCACTGGGACGGCCTCCCGCGCCTTTTTTACCAGCCGGGAAATATCGTTAAAGCCGATCTTCTCCTGCAAGAACAGACCCACCGCTGCCTCGTTGGCCCCGTTCAGAACGGCGCAGGCGGTGCCGCCCTCTTCCGCGGCAGCTTCCGCCAGCGCAAAGCAGGGGAACGCCTCTCGGTCGGGCGCGGCAAAGGTTAGCGGCGGACAGTTCAAAAGGTCCAGCGGCTCCGCCGGATTCTCCCCCCGCCGGGGATACGTGAACGCATACCGAATGGGGAGCCGCATGTCCGGCGTACCCAGCTGTGCCAGCACCGCCCCATCCCGGTACTCCACCATGGAGTGGACGATGCTCTGCCGGTGGATCAGTACATCCACCTGTGAAAGCGGCAGGCGATAGAGCCGCATGGCCTCAATGACCTCCAGACCCTTGTTCATGAGCGTGGCGCAATCCACTGTGATCTTGGGGCCCATTTTCCAGTTTGGATGCTGTAATGCGTCTTTCCTTGTCATGCATTCCAGTTCCTCAAATTTCATGCCGTAAAACGGTCCGCCGGAGCAGGTCAGCAAAAGCCGTCTGATTTCCGCGCGATCCCCACAGCCCTGCAAGCACTGAAAGATGGCGGAGTGTTCCGAATCCACAGGGACGATCTCTGCCCCATATCGATCTGCCGCATCCATCACCAGTTCCCCCGCACACACCAGCGTCTCCTTGTTGGCCAGTGCGATTCGTTTTCCCTGTTTGATAGCGGCCAACGTGGGCCGAAGGCCCACCATGCCCACCACGGCGGTGACCACCGTGTCCGCGTCCCCGATCACCGCAGCCTCCAGCAGCCCCTCCGGGCCGGAAACGATCTTTACGTTCAGGTCCCTGATCCGTCGGGTAAATTCCTCTGCGGCAGCAGGTTCGTACAACGCCACGAGACGCGGCAGATACTGCCGCGTCTGTCGCTCCAACAAGTCCAGGTTTCCACCGCGGGCAGTCAGAGCCGCCACGGAGAGTCCCAATTGCTCCGCCACGTCCAACGTCTGTCGCCCGATGGAGCCGGTGGAGCCTAAAAGTGAAATCGTCTTTGTCATGACACCATCCCGTCACAGTATGTTTAAAACAAGCCAAATAAACGGTGCGACAAACGTCACGCTGTCAAACCGGTCCAGCACGCCACCGTGTCCCGGCAAAATCTTCCCGTAATCCTTGACGCCGAATTCCCGCTTGATGACCGAAAAGCTTAAGTCGCCGATTTGACTGGCCACACTGCCCGCAAGGCCGACCAAAACCACCTGCCACCAGGTCATAAACGGCAGGCCCAGCAGCCACAGCCCAATTCCCTTCACCAGAGAAAGACCGATCACGCCGCCTAGCAAGCCACCAATGGCCCCCTCCACCGTTTTCTTTGGGCTGACGGGGGTCAGTTTGTGCTTTCCGCACAAAAGTCCCGCAAACAGGGCGAAGGTGTCGCTGCCAAAGGAGATTCCCAGTGGAACAAACACCAGCAGTTGGCCGTACTCCTCCAGCCGCAGCAGCAGTAAACAGGAGAGCATCAGTGGAAACACCACCCCGGCAAACATGGCGGCAGTCACGTCGGAGAAGGTGATGCGGTGCTGGTCGGTATAGTCCAGAATCGCGCTGAGGAACAGCAGCAGCACAAATGCCAGAACCAGCGTGGCCGTCAGCGGAAGATTCGACAAAACGGCCAACTGGACCTGCTGCACCTTGTCTCGGCCAGCCTCCTCATAGATCATAGCCGGTATAACCGCCGCAACCAGTACCGTCATCCGCAGCAGTTTTTCACCGCCCTTGCCCGCCGCGGCGTGCATCAGCTCCCGGGCGCCTACACCGCACAAAGCCATGGTCAGCAGTACAGTTGCCCCCGGCGATGCGAAACCCAAAATCAAAATCAGTGCCGGAATACCGATTACAGCCACCATCACTCGTTTGAACATACGATAAATCCTTATCTGTAAAGTTATTTTACTTCACGCCGCCAAACCGGCGGTCTCTTTTCTGATAGGCCGCGATGGCCCGGTCGATCTCCGCCTCATCAAAGTCCGGCCAGAGGGTATCCGTATAATGGAACTCTGAATAGGCGCATTGCCACAGCAAAAAATTGCTCAGCCGCATCTCTCCGCTGGGACGGATGATCAGCTCCGGGTCCGGGATGCCCGCGCTGTCCAGATAGTTGGAAAACCCAGCCTCGTCCAAGTCCTCCGGTCTCCGTTTCCCCTCGGCGCAATCGGCGGCAAAGCGGCGGACTGCACGCAAAATCTCGTCCCGCCCACCATAGTTTAGGCAGATGTTCGCCTGAAAATCCCGCTGATCCAAATGTTCGGTGATCTCATCCGTCTCGCGGGCCAGCGCCCGAAGCTCAGGAGAGATAAGTGACATATCACCAAAAAATTTCAGCCGGATGCTGTCTTTTTCCATGGAGTCGATGGCCTCCAGTAGATACTTCTTCAAAAGAATCATGATAGCGCCCACTTCTGTCTCCGACCGCTTCCAGTTTTCCGTGGAGAAAGCATACACCGTCAGGTATTGAACACCCAAATTCTTGCAGTAGGTCGCAATCTTCCGAAAAGTCTCCGCTCCGGCCTTGTGTCCGGCAGAGCGGGGCAGGCCACGCTTTGTCGCCCAGCGACCGTTACCGTCCATAATAATGGCAATATGACGAGGCAGGCGGCTTTTGTCCACCTGCCCCGCCAGCTTGCCGGAAAGTTCATTCGCCATCAGACCGCCATCAATTCCTTTTCCTTGGACGCCAGCATCTCTTCCAGTTTCTTGCAGCTGTCGTCCGTCATCTTCTGAAGTTCCTTCTCCGCCTGCTTCAAATCGTCCTCGGTGATATCCGTGGACTTTTCAGCCTTTTTAAAAGCCTCCATCGCATCCCGACGGATATTGCGGACGGCTACCTTTCCATTTTCCGTGTACTTATGGATCTGCTTCACCAGCTCCTTGCGGCGCTCCTCCGTCAGCTGGGGAAAGCTGAGACGCAGGCTCTTTCCGTCGTTCTGGGGGTTAATGCCCAGATCCGAGTTCTGGATGGCTTTTTCTATGGACTTCACCGCCGTGGCATCCCAGGGTTGGATCACCAGGGAACGGGGGTCCGGAGAGGCGATGGACGCAATCTGCTGGATGGGCGTGGGCGTCCCGTAATAATCCACGGTAATGCGGTCCAGCACGGCGGCATTGGCCCGGCCCGCCCTTACGGCGGCAAAATCCGCGGCCACGGATTCGATGCTCTTTTTCATCTTGTCCTCGTAGAGCTTGTAATCCTCTTTCTGCATAATGGTCACTCCTTTACAATTGTTCCGATTTTTTCCCCGCACACGGCGCGGATAATATTCTCAGGGTCCTTCAGGGCGAACAGAAGCACGGGAATATGGTTGTCCATGGACAGCGACGTGGCCGTAGAGTCCATTACCGTCAGGTGCTGAGCCAGCACATCGTCATAGGTGATGGAGTCGTATTTTACGGCGGCGGGGTCCTTTGCCGGGTCGGCGGAATACACGCCGTCCACATTCTTGGCAAGCAGGATCACATCCGCGTCGATCTCAGCCGCCCGCAAAACAGCGGCAGTATCTGTAGAGAAAAACGGGTTGCCGGTGCCGCAGCCGAAAATCACGACCCGGCCCTTTTCCATATGCCGGATGGCCTTGGAGCGGATATAGGGTTCGGCAAAGGACCGCATCTCAACTGCAGTCTGCACGCGGACCTCCATGCCCCTTTGCTCCATCACATCGGCCACCGCCAGGCAGTTTAATACCGTGGCCAGCATCCCCATGTGGTCGGCCCGGGTGCGCTCCATCTTTCCGCCGCCGTCCTTCACGCCGCGCCAGAAGTTGCCGCCGCCCACCACGACGCCCACCTGAACACCCATGGAAATGCACCGCCCGATGACGTCGCAGACTCTGCCGATCACCTCGAAATCCAGACCGGTATGCTTGTCTCCGGCCAGCGCTTCCCCACTGATCTTCAGCAGGACACGCTTGTATACAGGTTTTGCCATCTCGCAAACCTCCATCGAATTCATATGGTGCTATTCTACCAAATTTCACGGCCTTTGGAAAGGGGAAAACAAAGTTTTTTGAAAGAAAAAGCGGTTGAGTATAAAAATTGGCAGATTCTGAACCACTTTCCTGTCATACTCTGATTTATCCGCTGTTTTTAATGCCTGCCAAACAGGCAAAACGCTGTTTAACTCACGCAATAACCAAGACGCGCTGTAAAACGGCCGCCTTCGGTCTCCCGGTCTCACCGTCGGCATAGAGGCATCCCCGTCGCCAGAAAAAAGCACAGAGGGCTCAATGCCCCCTGTGCTTTTTTCTGTGTTTTTCCTCCCGCAGGGCAAGCTCCCGCTCTTTTCCGACCTCCCGCTGCTCCCGGGAACAGATCCTTCGCTCCAGCTTTCTCTGCTCCCGTTGGAGGTTCAGCGCCTGCTGGGCCTTGGTTTCACGGGATGTTTTTTTATCCTTGCAGCGTATTCAATTTTCTTATTTTCCACAGGCCGCTTCCAGCAGCGCGATCAGCTGCTCCCGACCTGTGCCCTTTTCCGCAGAGAAAGGCACCAGCGGCTCGTCGTCCGCCATTTCCAAGGTCTGACGGATGAGGGCCAGATTGGGCTCTACCTCCCGGGCCTTCAGCTTATCCAGCTTGTTGGCCGCCACGATCTCCGGGCATCCGCTCTCCCGGAACCAGTTGTGCATGATCACGTCGTCGGCGGTTGGTTTGTGGCGGGCGTCCACGATCAGGACTCCCACGGTGAGGATGTCACCCTCGTCCTGAAAATACTGCTCCATCAGGCGGCTCCACCGCTCTTTTTCCGACCGGCTCACCTTTGCATAGCCATACCCCGGAAGGTCCACCAGCCAGGCCTTTCCGTCCACCTTGAAATAGTTGATCTGGGCGGTCTTCCCCGGCGTCGCGCCCACGTAGGCCAGATTCCTCCGGCTCGCCAGACGGTTAATAACCGAGGACTTTCCCACATTTGACCGACCCGCAAAGGCCATCTGGGGCAGACCGTCCCGCAGGAAATCCTTTGGGTCCGCCGCAGAGCGGATAAACTCCGCCTTTGTAAAATTCACCGGGCAATCACCTCCTTGCTTTCATTTGTTTTTTTATGCGCCGGCCTCACTGCCGCATCGCGTCCCCGCCGCTTTCCCGGACGGGTGCAAACGCCGCCACCGGAAGCTGATCCTGGGACTCGGGCGCCTTTTCCGCCCGAATCTTTTTGGGGGCCTGGGACGGACACAGCGTCCGGCTCAGCACTTCGTCCACATTGCTCACGGGGACGAACTTCAGCGCGGCGCGGACGGTCTGGTCAATTTGCTCCAGATCCCGTACGTTGTCCACCGGAATCAGAACGGTCCTGATCCCACTACGAAGCGCAGCCATGGTCTTTTCCTTCAGTCCGCCGATGGGCAACACTCGGCCCCGCAGGGTAATCTCCCCTGTCATGGCCAATCCCGCCCGAACCTTCCGCCCGGTAAGGGCGGAGCACAGCGCGGTGGCAATGGCAATGCCCGCGGAGGGTCCGTCCTTGGGAACGGCCCCCTCCGGGAAGTGGACGTGGATATCCCTGTTTTTGTAAAACTCCGGGTCGATTTCATAGGTTTCCACCCGGCTGCGAAGACAGCTCAGCGCCGCCTGAACAGATTCCTTCATCACGTCACCCAGGTTGCCGGTTAACTCCAGCTTTCCGGTACCGTCCATCACGTTTACCTCGACCTCGAGGATCTCGCCGCCGACCTCGGTCCACGCAAGACCATTGACCACGCCGACCTCCTCCCGCTCCGTATGGAGCGCAGGAGGATAGGGAGACATATCCAGCAGCTCGTGCAGGTCCTTTTCCGCCACAGTAATGCGCTTTGCATCGGTGGTTAGCAAACAGACGTCCGCCTTGCGGCACAGCGCCGCGATCCGCCGTTCCAAAATGCGGACGCCGGACTCCCGCGTGTAATCCCGAATGAGTGCGCGGATGGCCCCGTCCTCCACCCGGAGCTGGGACTTCTTCAGCCCATGCTCCTTCAGCTGCTTGGGAAGCAGGTGGTTTTTGGCGATCTGCAGCTTTTCCTCGTCGGTATAACTGCCAAGCTCGATCACCTCCATCCGGTCCAGTAAGGGCCGGGGGATGGTATCGGTAGTATTGGCGGTGGTAATGAACATGACCTTGCTCAAGTCCACGGGAATCTCCAAGAAGTGGTCCCGGAAGGCGCTGTTCTGTTCCCCGTCCAGCACCTCCAGAAGAGCCGAGGCCGGGTCGCCCCGGTAGTCGCTGCCCAGCTTGTCGATCTCGTCCAGCAGCAGCAGAGGGTTCATAGACTTGCTGCGGCTGATGGCCTCGATGATACGGCCGGGCATGGAGCCTATGTAGGTCTTCCGGTGGCCCCGGATGTCCGCCTCGTCCCGAACGCCGCCCAGACTTAACCGGGCCAGCTTCCGATTCAGCGCCTTGCCAACGCTGATGGCAATGGAGGTCTTGCCCACACCGGGAGGACCCACCAGACAGAGAATCTGCCCCTTTCCCTCCGGGTTCATCTGCCGGACGGCGATGGTCTCCCCGATCCCGCGCCTCCC
>Ga0183100_1001103_pt1 | contig 14871 bp, 14 predicted proteins | sample Biomet2_FD_127789 | JGI IMG/M metagenome (GOLD analysis project Ga0183100, IMG submission 127789) | Microbial communities from bioreactor (seeded with anoxic lake sediment) at LBNL, California, USA - Biofuel metagenome 2 | ecosystem: Engineered > Bioreactor > Anaerobic > Unclassified ...
CGACATGATATCAAACTCAGATACGGTGATGATTTCATCGACATACTTTTTTATGAATTCAAAAGTGAGTTTGCCAGGAGTCTTGACGGCAGTGCCATCTGCTACGGTATCGACCTGACGCAGAGTGCTCACCTTGCCTTTTGCCAGCGAATGCTTGACACAGGCTGCGCCTTCGGGTTCAATGCCAATAACTTTTACATTCGGATTAACCGCTTTTATTGCCAGGGCGACGCCGCTGACGAGGCCGCCTCCACCGACCGGAACAAGAATGGCATCGACATCTTTAAGCTCATCGATGATTTCAAGTGCGGTCGTGGCCTGCCCGAGAATGACTTCGATATCGTCAAACGGATGCACAAGAATATAGCCGTTTTGCTGTTGGAGTTCCAGTGCCTTATTGTAAGCATCATCGTAGGTATCGCCAAACAGCACGACTTCAGCCCCGTAGGCCCGGGTGGCCTCAACCTTGAGGATCGGCGTGGTCGCCGGCATGGTGATGACCGCCTTGACACCGAGCTGCTGCGCGGCAAATGCAACACCCTGCGCATGGTTGCCGGCTGAAGCGGTGATGACGCCGGCTGTTTTTTCCGCTGGGGACAGCTGGCTGATTTTATTATAGGCACCGCGAAGCTTGAAGGAGCCGGTATTTTGTAAATTTTCCGGCTTCAGGTAGACGTCATTGCCAGCTATACTAGAAAAATACGGGCTTTGAATTAATGTTGTCTTTTTGACTACATTATCGAGTTGTTTCGCGGCTCGATATACATCCGAGATCGATATATTGTCGACAATTGCGGCCGCCGTTGCTTTTTTTTCTTCCGCCATTTAAAATCCTCCCAGGATTATTCAGCACTGCAAAAGCAGCCGATAATCGGATTGTTTTATAAACTTCCTCTATATATTAGTAATAAGGGAACAAATATTTAATAAAGTCTAGCATTAACCATATGCAGTGTCAAGAAAAATCAAGTTTGCCCGTTACAGGGAGACAAGTATTATTTTCTTGGAAATATTCAGTAAAAGAACAGGATTTTTTTTCTTGGCAACGAAATAATATAATAAGCAAGATAATTAGATTTAAACAGGCAGGGAATGAAAGCGGGAGATTTTCATGCAGGGAATGAAGCAGATACTCGTTCCGGTGGACGGGTCAAAAAATTCAGATAAGGCTGTCTTACAGGCAGCAGCATTGGCCGCTGTATGTGGTGCTGACCTTGATTTACTGTATGTGGCCTATTTCCGCCAGGCTACAGACGATGCCGCCGGTCGAATTTCCTGGCTGCCGGATACTGTAACCGGTTCTATTGCCCGGACAAGCCAGGCAATTTTGCAGCATGCGAAAACGCTGGTAGATCCAAAGATTACCTGCCGGACGCATTTGGAAACCGGTATTCCGGCCAAGGAAATAGTCGCTTTTGCCAAAAAAAATGATATGGATCTGATCGTTGTCGGTGGACGCGGGCTGGGATTGGTAGAGGGGTTTCTTCTTGGCAGCATAAGCAGGGAAGTCCTGGAACAGGCGCATTGCCCGGTGCTGGTTGTCAAATAAGAAGGAGGAACAGATTATGGGCTGCCATTGTATTTTGGTTCCGGTAGATGGATCTGAAAGTTCAAGTAAAGCTGCAGCATATGCCATGGAGCTGGCACAAAGCTGCGAAGCAGAAATTGATTTTCTGCATGTGGTTGATTTGCAGAATTCCCTGGCAAATCCATTGCTGGCTGAAGCTCCTCGTAAAGAGGCTTCGGCCCTTGAAGATGTGATTGACCGCGGCAAACGGATTCTCGATGAGTTGCTCGAACAGGTTCCCTTGGCGGTAAATGCCAAAGGGCATTGTGTCAGCAGTAGTTCGCCGGTTGAAGCCATTTTGCAGGAAGCCCGGGATATTGGTTGTGATCTCATTGTAATGGGGAGCCGGGGCCTTGGCCCTTGGCGGGCAGTTCTTGTTGGCAGTGTCAGTCGGGCGGTACTGGAGGCGGCTAAGTGTCCGGTATTGCTGGTGAAAGCAGATAAAAAATAGGGGGTTTTACTATGGGTGAAATAAAGCGTATTTTAGTTCCTGTGGACGGGTCAGAAAGCTCGGATCGTGCAATTGACAAGGCGATTGCTCTGGCACAAGCCTGCGGATCAAAAATTGATTTTCTCTATGTAGCAAATATCAATCAGCTGGCAATTAATGCCTGTCTGTCAGATGCAATTCTTGATGCAGTGACCAAAGCGGGCAATGTCATTCTTGACCGGGCGCTGGAAAAAGTACCGAAGGAGATTAAAGCGGAGGGATTTTCTGAAACAGGGTCGCCGGCAGTGGTTATTCTCGATTTTGCCGCCGCAGAAAATTCGGATATGATTGTAATGGGCAGCCGTGGCCTTGGCATTGTAAAAGGCGTGCTGCTCGGCAGCGTCAGCCAGTATATTGTGGAACAGGCAAAATGCCCGGTGCTTGTCGTAAAATAAGCCATTTTAGATAGCCATCGGATCGTTTGATTCGATGGCTTTTTTCGCCGCTAAATTTATAGAAATATCTGTTTTTTATATAAATTCATTCATTGCAGCCAGGGGGTTATTTGCGTGTATTGCCGTCAGTTTTTGTCTGGCAGAGTGCTTGGTCCCGGGACGGGTGCAGGAGGAGGAGTCTTGGATGACAGTAGGAAAAGAAGAGTTGCTGCGCCTGCAAAATGGCAGTGATATCCGCGGGGTGGCAATTAAAACGGAAAGCGAAGCCATAACGCTGACGGGGGAAGCTGTAAACCGCATTGCCGGGGCATTTGCCAGCTGGCTGGAGCAAAAGACAAAAAAGGCCGTGGTGAAAATTGGTGTGGGCTATGATTCAAGGCTTTCGGCACCAGAATTATCTGCCGCTGCTTTAGGCGGACTGGTAGCCGCCGGTGCTAAGGTCATTGACTGCGGGCTGGCATCAACTCCGGCGATGTTTATGGGAACGGTGTACAAAGAGACGGCGTTTGATGGGTCCATCATGATTACTGCCAGTCATCTGCCCTACAACCGCAATGGCATGAAGTTCTTTACCGCGGCGGGGGGGCTGGAAAAAGCTGAAATCACGGAAGTGCTTGCACTTGCTGTCCGGCAGCCGTTTTCGGGAACTCCGACGACAAAGATCGCCCGGCAAAATCTTCTCGGCCTTTACAGTGAGCATCTGCAGACAATTATTCGCCAGGCAGTTGCTAGTGGCGAGAAGCCGCTGGCCGGACTTCATATTGTCGTCGATGCCAGCAATGGGGCTGGTGGTTTTTTTGCCGGACAAGTGTTGGCTCCGTTGGGAGCTGATGTGACGGGAAGTCAATTTTTGGAACCCGATGGGAATTTTCCGAACCATATTCCCAATCCTGAGGATCCGGCAGCAATGGCAGCACTCCGAGACGCTGTCCTTCAGCATCAGGCAGACATTGGCATTGTTTTTGACCCTGATGTTGACCGGATGTCAGCCGTATTGTCTGATGGAGAAGAAATCAATCGCGATGCTTTGATTGCAATGATGGCTGCAATTGCGGTAAAAGAATGTCCTGGGGCTACGATTGTTACGGACTCCGTAACCTCGGATCATTTAACGGAATTTTTGGAGACGGGGTTAAGCTGCTGTCATCGGCGGTTTAAACGCGGCTACAAGAATGTCATCAATGAGTGTAAGCGATTGAATCAATCAGGGGTTGAATCCCCGTTGGCGATTGAGACCTCAGGGCATGGTGCCTTCCGGGAGAATTATTATCTTGACGATGGTTGTTATATGGCCGTTCGGCTAATTATCGCGGCAGTGCTCGAAAAACGTCAAGGGCGGACGCTGGCTGATATGATTGCTAGGCTGGTGCGGGCGGCTGACTGCCGGGAATACCGCATAAAAATAGACGAAAAAGATTTCCGTACCTACGGAGAACGGGTTGTCGCCCTGTTTGAACAACGGGCGGCAGCTGCCGGCATAAATATTGTTCCGGGGTCCTGTGAGGGGGTTCGGGTGCAATTTCATGACGAGGTTGAGGGCTGGGCCCTGCTCCGGACCTCCCTGCATGATCCGGTGTTGGCCTTAAATATGGAAGGCGCACAAAAAGGGGATTGTGACAAAATCTACGAGCGGATTCGTGGTCTGCTGGCAGATTGTACAAGCCTGCTCTATTAAATATAAAAAGGTGGGATGCTGTTTGCATCCCACCTTTTTGTATGTTGTCAGTTCTAAAACTCTTTTAGAACAATCGTGCCGCTTTGCCGCGTGCGGTTCATGTCAATAATACGCTGGTTGCGGCTGCCCCGAAATGCCAGCGTCAGATCGCGTTCAGCCAGCAAAAAAGGGCCGTCGATCAAGATGTCGGTGACATCAAGCAACTCATTGATTGCCGGGCTGTGTAGCTGCTGCAGCTCCTCGAGGGTATAACCGGTATAGGCTGTTATATTGAGTCCGCTTGCCTGCAGTTTTCGGGCGAGTTCCGCTAGTGCCTGTGGCTGCAAGAAGGGTTCTCCGCCGCTGAAGGTAACCCCGGACAGCAGCGGATTTTCGCAGATCTGCCGATATAGCTGCTCAGTATCGACAAGGTAGCCGCCCTGACTGTCATGGGTTTGGGGGTTATGACAGCCTGGACAGGCGTGAGGGCAGCCCTGTGTAAAAATTGTAAACCGATAACCCTCACCGTCGACGACGGAATCATCAACAGTACCGGAAATTTTAAGCGAGGCCATGTTTTACGCGGTCATGCTCTTCAGAGCGTTTGGCGTTGTTCCAGCGATCCGTAGTTCCTACGAGATAGCCGGTAATCCGGCGGATGCGTTGGAACTTTTGCGGACGCAGGCGGTAGTCAAGCGCGACATCGTTTTTCCCGGCAGCGGAAATTGTCAGCTCAATCAAGGATTCCTCTGTCTGCTGCTCAATACAGTTGATATAGCTGCAGATTTCTTCTTCCGTCATATCGTTGAAACCATTCAGTGTTACGGAAACACCATGTACCATCATAATAATCGCTTCTTTCTTTCGTATATTTTTATAAACTGTTTTATTTATTGGCAATTGCTGTAGCGAGGCACCACCATGCGCAGCATGTGTTCACTTTCGGTGCGGCCGCATTTTGGGCAGACATTGTCGATAATCCCGTTATAGCCGCACAGGGGATCGCGGTCAATCGGGTGATTGACGGAGCCGTATCCGATGCCGCTATCATGCATGCAGCGGATAATGGCTTCAAAGGCCGTGAGGTTTTTGGTCGGGTCCCCATCCATTTCTACATAGCTGATATGGCCGGCATTGGTCAGTTCGTGATAAGGTCCTTCTAACTGAATCTTCTTAGCCGCTTTGATCGGATAATATACCGGAACGTGGAAGGAATTTGTATAATAATCCTTGTCTGTTACCCCCGGAATTTTTCCGTACAACTGCTGATCGATTTTAAGGAAGCGGCCGCTGAGGCCCTCGGCTGGAGTTGCCAGCAGGGTGAAATTTAAACCGGTTTTAGCGGATTCGTCATCCATGCGCTGGCGCATATAGCGGACAATCTCAAGTCCGATTTTTTGCGATTCAGCCGATTCTCCGTGGTGCTGGCCGGTCAAGGCCTTTAATGTTTCTGCCAGGCCGATGAAGCCCATCGACAGTGTACCATGCTTGAGCACCTCGGTAAGGTCATCATCCGGGCCGAGGCCGGCGGAGTCAATCCAGATTCCCTGTCCGATGAGGAATGGATAATTCCGTCCCTTTTTCGAGCATTGAATTTTAAAGCGATGCAGCAGCTGACGGATTACGAGTTCAATGATATCGTCAAGTCCTTGATAAAAAGCCTTGATATCGCCTTTGGCTTCAATCGCCAGGCGCGGCAGATTGATGCTGGTAAAGCTCAAATTGCCGCGGCCACAGGTCGTTTCACGGGTTTTATCGTGAACATTGCCCATCACGCGTGTGCGGCAGCCCATGTAAGCGATTTCGGTATCATAGTCGCCGGGCTTGTAATATTTGATGTTGAACGGGGCATCAATAAAGCTGAAATTCGGAAACAGACGGCGAGCTGAGGTGCGGATGGCCAGTTTAAACAGATCGTAGTTCGGATCGCCTTCATTGTAGTTAATGCCTTCCTTGACTTTAAAGATCTGTACCGGGAAAATTGGTGTTTCCCCGTTGCCAAGACCGGCTTCGGTAGCTTTCAGCAGATTGCGGACGGCCATTCGGGCTTCCGGCGAGGTGTCCGTCCCGTAGTTGACAGAACTGAAAGGAACCTGGGCGCCGGCTCGGGAGTTCATGGTATTCAAATTATGAATAAAAGCTTCCATAGCCTGGTAAGTCGCCTTGTCGGTTTCGCTGAGTGCTGCTTCAACCGCATAGTTATGGGCCTTTGCCGTATCGAGAGCAGTAATCGGCTGATACTCATTTGTTGCCTGGTGCTCAGGTAAAAATGCGATCAGAGCTTCGCCGAAGGCATCGGTAGTATTCATTGTGATATCAACCGGCAGTTTTGTGCGGATTTCTTTTGCCAGTAATTCGGCATCCAGCAGTTTCATGTCATAACGCATGGCTATGTACTGGGCCAGGGCGTCAAAATACTGCTTGCGAAAAGTCTTGGCGACGCCTGGCGCCATGGAATAATCAAAGTTTGGCACCGACTGGCCACCGTGCATTTCATTCTGGTTGGCCTGGATGGCAATACAGGCGAGAGCCGCATAGGAGCGGATGTCATTCGGTTCGCGAAGGTAACCGTGCCCGGTTGAAAAACCATTGTGAAACAGCTTAATCAGATCGATCTGACAGCAGGTTTCTGTCAGCATATAAAAGTCCTTGTCATGAATGTGAATATCGCCGTTAATATGAGCGGCAGCAATATCTTTTGGCAGAATGTAATTATCAATAAAATACTTGGATCCCTCGGAGCCGTATTTTAGCATGGTTCCCATCGCAGTGTCAGCATCAATATTCGCATTTTCGCGTTTGATGTCGGCATCTTTAGCGGTTTCAAAGGTCAGTTCATTGTAAATATCCATCAGGTCGACTTTTGCCTGCCGTATTTGGGCATGTTCCGCACGATACAAGATATAGGCTTTGGCTGTACTGGCAAAATTACTGGCAATCAGAACTTGCTCAACCGCATCCTGGATTTGCTCAACGGTCGGCAGGGCATCTGGAGTAAAATGGTGGAGAACATTTTCTGTCAGTTTTTTTAACTGCGGGGCCGAGAAGGTCTTATCGATGGATTCGAGATTTGCCTTGTGGATGGCATCGATAATTTTTTGTGCGTTAAAAGCCACAATGTCGCCGGTACGCTTTTTGATCTGTTGTATCATTTTGTCGTCTCTTTTCTTTTTTATGCTGTTAATGGAACGGCTTCAGGGGGCAGTGGTAAGCTGCGGCCTGAAACCGATATATGGTGTATGGAATTACTGCTGAGGCAAATTATACTATATGTAGCGCAAATCGTCAACACAAACTACACTATATATATGGACTAAAGTCTTACTGCCCACAATATATTGTTTTTTGAAAAAATAATGCATTTTATAATCATGCAGGCAGTCAGCATGATTTTTTCAGCGAATGTAAGGGCATGTCGCCTTCCATAGATGTATAATAAATCTTTTTTTGGATAAAAATACCGTGCAAACGAGAAAAAAACCGGACCCAAACAGGTCCGGTTTTGCCAATAAATTTGTTTAATTTTTGGGCTGAAGGATGGTGTGGATCGGATAAGGCATGATAATGTGTTCCTGACGATACCGTTTGGTCAGTGCCTTGATAAATTCGTGCTTAAGGCGGTACTGGTTCAGAAATTCATGCGTTTGCAGGCTGACGTTAAATTTTATACTGGAATCGCCAAAGGTATGGAAACGGACAGCTGGTGTGAACGTATTGCCGGGGTCGATCTGATCCATCACCTCGCGGGCAACGGCCAGGGTAACGGTCTCAACCTGATCGAGATCACTGTCATAACTCACGCCGACGGGAATACTGACGGCAACTTCTTTTTGTGGCATATTATAGTTGGTCAAAATCGCCGAGGCAATTTTTTGGTTTGGGACGACGATATCATTATTTGTTGTCGACTGGATCGTCGTGAACCGCCAGGCAATATCGGTTACGCGGCCCTCTTCGCCAGAGCTCAGTTTAATGAAATCGCCAAGGCGAAGCTGCTTTGACAAGATCAGATGAAGGCCGGCGAAGATATTCGCCAAAGTTTCCTGCAGCCCAAGGGCGACGGCCATACCACCGACACCGAGGGCGGTGATGATGGGCGTTACGGAAATTCCATAATACTGCAGGACGACTAAAATTCCGATGCAGTAGATGAAAATATTAGCAATGTTTGTCAGTAAAGAGGTTTTGGGCAAGTTTGTATCGCTGCGCAGCGTATGCATGTCGATCATGCCAACCAGGGTGCGAGCAATGACGCGGGTGAGCGTTAAAATAATGATGGTAAACAGAATATAGGAAAGCATGGACTTTATCGTTGGCGTGATGGCCAGCGAGCTTATCGTCCAGTAGAGCCCGACACCGGAACACCAGGCAATTGGCAGACCCCGCAGCGCATTGATAAATACATATTGCAGCGATTGGCTGTCGGTAGTCAATTTATCGTGAAGACGATGATTGATGAGATTGTTAAGAAATATTCCCAGTGCTAAAGCACCAAGCTGGATGCAAAAGGGAAGCAGCAGCATTTGAAACAGGTGCTCCCAGTTAATATTCAGATATGCGAGCAAAAAAACCCCTCCTAAAACTATACCAAAGGATGATATGCCTTCATTATACTATAAATGCATCCTTTAGGGGATAAATCTTGCAGGATTTCCGCTGTTTTTAGCCAAATAGATATAACAGGTTGTACAGAAAGAAGGGTGCTTTTTGGCTGAACAAAAATTTGTAAAAACGGGAACGAAGCTGCGCTTTCGGAAAGCTGTGCCGGCGGATATGGACTATATTATGGAAGTTGAATATTTGCCGGAAAATGCAAAGTATGTAATTCCTTATACACGGGAAGTTCATTTGGCGACATTAGATACGACGGGTGCTGTACATCTGATTATTGAAACTCTTGACGGCAGTCCAGTTGGGTTTTTGATGATTGCCGGTCTTGATAATCCATCGAAAGAAATTGAGTTTACGCGGATTATTCTGGCAGTCAAGGGGCAGGGCTATGGACAGGAGACCTTGTCGATGCTCAAATCCTGGGCGTTTGATGACCTGAAATTTCATCGGGCCTGGCTTGACTGCAAGGATCACAATACACGGGCCTTGCATGTATATGAAAAAGCGGGGTTTCAGCGTGAAGGTCTGATCCGTGAAACGATTCTCACGGATGGGGTTTATGAAAATCTGGTGATTTTAGGGATTCTTGACCGGGAATATTTTGCGCAAGCATAACAAAGTGGGGCAGCCTGGGGCTGCCCGGTTTTGCCACAGGCTAAGAAAATAATAGATGCAAAAAAAACAGAATTTTTGTATAATTGAATTAGACGGAAAATCTGTCGGCAGGTAAGACAGGTTCAGATAAAAATGAGGGGAGGGTTTTCTATGGAAACGAGCGGAAAGGACAAGACTGCCTATGACCGGGAACGGTATTTGCTGCTGCGGGACCAGTTACAGGCAATTGCCTATGAGTATGATATTGCAAAAGATATCATGGTATTCAGCTATGGTGGTGGCGAGGGGCGGGAATGCAGGATTGAAGATTACCGGAAAAAACTTTGTACGATAAACCGGGAAACGGTACATCAGGATTTTCTAGACAAGCTTTTGGCGGCCTATATGGGACAAAGTGTTGAACCGCAGGAGGTTTTGCTTGATCCTGATAAAAGCCGACAGGGGGAATATTCCTGGCACCGGATTCTCAGTAAAGCCATCTGTGATGAGCGGGGGCGCGTCGTCCGGACAATAGGGATTTTATGGAATATTGAAGATGCTACGGATGGCGACGGGGCGTTGCTGCGCTTTAGATCCGCGCATGATCCGCTGACGGGACTGTACAACCGGATTGGAGCGGAACGGGCGATTTCTTCTTATTTGGCAGCGGCTGAAGCCGATGCAATCGGAGCGCTGCTTCTGCTGCGGATCGATGATTTTGAACAGATCAATGATACGCGCGGGCAGTCCTTTGGGGAACATGTGCTTGTCAGCCTGAGCCGGGAAATTCTGCAATTGTTCCGGACATCGGATATCGTGGCTTATATTGATCGTGGACAGTTTTTAATCCTGATGAAAAATGTCAAAGATTTGATGATTGTTCCCCGCAAGGCTGATAAGCTGCGCCATATATTTGACAGTGAAGCCGCCGGGCTGTACGCGGTAAATGTTCCGTGTCACGTGGGAACGGCAATATTCCCTTATGATGGGAAGGAATATCAGGAACTGTTGCTCAAGGCAGATGAGGCAATTGTTTCCAAATAATAAGAGTTGACAGTTTATCTTTTTTTCGATAAAATACACATATGTATTTCTAAAGGGGAGTAGCTCTTTGGGATAAGTCAACATCCTGGCAGTGAAATTCTGTCTGGCTTATTCATTTGGTCTGTATGAGATCAAAAGCGAGACCTTTAGCGTGGCATCGTCCAGGCTAAAGGTTTCGCTTTTTTGTTTTATAACATAGCGCTCAGAGGATGAAGCGTTACTTGATTTTGAGGAGTGTGCATTGATGACAGCTTTTTTTACGGCGTGTGCGTTGGTTGTTCTTGCTGAAATGGGAGACAAAACCCAACTGCTGGCCATGGCATTTGCCACCAAATATTCCTGGAAAACGGTTATGAGCGGGGTGCTTTTGGCGACAATATTTAATCATCTGCTGGCGGTTGTAGCCGGGGCGTATCTAAATGAATTTCTATCGCCGACGTATATTCAGCTCCTGGCTTCTGCGGCCTTTATTCTCTTTGGTTTATGGACAATTCGTGGGGATTCGCTCGATGATGAAGCGGACAAGACGAAAAGCAGTCCGTTTTGGACTGTAACCGTCGCCTTTTTTTTGGCAGAGATGGGGGACAAAACACAATTTGCTACGATTGCGCTGGCGGCACAGTTTGCGGCTATTGTTCCAGTCTGGCTGGGCACGACGACGGGAATGATGATTGCGGATGGACTGGGAATTGCTGCCGGCAGTATTCTACAGAAATTCGTTTCTGAGAAGACGATGAAATGGGCGGCAGCGACAATCTTTGTTGCCTTCGGCGTGGTGGGTTTATGTGATGTTTTTGCGCCAGATACCTGGGCCGTTTTTTATTGAGTAGATTCAGGGGTGGTTTTTTATAAAGCAGCCAGGGGCTGCAATTATATATGGTAAGAGGAGACGAAATGGAAAATTTTTCGCAGGTTTTTTTATCTTTTATTGATGTTTGGGGATATTGGGCCGTTGCAATTTTGATGGCGTTGGAGAATGCCTGTATTCCAGTTCCTAGTGAACTGATTCTTGGTTTTGCCGGCTATCTGATTTTTGCCGGCAGTATGACATTTTCCGGAGCTCTGACGGCCGGTATGGTCGGAGGCATTGCCGGCTCGCTGTTTGCTTATTATGTTGGCGCGTATGGAGGCCGATCTTTCATCAATGCGTATGGAAAATACTTTTTTGTCAAAAAATCACATGTTGATTTAGCCCAGGATTGGTTTGACCGCTATGGGGTCAAGGCCGTGTTTTTCAGCCGAATGCTGCCAGTTGTCCGGACCTTTATTTCTCTGCCGGCAGGGTTTGCCCATGTGAACATAAAAAAGTTTCTAACCTACACAATCTTAGGCTCGCTTCCCTGGACGGCGATGATTCTGTATGCTGGTTTGCTTCTAGGAGAAAACTGGAAAGTTATGCTGGCGATTGGGCATGAAGCAAGTCTGGTATTTGTTGGAGCAGCTGTTTTGATCGGTGTTGTTTTATATCTGCGGCACAGACGAAGGACGCAAACTCGGAACAATAGATAAAATATAATACAATAAGGTATGAGACCCCGCCTATCAATAGCTGATAAGCGGGGTCTTGTTTATGTAGTAAAGGATTTAAAATAAGGGCGATGGGAATAAGGGCCGATGAGCTGCCTTCCTGTAGAAAATTTTGCTTGTATTATGTTGAAAAAGATGGATTAGGCCGGAATGATGCGGCTAGACAAAATTAAGACTTTACTTTTTTTCAAAATATTGTATGATATATTATGAAAGTTGAATTAAATAATTTTATCAAAAAACTAAACATGGATGAATTTTATCATGATACAAAAGACTGCAGGGATGAGAAAGCGTCTTCATGAATTATGTTTTTATTTGCATATATGCTGAATAAAGCAGAGCAAAGGGAATGAAAAGATAATGAAAGTTCAAAAACAGCGCTTTTGCCATCTGGCGAAATATTGTTTTCTTGTATCAGTGATAATGTCCTTTATGACAGTTTCGTATGCGTCATCACAAAAAAATATTGGTATTATTGGATTTCAGAATACATCAGGGTGCCGCGGCATTGAAAAAATAATGCAAACGGCACTTTTGGTAGAACTGTCAAAAAACAATAATTTCAGGATTATCGACCGGGGGAATTTGGATAAAATTCTAAATGAGCAAAGCCTCAGCCGCACCGGAGTTATCGAAAAAGACAGTGCCGTGCAAATGGGGCGGGTCTCGGGGATCCACTATTTATTGACGGGAAGTGTGCTGGAAACCGCCGCGGCTCTTCCAGGAAAAGTCCCGATGGTTGGAGTTTCTGTTTTTTGGGAGCTTATTGATACTACTTCGGGAGCGGTTTTATCGGCAGCTACAGTAACGGGAACCGTAAATAAAATCTTGCAGCAGGAAAAGGGCAATAAGAGCTGGCGTATGCCGCCGGCAGCGTATGCAAAAGCGGCGCAAAATGCAGCAGAAAAAATATGTGAATCGTTGGAAGAAAATTTGAATATGCCGATGTTGTCTGCCAGTGTAGCCAGCATTTATGGAAATTCGATTTATATAGATGTTGGTGCAAACAAGCAGGTTAAACCAGGGCAGGTTTTTTGTGTGTATCAGGATGGGTTGCCGATTCGTGATCCTGACAGCGGCGAAGTTTTGGGGCGTCAGCAAAGAGTAATTTGCCGGATTATAATCAATAATGTAGAAAAGAAATTGGCAGCTGGTACAATTGTTGATGGGGAGTTATCTTCTGTACGCGTAGGAAGCCGGGTGGTCCGGCAATGAAGGTGAAAACAGCCAGACAGATTGTCCGGAAAATCGTATGTCTTTTCTTTCTTTTCTGTCAGTTTACTATGCCGGTAGAGGCGGGTATACATATTGTTGAAGGTTTTGGGCCCAATGAAAATGCGGCATTGCAGGATTCTTTTCGGCGGGCCTTGGAAAATGCTTTTGGCATTGATGTAAAAAGTGATACCTACGTTGTAAACAGCATTTTGGTGCGTGATCAAACGATTGCCCATAGCCGCGGCTATATTAAAAAATATACGGTTTTAGAAGAAAAGAAACAAGACGAGATGTATATTGTCAAAACGAGGGTAGAGGTAGATAAAAATCCAGTTGAAAAAAAAGAAAAAATATTGACCGCCAACGAGCAGTTCGATGCTATGCGCTATGCCCGGGTCGGTGTATGGATTACAAACCAGGTCGCAAGTGGCGACACCCCGGACGAAGTGGTTGCGGCAGCGATTGTCAGCGGCTTACAGTCCGCAGGCTTTTTTTCGGCCGAAAAAATGCAGGCATTGAAAGAAGTAAATGATTTTGACTATGTTGTTACAGGGAGTGTGAACTGCACACCGGTGGAAAATGGATTTCATACGCAAATACCAATTTCTTCTTATGTGGCGTCTTTGACATTTAGTGTCAATAAACCGGCGACCAATAAAATGATCGGGCAAGGGCAGTACACAGAAAATGCGGCTGATATCACGGCAATTGCTGCGGCTGAGGGCGCCAAGAGCAAGGCGGCATTGCTGGCCAGTGATTATTTGCGCAAAGAATTGCGGGCGGATGCAATGCTTGCTAATGATATGTACACATTATATCTTTCTGGAATGCATGATTTGAATCAGGTGAGTGCTGTCCGAGATTATTTACAGTGTGCACCAGCTGTAAGTAATATGTCTTTGCGATCATACAACGGTCAGCAGGCGGTTGTGGATTTCACTTTTCATGGGGATGCCCAGTGGCTGGCATATATGCTGACACAAAATATGGCCTGCCCGGGCATGATTACAAAGATGACAAATCATAATATATATTTGACCGTTCAATAAACGAAAAAGGATGATCTGTTATGAGAATATTTGGTTTAACTATAGCCTTGGCATTATTTTTATCATCGCCGTGTTTTGCGATTGGGATCGACTGGAACAGTAATATTATCACAGCGATTGGCGTGGGGGCTGCGCCGGAATATGCAATAAAACCAGGCCAGGCCGATGCCTTGGCTCGCCGGGCGGCAGTTGTCGATGCCTATCGGAATATGGCAAGTATTGTCTATGGTGTTGAAATTGAAAACCAGACAACGGTAGCGCAGTTGGTGGTAAAAAAAGATACGATTAAAACAGCTGTTGCGGGGGCAATTAAAAATGCCCGCGTTGTTGACGAGGAACAGCTCGACAATGGCGATTACCAGATCACACTTTGTATGCCGCTTTATGGGCCAAACAGCTTGTCGGCTGCCGTATGGACCGGAAAAAATGCTCTAGAGCCAGAAGACAATGATGCGGTACTGCCTCTTTCCACGGATATCGCCACAGCTACCAAAAATTCAACAGAGAAAGATATAACGGTTGATAAAGAAACACCAAAAACAGCCGACCAGGCAGAACCGACTAAAATAAAGCCAGTTACGCCACAGTCGGCTGTTCCGGAGGGTGCTTTTTCAGGTCTTGTCGTAGATTGCCGGGGTCTGAATCTTGAGCGAGCGATGGCCCCTAATATTATTGATGTTGATGGCAAGACAATTTATGGGTCGAAAAATATAATGGATACG
>Ga0183100_1001104_pt1 | contig 14866 bp, 16 predicted proteins | sample Biomet2_FD_127789 | JGI IMG/M metagenome (GOLD analysis project Ga0183100, IMG submission 127789) | Microbial communities from bioreactor (seeded with anoxic lake sediment) at LBNL, California, USA - Biofuel metagenome 2 | ecosystem: Engineered > Bioreactor > Anaerobic > Unclassified ...
ATCGGCAATCAGAAGGCTCTATTTTTAACCCTCAATATTTTGACACCATTTGATACATTTATCAAAAATTTATTTGTCATTTTGGCTACCTTAAAATTCAAAATTTTTAATCGTAATACCCTAACCATAGGCATTACCGGTTCTTGGGGTAAAACCACCACCAAAGAAGCCATTTATGCCATTCTCAAACAAAAAAAATACGTTTCTTACACTCCCTCCAACCACAATACCCTCTTGGCTATTGCCAAACAGGCCTTATTTCTATCACCAAAAACCAAAATTTTTATTGTCGAAATTGGCGCTTATCAAGTCGGTGATATCAAAAAAGTTTGCCAGATTGTTCATCCTCAAATTGGTATTTTAACCGCTCTTGGACCAATGCATTTAGAACGTTTCGGCACTCTAGATAATGTTTTAAAAACTAAAATGGAATTGGCTCAAAGTTTACCAATAACTGGCACTTTTTTTGCTCCCAAAAATTTATCTTCAAAAGTTTCTCAATTTTCTCTTCCCCAAAATGTTCATTATTTCCAAAATTATCAAGAAATTTATTACTCTCTCGGTTTTCAATTTAATCTTCCCAAAACCGATGTTCAAAAAATCCTTAATTCTCTTTCCCCAGTCGAACATCGTCGTCAAATTATTCAAAACGGCCCCATTACTGTCATTGACGACGCTTACAATTCCAACCCCGCTGGTTTTAAATTAGCTCTTGATACTTTAAAAAATATCAAATCCGACAGCAAAATTTTAATCACTCCGGGTATGGTAGAAATGGGTCAACTTCAATCCGAAGAAAATCAAAAAGCCGCCACTTATGCCGCCTCTATTTGCGACCACATTATTATTGTTGGCCAAACCAACCAACAAGCCCTCTTAAAAGGAGCCAAATTAGCCAAAACCAAAGTCAAAATTCACCCCGTCCCCGACCTAAAATCCGCCCAAGAACTTCTCCCCTCCATCATGTCCAAAAATTCCACTATTCTCTACGAGAACGACCTTTCAGACCAATATTTTTAATTACGTCACATATTCTATTCCATGTAGAGACGCCATATATGGCGTCTCTACAAAAAGATTCCAATGATATTTTTATTAGCTATAATCTCGTAACCATCCAAATTTTTGTCCACACTAATTTTTACTTCCTCTCCCACTTTTTTTCAGCAACCCCGAATCGTAAGAAAAATTTATTTTGTTACGTTTGTGGTATCTTTCAAAACCCAATTCAATTAATTTATCCAACATTTTGGCAAAAGGATAACCGCTTTTCTCCCACAAATAAAACGACAAAGAACCAGGTAAAGTATTTATTTCATTAATATAAACAATTCCCTTTTTAATATTCACCAAAAAGTCAATTCTGGCTAATCCAGCCGCCCCCAAAGCTCTAAAAGCTTTCAAGGCATATAATTGAATCCTTTTTGTCATTTCCTCATTAATTGGGGCTGGCACTAATCTTGATAAATTAGCCATTCCTTTTGTTTTACTGCCTCGCAAATATTTATCTTCATAAGATAATAAAGTATTGGCTTTAATTGGTTGTTCGCATACTGACACTTCGGCCTCTTCATATCCCATCACCGACACATTTATTTCATCAATATTTTCCAAACATTCTTCCACTAAAACTTTGGTGTCAAATTCTTTGGCCACATCGATTGACCACCCCAATTCTTGTTGGTTGTGGGCCATATTTATCCCCACGCTTGAACCCAAATTAGCCGGTTTAACACACATTGGATAACCAATATTTTTTTCTAATCTTTCAATAATTTCTTTTTTATTTTCAAGATATTCTTTTGACAAAAACCAGTCATATTTCACTATTGGCAGCTCTTCTTTTTCGTACACTGCTTTCTGTAACACTTTATCCATTCCTATTGCTGCTGCCGTTACGCCACAACCAGTATAAGGGATATTTGCCATTTCCAATAACCCCTGTAAAGTTCCATCTTCACCATAAGTTCCATGAACTGCCATCAAAATTATGTCAAAACTAATTGGCTTTTTTAAAATTCCTACTGGAATCAATCTTTTATCATTCACTTCACCCGAAAGTTTATATTGACCCAAACCAATCTTGTTTCTTAATTCCAATTTTTTATAATTTTCAATTTTCTTTAGCGACTCTCCACTCCACCATCTGCCTTGTTTATCAATGTAAACCGGAATAATTTCATACTTTTTTTGGTCTAAATTAGCCAAAATCTGCATCGCCGTCACCACCGACACCTCATGTTCCACACTTCTACTACCAAAAACCACCGCCACTTTTGTTTTATTCATAAACCCATTTTATCACTCCCACCCCCAATTCAAAAATCAATTATCGCTCAACACTTTTAAAAAATCTTTCGGCTTTTTGATTAAAAAATCTGGTTTATTTTTTTTCAATAATTTCTCATTATTAAAACCCCAAGCCACTGCTATTATTTTTATTCCTAATTTATGACACGCTTCAATATCTCGCACTTCATCCCCTACATATAACACATCCTCTTTTTTTAATTTTCGTTTTCTTAAAATACTTTTTATTATTCCTGATTTACCAAACAAACTTCCCTTGCCCACCACATAATCAAAAAGCTCAATTCCATTATGTTTCAAAAATTTTCTTATATTTTCTTCTCCATTAGTCGACATTATTCCCAAAACCAAACCTTTCTTTTTTAATTCCAACAAAACATCTTTCATTCCCTCAAAAATTTTAATCGAAGTCATTTGTTCAGTTATCTGGCTCTTTCCCTCGTTTATTGCTTTTGATATTTTAAAAATCGAAACTTTAGATTTTTTCAATAATTCACCAATTCCTTTTTCTCGATATATTTTTATTTCTTCATCTCCAAACTTTTCCCAACCAAATTTTTCTTTATTTTTAGCAAAAGTATTTATAATAAGTTCAAAACTATCAGCAATCGTCCCATCAAAATCAAAAATAATTTCTTTAATCATTTATTTACCCTTTAAACTCTTTCTCTTTTTTCATTTCCCTTTCAATCAAATTTCTCAAAAATACTGATTTTGGAATCATTCTTTGTTGCCCTACCCAATCTAAATAAGTCAAAATTTTTGGTGATACAAAAAAATTAAATCTGACATCAATTAACCCCTTAGCTTTTTTCATCGACTCTAAAATAACTTTTTCAACATTAGTTGTTGTGTATTTTTCCAAAATTAGTTTTGGATCATTTATCCCAGCAATAAATACTGGTTCCATATCTTCTTCTCGATACAACGCCACCACTGGTTTATTAATTTCCAAAGCTTTACTCAAAAGATACCCCATCGACATACTATGCCCCGAAATTTCCATCACTACAATATCAGCTTTATTAATACACTTCAAAGACTCATTATAATTTTCTCTTTTAGTTTGCTCATCGCCTTTTCTCAAATCATTTACCCCACTTTTTACCCATTTCCACACTTTATCACTTACCATTTTATGTTCTGCCGCAATCGTTTTATACATCTGACCATAAATATCCCTGTTTTTGTCAACCAATCTTGAAGATGCGATAAAGTATACCTGCATAACCTATTGTACTATATTTGAAACCCTTTGTCCCTCGGTAAGCTCGGGACATTTCCCTTAAAAAGGGCAACTGTTTTTCTCAAAGCCTCCAAAAAATTTTGAAAATAAATTCGCAGTTATAATTTTTTGACGAATTTCAACGTGGGCGACCACATTGACTGAGGCAATAAATTCATAATAAGAATTTATTGAAAAATTTACACTCCAAACTTTTCCCTGAAAAACTCCACATCCATCTTTATTACCTCATCCCACGATTGTTTTAAATTATGATCACTCTCTTGCCGAATATCCAACCTCACTTCTTTCCCCAACTTTTGTAATCTGCTTTGTAAATCTTGTTGCCATTTTACTTTACACCACACATCCGCTGTTCCTTGATGAATCAAAATTGGAGCGTTAATCCATTCATAAAAATTATCAATTGAATAAAGTTTGCTGTCATAATCTTTTTCAAAATCAGCAATTTTTTGTTTTACAATTTTTCCATTTTCACTATCATCCATAGTTTCTAGTACGCTTTGCGGAAATGGATTAGTCATTGGCGCCCACAACACTGTCGGATAATTTTGTCCCGTAATTTCTAACACTGATATCGAAATTTGTCCTCCGTTACTATGTGACCAAATTCCAATTTTGCTACTGTCCACATAATCCAATGCCTTAACCGACTCAATTAAATCCAACACTCCCACCGGTTTTTCGAACCTCGCTTCCAAAATATCTTTTGATTCACCAGTCGACATTCCATAGCCTAAAAAATCCAAACTAATAGTTACAAACCCATTTCGAGCCAATTCATCCGCCGCTTTCCACGATCCCGACCCTACAAAATATCCCGCACTTTCGGCAAAACCACGAATCATTATAATCGCGGGAATTTTATTACTCTTTACTATACTAGGTAGATTCATCATCCCTGAAATCGTCTTTCCATTACTAGTAAAAGTAATTTCATAACTCTTAAAATTACCTTCTTTTACAATTCCCTCTTTTTTGTAAGCCTTCAACACATTTTTTCTAGCCTCATCCAACACCGTACTTTCCCCCACAATTTTAATTTTCGATGCTTTATTCTCTCGATTTCTTAAATTTTCAAAATTATATTGCGCCAAATAACCCACATTCTTTTGTTTAACTGTTTTAGTAATCGACCCACTACCCTTTGGCGATAACCAATTATTATTTTTATTCAAAACTCTTTCCACCCCAAACCCCACTCCCAAGAACAAAATAAACACCCCAACTATTTTTAAAAACCTTCTCACTCTTTATTTATACCAAAATTTTATTTAGACATTAGATATTAGAAATTAGAAATTTATTTTTTGTCCTATAATTCTTGACAATTCCCCCCATTAGAACTACACTTACCGCAATTATTTAAATTAAAAAACAAACTATTTTAATATAAAAATATTATTCGCAGTTTTAATTTTTTATTTAAAAAATTTTAGTGTTGCTTTATAACAACACTTCGCACATTGAAAGGTTTATCTGTGGAATTTATCAACCTGTAAAGGTTGATAAAAATATAAAAGGAGGTCTTCAACAATGAAGATCCTGTCACTACTGTTCTCTGGCGGTTCCTCTTGGGTTCCTTCCTTCCTTGTACGTCGTCATAACCCTCCAAACAAGTACGGTACGCCCGTTAAGTTCGCTCCTTCTTGGACCCGCCACTCCCGTGGCAACGGCGGTTACAAAAAATCTTGGTGAGGAGGATTACACACATATGGACAATTACCAAACATTTGTGATAACCGACCAAATGGGTCAACGGGTCAGATTCGGTGAGGTAAATCAAGCAGTTCCGGTTCCAATCCGCCAGGATCCTCTCGGGTCCTGTGCTATCCAAGTAAAGGAGGAATATTGCGCCGATTTCGTCGACTCAGTCAAGTCCCAAGGCTGGATTTATCGCTTCGTCACCATTGAATAAATAAACCCTTCGCATATTGGATGCTGCACGGACACAATAGTGTCTTTCCCCACCCCATCCGCAGCAGCATCCAATATTCCCCTTTTTTAAATTTTAGACATTAGAAATTAGACCTTAGACATTTTATTTATTCCCTGTTATAATTCCCTATCTAACCGAAGACAGTAGGTCGAAGATTCTGAGTTTATCGAAGAACTTCATAAGTCCCACCGAGGTCAAAACAATTTATTTTGTCTTGATTAACCCTCGCTTCTTCGGCGAGGTTTTTCGTTTTTTTAGGTCTAGATTTCAAGTCAAAGACGAAGAAATTTTGCCTAAAAACACGATCCCGATTTATCGGGACGGTTCTAGAAAATATTATTAATTTAAACAAGAATGCCAAATCAAGCCAAAATCGATCAAGTCGCTGATATCACCAGTAAACTTGAAAGTGCTAAATCGTGTGCTTTGATTCAGTATCAGGGTCTCAACGCTGCTGACGTTTCCGCTCTTCGCGATAACGTTCGTACTGCTGGCGGTAAAATTGAAGTTGTCAAAAACAGCCTTATTGCTCGTGCTTTTGCCAACATCGGTATTACTCTCCCTGAAACTTTGACTGGCCCAACCGCCATCACCTTCTGTAACGAAGATGAAGTCAACCCTTTAAAAGAGGTTGAAAAAGTCAACAAAGATCACGATTTCATCACCTTCAAATATGGTGTCTACGACAAAAAACTTCTCGGATTTGATGAATTAAAACAATTCATCTCTCTTCCATCCAAATCAGCCCTCATGGCTCAACTTTTAGGTGGATTAGTCAATCCTTTGCAACGTCTTGCTTACAGTATGCGTTACAATCAAACTCAATTAGCTTTAGCTCTAAAAGCTGTCGCTGACAAAAAAGAGCAAAATTAAAATTATTAATTATTATTAAATTTACCTGCCGGTAGGCAGGAATAAAAAATATGGAACTCACAGAAAAATTACAAAAAATCTTAGATTCTATTTCTGAACTTTCAGTTTTAGAATTGTCTGAACTCGTTAAAGGTATCGAAGAAAAATTCGATGTCAAAGCTGTCGCTGCTGCTCCTGTAGCTGCTGCTGGTGCTCCTGCTGCTGGTGCTGCTGCTCCAGTTGAAGAAAAAAGTGAATTTGATGTCATCATCACTTCTGGTGGTGCCAACAAAATCGCTGTTATCAAAGTTGTCCGTGAATTCAAACCTGAATTAGGTTTGAAAGAAGCTAAAGACATGGTCGATGCTGCTCCAGCTAATTTAGGTACTATGAAAAAAGAAGCTGCTAATGATGCCAAAGCAAAATTAGAAGCCGCCGGCGCTCAAGTTGAATTAAAATAAATTTAATTCTTACTTAAACTTTAAACCCCTCCTTTCGGAGGGGTTTTTGGTTTACTCAAATGCATTTACATTTTTATCTTCCCACTCTTTTTCGCTCATCAATTCATGTTCATAATACACAGTCTTCACATCATCCTCAGTTGTAACCCAAACTTTACCCCCTTCCATATTACTGACAACACATTTTTTATTAGTAGCTTTGTGATAAACAATATCACCTAAATTAAATTTAGCCATATTTTTATTAATTAATAATTATTTTCTTTTTTTGTCTTTTCTACGTTGGCCTAAATCACTGGCAGCAACTGACTTTTCAGATTTTCTTGACAAATCTCTCTTTAAAAGTTTTGCTGCCAAAGAAGCAACTTTTTTACTAGTTCTTGGCATAATTAACCTCCTGCTTTGGTTAAACAAATAATACTCTATTACACCATACGAATAAAACCCAAACAATATGTAAATCTATATCAAAAAATACGTAAAATACCGCCATTTGTTGACTAATGTTTATCCAAGTACCTTATTTTAATAAAACACAAGTTAGAGGGATTTTTCAGCATTTTTTAAACATTATATTCGGTAGTACTGCTGCCAACAAAATCAAAACACTTCTGATCTCACCACTCCCCAACCAACCACTTATACAAAAAACACTAGATTAGATTTACCAAATAGAAATTTTTAATATAAAATACTAAATATGTATTTGGGAGTAGTATTCGGTTTATTATCATCCATTTTTTTCTCTTTTGGTTACATCTCTTTAAAAAGGAGTTACTCCGAATTTCCTCCATCAGTCGCATTTATGTTCGACTCCTTATTCGGAGTTTTAATTTGGATACCAATCACCCTATTCCTAAAAATTGATTTAAACAATTTTTTAGCAGTTTTACCATGGGCTATTCTTAGTGCAATTTTGTCTGAAGCTTATTTTTTCTATGTAATATCAAAAGGTGAAATTAGTATTACAGGAACTATTTTGGCTAGCTATCCAATTTATACCATTATTATCTCAAGATTTATTAATAACGAAATTTTAAGCTCCACTCAAATTTTAGCTATCATCTTAACAATACTGGGGACACTAATAGTGTCCACAGAAAAACTGAATTTAACTGATTTTAAAAAAAGAAGTTATATATTATGGGCAATATCTGGAGCTCTTGCAGTTGGTTTAAGTGATAGTTTATCGAAAAATGCTATTAATCGTGTCGGAGTACAAGATTTCCTTTTTGCTTTAGCCTTAGTTCAAATTCCTGTCGCATTAATATATTTAAAGTTAGAAAAGCAAAAAATATCCAGCTTAACTAATTTTTTAAAAAATTTTTCAAAATATAAATTTTCTGTAATAGGTTCTTTTCTCAATGTCATCGGTGTTTTACTTTTATGGTCAGCCTTCAATTTTACTTTTGCCTCAATTGCCTCACCACTAACAGCAACATATCCAGTTCTCATGGTTATATTAGCCCACTTCTTACTGAAAGAAAAAATCAACAAAAAAGATTACTTCGGAATCACTTTAGTTCTAATTGGAATAATTATCTTAAGCTTCGTTTCTTTCTAATCCTTTGTGAAAATTACTTAAATTGACCAATTCTATAAATAATCATAGTTATTTTTAATAAATAGGATTATTTAATGTTTTTATCTTCCAAAAACAAATGAAGACGAGGTTGCCCATCTCCAAAATAATTATCTTTCCATTCAGAAATTTTAAATCCAAGTTTAAGATAAAGGCGAAGAGAAGCGTTATTGTGAGGGTGAGTAACCAAATCAACAGTTTTATAATTTTTTAATTTAAGCAAAAGCCATTTCATTGCTTCAGTAGCAAAACCTTTTCTTTGATATTCAGGAAGTATGGTCATAGAATCAATATAGGCATGGTCAGATGATTTTTCTTCATATGAAATTGTACCAATGGCTTTCTTTCCCAACTTAATCACCCACACTTGACTATTTCGAAGATATTCTCGACAATCTTCTTCTTTAGAATATGCAAAAAAAGTAATTGTCTCACATTCCTTCTCTATAGAAAGAATAGTTTTCCAATCAACTTCACCTACTTTTTGAAAAGTCAAACACTGGTTCATATTATAAAACAATTTTAACACTTATAGCAATTCTTCCTTCCCAGCTTCTTTCAACTTATCTACCACTTGCCCCACTTTCCCTGATTGAGTTTTTTTACTAATCAACAAAGCATCGCCAGTATCTACCACCACCAAATCCCTTACTCCAATCAACGCCACCATTTTTTTATCTTTTCTATAAATAAAATTTTCCTGGGCGTCAATTTGCAATAAATCAGTCGGAGTGTACATAGTTTTCCCCTCCATATAATTTGCCACCGATTCCCATGTTCCAAAATCTACCCAATTAAACGGCAATTCTACTACTAAAGCCTCATTATTTTTATAAGCATTTTTAGTCACTTCCTCTATTGCCCCTTTTGGCATATCACTATAATTTTTTGCCACTTCATCACCTTTAGAAATATTTACTAATGGTTGGTACCATTCTGGTTTATATTTCTGATACATTTCTAATAACTTATTCGGTGTCATCGTTGTGTGATTGGCATGAAGCAAAAGTTTTTCAGTTCCCAAATATTGTTTTATTCTTTCCTCTTCGGTTCTATCCACATAATCCGCCACCTCATAAATTCTCACCCCATTTTCTTGACTTACTAATTTCCCTTTTACCAAATAGTCCACCCCTGCCACCACTGTTTTTGGCACAAACCCACCTGTTAAATATTTTCCTGTTTCATCAGTCAACTTTCCCACTTCATCAATCATCTGCAAAAATCTTTCATCTGGTTCCCGCAACACATCAGCTTGAACCAAAATAAACGCTTCATCTCCAAAACCTCTTTTAATCAATTGGGCCGCGGCAAATCCAGTTGCCGGACCTTGATTCCTCATTTCTGGTTCGACAAAAATGTTTTCCTCAGGTATCTCTGACTTTAAACTTCTAGCAATTTTCGCTTGGACCTCATTAGTCTGTAAAAAAATTTCCTCCGCCTTAAATCTCTTTCTTAGTGTCTCATAATTCAATTCAAACAACGACTTATTCCCAATTAGTGGCAAAAAATGCTTTGGCATTGAGCTTCGACTCATTGGCCACATCTTTGAACCAATTCCCCCACAAATTATTACTGCTTTCATATTGTGTTTTTAATAAAAAATATTTGAATTTCTAAAATTTAGATTTGATTTAAAATTAAAAATTTCAAATTTAAAATTAATCTAAACATATTATACCAACTTACTTAGTCATAAAATCCTTTATATTGTCCACTGTTGTCTTTACAATCCTCTCTATTGCCTCTTTGGTATTAAAGGCATTATGTGGTGTAAACACCACATCATCCCGATCACGCAATAAATGATATGTCAAAACTTCTTGTAAATCATCTTTTGTAATCTTTTTACTCATCACTGTACTCATACTCTCTACTTGTGATTCCTCTTCAACCGTATCCAACCCTACTCCCGCTAAAATTTTATTATTCAATGCCCACAAAAGCGCTTCAGTTTCCACCACTGCTCCACGAGCTGTATTAATTAAATAACTCCCTTTTTTCATCAATTTAATATTTTGTTTATTTATCATATGAAAAGTCTCTGGAATTGCCGGCACATGCAACGTTACAAAATCCGAATTCTTCAAACAAGTTTCCAAATCGACATATTTAAATCCCAATTTTTTTTCTAACTCAGGGTTTTTATAACCGTCTACTCCTAAAACTTTCATTCCAAAGCCTCTGGCGATCTTGATTACATTTTGTCCTATCTTTCCGCAACCAATCACCCCTAAAGTTTTTCCCACCAAATCCACTCCGGTTAACCCCTCAGGGTTAAATTCACCATCTTCCACCGACTGATTTGCCACCACTATTTTCCTGGTTATCGACAACAATAAAGCAAACGCATATTCTGCTACCGTGTTCGATCCATAAACCGGTACATTCGCCACTACAATATTATTTTTCTTACACCAACCACAATCAATATGATCCATCCCTGTCGACCTAGTCGCCACCATTTTTAAATTAGGCAATTTTTCTAAAATTTTTTGATCAAATTTAGAATAAATAAATGGTGAAATAATATCGTATTTCGCCGCCATTTCTAAATTATCTTGCACTTCCTCTTTAAAAATTCCAATTCCAAAAGTGTCCAGTTTACTTATTTCTTTTTCAATAATTTCTTTCTCCCAACTTTTAACTCCAAAAAACGCTATTTTGTAATCTTTATTTTTAATATCCATATTTCCATTATGACACAAAAATTATTACTTCACCAAGCCAAAAATTTCCTTTTGCAAATCAATACCGCCAAATCTTTAAAATGTCATTTTTTCATTCTTGACACACTAATATCTAATGTGATTAACTGAATACAGTTAAACATTATTTTGATACAAGAGGAGCCACCAAATGGATATTCAAACTGAATCACAAGACAACCTTGTGAAACAATCATCCCCCAAAAAAATTAATGGCGTCTCTATCGACAACTTGCCTGATCTTTTGACCGTTGCCGAAGTCGCCGACCTTCTTCGTGTCAGCAAACTCACCATCAAACGCTGGGGTAAACGAGGTAAACTCCCGGCTATCCGCATCAACGCTCGTGGTGATCGCCGCTACCGCAAAGAAGCTGTTCTCTGGCTATTAGGTATCCAAGCCGAATAAAATTCAGTGTTCTGAAGTTTTGAAGAAGAACACCCTGCCCAGTTTATTTGATTTCTGCTTTACCGCTACCAGTTATCACCTCTATACCCATCATCTGATCCACCTAAAATATATTCTTCCAAAACATCATCTAGATCTACTCTTCCATTATCAATCAACTCAGCTTGAACTTCTTGACCATCAACTGACGCAACAATATTTAACGTTTCAGAATCTTCAGATTGTTCTCCTTCATTTCTACTCATAACCCGTATTATAACGTAACTCTTCCTTTCGGTGTTCTCTTAATTAGTCCCTTTTTCATTAAAAACGGTTCGTAAACTTCAGTGATCGTCCCCACGTCTTCAGAAAGGCTGGCTGCAATATTTTCCACTCCCACCGGACCTCCACCATACTGATTTTTGACCATATCTAAATATCTCCTATCTGCATCAGACAATCCCAAACTATCTACTCCAAGCATCTTTAAAGAGTCATTCACTTCCTTCAAAGTTATTAATCCATCATTTTTTACTTCAGCATAATCTCGTACTCGACGTAATAATCGATTGGCAATTCTTGGCGTTCCTCGTGATCGCCTAGAAATTGATTCGGCGGCCTCTGGTTCAATTGCTACTTTCAACACTTCACCAGTTCTTTCAATAATTTCTTTTAAGTCGTTATCTTCATAAAAATCTAATTGTTGCACATAACCAAACCTATCCCTCATTGGTCCAGAAATTAAACCGATCCGAGTCGTTGCCCCCACCAAAGTAAATTTTTGTAAATTAAGCCTCACCGTTTTTGCCGACGGCCCTTTACCCAACACAATATCCAAAGCAAAATCTTCCATCGCCGAATAAAGCATTTCTTCCACAAGTTTATTTAATCGATGAATTTCATCAATAAACAAAAAATCGCCTTTCTTTAAACCCGTCAGAATTGACGCTAAATCCCCTGCCCGAGTCAATGCTGGACCAGATGTCATCTTGATATTACAATTCATCTCTCGTGCCATTAAACAGGCCAAAGTTGTCTTTCCTAACCCCGGCGGACCATAAAATAAAATATGGTCCAGTGCTTCATTTCGATTTTTGGCCGCATCCAAAAAAATTTGTAATTGCTCTTTTAATTTTTCCTGTCCAATAAATTCATTTAATTTTTGTGGACGTAATTTTTTCTCCACCACTTTTTCTTCCATCTCTGCCTTTGGATTAAGTGTCTTATCTTCTTCTTGTTGTTGCTGTTTTATTTTAGACATTAGAAATTAGATATTAGAAATTTAATTTATAAATTACTTAAGCACCAACTTAATTTTTCTTCTGTAGTTTCTAACTCTTTAGGTAATTTCCCTGTTACTTTTTCAATTTCTCTTCTATCAAAACCCAATTGTTTCAAACTTAAAATCAAATCGCTCTCAGTTTCTTTTTCATTATCTTGAGTCAAATCCAATTCTCCCAATCCCCCAATTTTTGATTTCAAATCAATAATAATTCTTTGTGCCGTCTTTTTTCCAATTCCTTTTATCTTTTCAAAGAATCCCACATCCGCATTACCGATAGCTTTAATGATTGTCTCTACCCCATGTCCTTCCGAAGCTTCAGCGAAGGAGGAAAGTATTCCTGCTGCTGTTTTTGGCCCCACTCCCGACACTGAAATTAACATCTTAAACAAATCCACTTCATCCCAATTTTCAAAACCAAATAAATTAATATCGTTTTCCGACACTGCCATATAAGTCGACACTGTTAACTCTTCTCCCACATTATGCTTTTTCAAAAAATTCTTTCCCACCCACAAAAGATAACCCACTCCATTAACGTTTAATTCCATCTCGCCACCAACATTCTGCTTTGCAGAACCCCAAATCCGATTTATTTTTCCCTTCAAACTTGAAATCATAATTTCATTTTACACTAAACCAAACAAAACCCAAACCCTATCTAACCCTACCAAATCTATATCAAACTCTTATTAGTAAACAAATAAGTCAACCCTACTGCCACCGCATCCGATGCATGTGAAGGCGAAATATTTTCTTCCAAATTCAATAACCGTCTCACCATTTCTTCCACCTGTTCTTTCTCAGCTCTTCCATACCCCACCAAAGCCATCTTCACTTGTAACGGAGTAAATTCTGCCACTTCAATTTTATTTCTTTCACCACAAATTTTTATTACTCCAATCGCTTCTGCCACTTTCAATGCTGATTTGGCATTTTTGGCAAAAAATAACGACTCAAAAGCCACCGCCTCAACTTTATATTTTTTAATCAACCCTTCCAACTCCTCATAAATCATATTCAACCTTTTCGCCGAAGTACTGGTAATCTTCGTCCTCAAACACCCACATTCCACCAAAGTATTTTCATCTTTCAACACCGCCCACCCCGTATTAGCTAATCCTGGATCAATTCCTAAAATCATAATTTATTCTACTTTAAATCTCCATTTTTGCCTACCTAAAAAATTATAGGTCTATTCCCACTTTCTCCACTTATCCACACCAACAACCCATATTTTTTTACTATCTCAAAACATTTATTTTATAAGATAAATTTTGTGCCTGTAGGGTACAGGCATACCTGTACCCTCACAATAAAAATTGATACAATAAACACATGGATATCAACCAAATTTATTCTGACCTTAAATCTCGTTTCCCCAATCTCGAAATCTACCAAAATCACCCTCTTACTCCATATACCACCGTCAAAATTGGCGGCCCGGCTGACATTTTTATTCACGCCAAATCTTCGGAAGAATTTAAAAATATTTTATCTTTTTGTAGAGACGTTTTGCAAAACATCTCTACTGATATTCCCATCACCATCATTGGCAACGGATCAAATGTCCTTATTTCCGACTCCGGCATCCGCGGCATCGTCATCAAAAATGATTCCCAAGAAATTGAAATTTTACCCAATAATCAACTAAAAGTTGCATCAGGTGTTCAACTTTCTCAATTAATTAACTTTACTTTAGACCATAATTTAATTGGCCTTGAAGAATTTGCCTATATCCCATCTACTGTCGGTGGCGCCATCGCCGGTAATATTCATGGCGACGACAAACATTTATTCTCCCAATTTGTAGTTTCTGTTGAAAAAATCAACGATTTTATAATTTCTACTGTCTTACAACTAAATCCAGGCGATACTACTATCGCCAAACAAAAATTTCAAAACATTATCCAACGAAAGACAGCCATTCAATCAACAAACTCCCTTGGTTCAGTTTTCAAAAACAGCCCTAATCAAGACCCTTCTGGCCAGATTATCGACCAAAAACTAAATCTGAAAGGTTACTCTATCGGGGACGCTCAAATTAGCCCACTTCACGCTAATTTTATTATCAACAATGGCCACGCCACCGCCACCGATT
>Ga0183100_1001106_pt1 | contig 14854 bp, 11 predicted proteins | sample Biomet2_FD_127789 | JGI IMG/M metagenome (GOLD analysis project Ga0183100, IMG submission 127789) | Microbial communities from bioreactor (seeded with anoxic lake sediment) at LBNL, California, USA - Biofuel metagenome 2 | ecosystem: Engineered > Bioreactor > Anaerobic > Unclassified ...
AGGTTGAATTAATCACACCAATAGCAATGGATGAAGGATTAAGATTCGCTATCAGAGAAGGTGGAAGAACTGTAGGTTCTGGAGTTGTTACTAGCATACAAAAATAAAAAAGTAATTGTTATTTTAACGGGGCTAGGTTGTATGACTTAGTCCTATTTAAAGGGTGATTGACAACTTAAATATTCTATGATATTGTATAAACGTGACATTTTAAGTAATATAAATTAGAGATGAACAAGAAAATAAATTTCTTGTTTAATATATGAAAACTGGAGGTGCAGTAATGAGAACAAGAGTAACTTTAGCATGCACAGAGTGTAAACAAAGAAATTATGATTCAATGAAAAACAAAAAAAATGATCCAGATAGATTAGAAATGAAAAAATATTGTAAATTCTGTAAAAAGCACACTCTTCATAGAGAAACAAAGTAATTAGCCGCAATAATGACATATAGTTATTAAATTTAAGGATGTGAAGATATGTCAGTAAAAAACAATGCAAAAACTGAAAAGACTATTAAAAATAATAGCTTTTTTGGTTTCTTTAGAGAGGTTAAGGCAGAAGTTAAGCGGATAACTTGGCCGTCAAAAGATGAGACAAAGAAAGCATTTATTGCAGTTATAGTATTCACACTAATGTATACTATATTAGTTGGTGGATTGGATTTTATTTTCAAGAGCCTCTTTGAAATGATTTTAAAATTGAAGTAAAAGGGAGGTTTGGGTGATGTAAGATCACCTGACAAGTATGAGTGATAGAGCAAGGTGGTATGTAGTACATACATACTCAGGATATGAAAATAAAGTTAAAGTAAACTTAGAAAAAGCAATTGAAAATAGAAATCTTGAAGCATTAATCCATGATATACAGGTACCTATGGAAGAAGTGGTTGAAGAAAAAGACGGAAAACAAAAGGTCTCATTAAAGAAAAAGTTTCCGGGATATGTGCTTATAAAAATGTTAATGGGTGATGAAGCATGGTACGTTGTAAGAAATACAAGAGGCGTAACAGGGTTTGTTGGCCCAGGATCTAAACCAGTTCCTCTTTCGGATGAAGAAGTTGAATCGATGGGAGTATTAGAAATGCCGGTTGAGATTGACTTAGAGATAGGGGAAAGTATTAAAATTATCTCAGGACCATTAAGAGAATCAGTAGCTATAATACAAGAGATAATTTTAGAAAAACGTAAAGTGAAAGTTTTAGTAGATATGTTTGGCAGGGAAACTCTTGCTGAATTAGACTTTAATCAAGTTGAAAAATTAGTTTAATATAAACTAAACTAGTTTTAATTAAGTGGGAGAACTAAAAGTTCGTATATACCACAGTAATAGGAGGAATAACAAAATGGCTAAGAAAGTAACTGGAATGATTAAACTTCAACTTCAAGCAGGTAAGGCAACACCAGCTCCACCTGTAGGTCCAGCTTTAGGTCAACACGGTGTAAATATAATGGGATTCTGTAAGGAGTTCAATGCAAAGACTGCAAATCAAGCTGGGTATATAATCCCAGTAGTTATTACAGTTTACCAAGATAGATCTTTTAGTTTTATATTAAAGACTCCTCCAGCTGCAGTTCTAATTAAGAAAGAAATAGGATTAGAAAGCGGTTCTGGAGTACCAAATAAAACAAAAGTTGGTAAGTTAACTCAAGATCAACTTAAAAAGATCGCTGAAACTAAAATGCCAGACTTAAATGCTGCAAATGTTGAATCAGCAATGAGAATGATTGCAGGAACAGCTAGAAGTATGGGAGTAACTATTGAAGAATAATTGGTAAAAATAAGTGGGAGGTCAAAACCGTTAACACCACAGAGGAGGCAAATTATGGGAAAAAAATATATTGAAAGTGCAAAGCTTATAGATAAGAATGCATTATATAATCCAATAGAAGCATTAGAACTTACATTGAAGACTGCAAAGGCAAACTTTGATGAAACTATTGAATTACATGTAAGACTTGGAGTAGATCCAAGACATGCAGACCAACAAGTTAGAGGAGCAGTTGTATTACCAAATGGAACAGGTAAAACAGTTAGAGTTCTTGTATTTGCAAAAGGAGACAAAGCTACAGAAGCTCAAGCGGCAGGAGCTGATTTCGTTGGAGCAGATGAATTAGTTCAAAAGATCCAAAGTGAAAATTGGTTTGACTATGATGTAGTTGTTGCAACACCAGATATGATGGGAGTTGTAGGTAGAATTGGTAGAGTGTTAGGACCTAAGGGATTAATGCCAAATCCAAAATCAGGTACAGTAACATTTGATGTTGCTAAAGCAATTGAAGAAATCAAAGCAGGTAAAGTTGAATATAGAGTAGACAAAACATCTATAGTTCACTGTCCAATTGGAAAAAAATCATTTGGAACTGAAAAATTAAAGCAAAACTTTACTGCATTAATGGATGCTTTAGTTAAAGCAAAACCAGCAGCAGCCAAGGGACAATATTTAAAATCAGTATCTGTTTCAAGCACAATGGGACCTAGTGCAAAAATTAATCCTACAAAAACTTTAGATTAGTATTGACTTAAGTAAACTTAAGTAGTATAATTTTTAATGTTGTAAAAAGAAAATATTTTTTCCGTAGACAGTAGGTGCGAAAGCGTAAAGATGTACTACCTGCTTAGGTTATGTATAATAGATGATATTATAGACCTTCCTTGTCTACGGAAGGTCTTTTTTAATAAAAGAAGCAGTTTGAAACTGTGAGGAGGTGGACTACGATAATGAATAAAAACAGAGAACTTAAAGAAGCAAAAGTTGCCGAAATTAAGGAGAAGTTAGAAAAATCAAAAGCTGTTGTTCTTACTAAGTATCAAGGCTTAACTGTTGAGGAAGATACTACTCTTAGAAAAAATTTAAGAGAAGTTGGAGTTGAATACAAAGTATATAAAAATACTTTAGTTATTTTAGCAGCTAAAGAATTAGGTTTAGATGGTATAGTAGAATATTTAGAAGGACCTGTATCTGTTGCATTTGGCTATGAGGATGTTACAGTAGCAGCTAGAGTGCTAAATGATTTTGCTAAGGATCATAAAAAGCTAGAATTAAAAGCAGGTATTGTAGAAGGAGAAATCTATGATGAAGCTAAGATTAAACAACTAGCAACAATACCATCAAAAGAAGTTCTTATTGCAAAACTTCTTGGAAGTATCAAGTCTCCAATATCAAGCTTTGCACGTGTATTAAGTGCTATTGCTGATAGCAAGGGAACTGAATCTGCAGAATAATTAAAGAAAAATAAAAAAATAATTTAAAAAAAATTCGGAGGTGCTATTAAAATGACAAGAGAAGATATAATTCAAGCAATAAAAGAAATGAGCGTTTTAGACTTAAGTGAATTAGTAAAGGCTTGTGAAGAAGAATTTGGAGTAAGTGCTGCTGCTGCTGTTGTAGCTGGAGGTGCTGCTGCTGGAGCTGCTGCTGCTGAAGAAAAAACTGAATTTGATGTAGTATTAGCAAGTGCAGGAGATAACAAAATCAAAGTTATCAAAGCAGTTAGAGAAATAACTGGATTAGGATTAAAAGAAGCTAAAGAAATAGTTGATGGAGCTCCTAAGACATTAAAAGAAGGCGTTTCTAAAGAAGAAGCTGACGAAATGAAGGCTAAATTAGAAGAAGTTGGAGCTTCTATAGAAGTTAAGTAATTTATTTGAGATAAAAAGGTGCTTATAAAAGCACCTTTTTTAAACTCTATTTATAAAGCTATATAAAATGCTTGTTAAAGAATAGGTATTTTATATAGCTTTATAGCTGAAAAATTCTTTAATAATATCATTGACAAGGAAAATATCCTGTGATATTATAATATAATGTATTATTCACTATGGGATAGTATATATTTATAGTGGAAAAAAACAGTATAATCTGGTGAATAATGGTTATGCTATAAAAAAGAAGTTGTCCGAAAGTAAAAGTCCTTAGGGAAAGTATGCTTTTGGCTATTTTAGTTTATTTTATACAAGGGGTGAAAATTCATGGTACATCCTGTCCAAATTGGAAAAAGAACAAGAATGAGTTTCGGTAAAGTTAATGACGTTACTGAAATGCCGAATTTAATTGAGGTACAATTAGATTCTTATGAATGGTTTTTAAGAGAAGGGTTGCACGAAGTATTTGAGGATATTAATCCTATCACAAACTTCACAGGAAATTTAGTACTTGAGTTCATAGATTATAAACTTGATATGGAGAATATCAAGTATTCAGTCGAAGAATGCAAAGAAAGAGATGCAACATATGCAGCACCGTTAAAAGTTTCAATTAGATTACAAAATAATGAAACCGGTGAAATTAAAGAACAAGAAGTGTTTATGGGTGATTTCCCATTAATGACAGAACAAGGTACCTTTGTAATAAATGGTGCTGAAAGAGTTATAGTTAGTCAATTAGTGAGATCACCAGGAGTATATTATAACTACTCTATAGATAAGAGTGGTAAAAAGTTATATTCAGCAACTGTAATCCCTAATAGAGGTGCATGGTTAGAATATGAAACAGATTCTAATGATATAATTTATGTAAGAATTGATAAGACTAGAAAACTATCAATAACTATTTTAGCAAGAGCTATGGGATTGGGTAGTGACCAAGAATTATTAGATTTCTTTGGTGAAGAAGAAAGATTTAGAGCTTCAATAGAAAAAGATAATACTAAAACCAAAGAAGAAGCATTACTTGAAATATATAAAAGATTAAGACCAGGCGAACCACCAACAGTAGATAGTGCAATATCTTTAATCGATACATTATTTTTTGACGCAAAAAGATATGATTTATCTAGAGTTGGTAGATACAAGTTTAATAAAAAACTTGCATTAAGTCTAAGAATTGCGAATCAAGTAGCAGCAACTGATATTGTTAATCCACAAACAGGCGAAATTATGATCGAAAAAGGACAAAAAATAAGTAGATTAATGGCAGAAGATATTCAAAATATTGGTATTAAATCAGCAGATGTATTAGTAGATGATAAAGTCATTAGAGTAATTAGCAATAACTTTGTAGATATAACAAAACAAGTTTCCTTTGATATTTCAGATTTAGGAATAAAGGAATTAGTTCATTATCCTACATTGAAGGAAATATTGGATAACTTCTCAGATGAAATAAGTATTAAAGAAGAGATAAAGAAGAATATTAGTAGACTTATTCCAAAACATATTATAAGAGATGATATATTTGCAACTATTAGTTATGAATTAGGATTGACTTATGGAATAGGTTATGTTGATGATATAGATCACTTAGGCAATAGAAGATTAAGATCTGTAGGAGAGTTATTACAAAATCAATTTAGAATTGGTTTATCTAGAATGGAAAGAGTAGTTAAAGAAAGAATGACTATTCAAGATCAAGAATCAATAACCCCTCAGATGTTGATTAACATAAGACCAGTGGCAGCAGCTATTAAAGAATTCTTTGGGAGTTCTCAATTATCACAATTCATGGATCAAACAAATCCATTATCAGAATTGACACATAAAAGAAGACTATCAGCATTGGGTCCAGGAGGTCTTTCAAGAGAAAGAGCAGGATTCGAAGTTAGAGATGTTCATCATTCTCATTATGGAAGAATGTGTCCAATTGAGACACCAGAAGGGCCAAATATCGGACTTATTAATTCATTAGCTACCTTTGCTAAGGTTAATCAATATGGATTTATTGAAACACCATATAGAATTGTTGATAAAGAAAATGCAAGAGCAACAGAAGAAATAAGATACTTCACAGCAGATGAAGAAGATCAATTTTTAATTGCTCAAGCTAAAGAACCTATGGATGAAAAAGGATACTTTATTGATAAGAAAGTAACTGTAAGACACTTAGAAGACGTATTAGTTGTATCAGCTACAGATGTTGATTTAATCGATGTATCTGCAAGACAAATGGTATCAGTAGCTACTGCTATGATTCCGTTCCTTGAAAATGATGATGCAACAAGAGCGCTTATGGGATCCAATATGCAACGTCAAGCAGTTCCATTATTAATTTCGCAAGCACCAATTGTTGGAACAGGTATAGAATTTAAAGCAGCTGTAGATTCAGGAGTACTACCAAAAGCAAAGAACGCAGGTGTTGTTACTTATGTATCAGGTGGTGAAATTCGAATCAAGAGAGACTCAGATGGTGGAACAGATATATATAAATTGTTAAAATTCAAGAGAAGTAATTCAGGAACTTGTATCAATCAAAAACCTATAGTAGATACAGGTGAAATAGTATTTAAGAATCAAGTAATTGCAGATGGTCCATCTACAGATTTAGGAGAAATTGCATTAGGTAAAAATATCAGAATGGGATTTATAACTTGGGAAGGTTATAACTACGAAGATGCTATGTTAATTTCAGAAGAATTAGTTAGAGAAGATGTCTTTACATCTATGCACATAGAAGAATACGAATGCGAAGCTAGAGATACAAAACTTGGACCTGAAGAAATAACAAGAGACATACCAAATGTAAGTGATGATGCACTTAAGGATGTTGATGATAGAGGTATTATCAGAATAGGTGCAGAAGTCAGATCTGGAGATATATTAGTTGGTAAGGTAACACCAAAGGGTGAAACTGAACTTACAGCAGAAGAAAGACTATTAAGAGCGATTTTTGGAGAAAAAGCAAGAGAAGTAAGAGATACTTCATTAAGAGTTCCTCATGGAGAAGCTGGGATAATAGTTGATATAAAAGTATTTACAAGAGAAAATGGAGATGATTTAAATCCAGGAGTAAATGAACTTGTAAGATGCTATATTGCACAAAAAAGAAAGATTTCAGTTGGAGATAAAATGGCAGGACGTCATGGTAATAAGGGGGTTATCTCTAGAATATTACCAGAAGAAGATATGCCATTCTTACCAGATGGTAGACCGCTTCAAATATGTTTAAATCCCCTTGGAGTACCTTCTCGTATGAATATCGGGCAAGTACTTGAAGTACATTTAGGTTGGGCAGCTAGCCATTTAGGTTGGCATATATCCACACCAGTATTTGATGGCGCAACTCAATCTGAAATTACAGAGTGTATGTTAAAAGCAGGATTTAGCGTAGATGCTAAAACGGTATTGTATGACGGCAGAACTGGAGACCCATTTGATAATCCAGTAACTGTTGGTATAATGTATATTTTAAAGCTTCATCATTTGGTAGATGATAAGATTCATGCTAGATCTACAGGTCCGTACTCACTAGTTACTCAACAACCATTAGGAGGTAAAGCTCAATTTGGTGGTCAAAGATTTGGTGAAATGGAAGTTTGGGCATTAGAAGCATATGGAGCAGCACATACATTACAAGAAATATTAACTGTTAAGTCAGATGATGTTGTAGGTAGAGTTAAGACGTATGAAGCTATAGTTAAGGGCGAGAATATACCAGAACCAGGAGTTCCGGAATCATTTAAGGTTCTTATTAAAGAACTTCAAGCATTATGTTTAGATATTAAAGTTTTAAATGATGAGCATGAAGAAGTAACTTTGAAAGAATTTGTAGATGAAGATATGGTAAATTTAGAAGTTAATATAGAAGGTTCTGAGGAAATAATCATCCAAGAACCAGAAGTTTTAGATGATAGTTATGATCAAAGTAAAGATGATGATATAGATGAAATTGATTATGAAGAGAATGTTGATATAGACGAAATTGAAAATGAATTAGAACTAGATGATTTCAATGATGAACACTAATTTTGAAGGGAGGATTTACCCTTGTTTGAATTTAATAATTTTGATGCAATACAAATTGGGTTAGCATCTCCAGAGCAAATAAGACAATGGTCAAGAGGAGAAGTTAAAAAGCCTGAAACAATTAACTACAGAACATTAAAACCAGAAAGAGATGGTTTATTCTGTGAAAGAATTTTTGGACCAATGAAAGATTGGGAATGTCATTGTGGAAAGTATAAAAGAGTAAGATATAAAGGCATAGTTTGTGATAGATGTGGAGTTGAAGTCACAAAAGCTAAAGTAAGAAGAGAGAGAATGGGGCATATAGAATTAGCTGCTCCGGTATCTCACATTTGGTACTTTAAAGGGATTCCATCAAGAATGGGATTAATCTTAGATATGTCACCAAGAGCTTTGGAAAAAGTTTTATATTTTGCATCTTATATAGTAATAGATCCAAAAGAAACACCATTATTAAAGAAGCAACTTCTTAATGAAAAGGAATATAGAGAAGCGGTAGAAAAATATGGTGATGAAAGTTTTGTAGCAGGTATGGGTGCAGAAGCAGTTCAAGAATTACTTAATCAAATTGATTTAGAAAATGGTTCAAAAGAACTAAAAGAAGAGCTTAAGCAAAGTACTGGACAAAAGAAGGTTAGAATTATAAGAAGACTAGAAGTTGTGGAATCATTTAGAAAGTCAGGGAACAAACCTGATTGGATGGTGATTAATGTAATACCAGTAATTCCGCCAGATTTAAGACCTATGGTTCAACTAGATGGTGGTAGATTTGCAACATCTGATTTAAATGATTTATATAGAAGAGTAATAAATAGAAATAATAGATTGAAAAAATTATTGGATTTAGGTGCTCCAGATATCATAGTTAGAAACGAAAAAAGAATGCTTCAAGAAGCAGTAGATGCACTTATTGATAATGGTAGAAGAGGAAGACCAGTAACTGGACCAGGAAACAGACCGTTAAAATCTCTTTCGGATATGTTAAAGGGTAAACAAGGTAGATTTAGACAAAATCTACTTGGAAAAAGAGTTGATTATTCTGGTAGATCAGTTATAGTCGTTGGACCAGAATTAAAAATGTATCAATGTGGTCTTCCTAAAGAAATGGCTATAGAATTATTTAAGCCATTTGTAATGAAGAAGCTAGTGCAAGATGGATTAGCTCATAATATAAAAAGTGCTAAAAGAATGGTGGAGAGAGTATTACCACAAGTATGGGATGTATTAGAAGAAGTTATTGCAGACCATCCAGTATTACTTAATCGTGCACCTACATTGCACAGATTGGGTATTCAAGCATTCCAACCAGTACTAGTAGAAGGTAGAGCAATTAAACTTCATCCATTAGCATGTACAGCGTATAATGCTGATTTTGATGGAGACCAAATGGCTGTCCATCTTCCATTATCAGTAGAAGCACAGGCAGAAGCTAGATTTTTAATGCTAGGAGCAACAAATATTTTAAAACCATCAGATGGTAAACCAGTTTGTGTTCCAACACAAGATATGGTTCTTGGATCATATTATTTAACAATGGATAAAGATGATGCTAAGGGTGCTGGAATGACGTTCTCGAGTAAAGATGAAGCAATAATGGCATATGAAAGTAAAGCAATTGCTATACATGCTCAAATAAATGTTAGAATGTTTAGAGACGTTAATGGTGTAATGCAATCTAAAGTTATTACGACTACTGTTGGAAAGATTATATTTAATGAATCAATTCCACAAAATTTAGGATTAGTTAATAGAGAAAATGAAGAAGAAAAATTCAATTTAGAAGTTAATTTCTTAGCTACAAAAAAATCATTGGGAACAATAATAGACCAGTGTTATATGAAACATGGCCCAGTAAAAACATCTGTAATGCTTGATAATATTAAAGCATTGGGTTATCATTATTCATCTATAGGAGCTGTAACTGTTGCTACATCAGATATAGTAGTACCAGATGCTAAGTATGTTTTACTTAAGGAAGCTGATGAAACCATTGAAAAGATAGAAAAGATGTATAAAAGAGGATTTATATCTGATGAAGAAAGATATGAAAGAGTTATAGAAAAATGGACTAAAACAACTGAAGATGTAGCAAATGCATTGATGGATAGTCTTGATAAATTTAATCCAATATATATGATGGCTGATTCTGGAGCCAGAGGATCTAAGTCTCAGATCAAACAATTAGCTGGGATGAGAGGACTTATGGCAAGTCCGTCAGGTAAGATTATCGAATTGCCTATCAGAGCATCCTTTAAAGAGGGATTAGATGTATTAGAATATTTCTCATCTACACATGGTGCTAGAAAAGGTAATGCAGATACAGCTTTAAAGACTGCCGATTCAGGATATTTAACAAGAAGACTTGTTGATGTATCACAAGATGTTATTGTAAGAGAACAAGATTGTGGTACAGAAGAAGGAATCTATGTAAGTGAAATAAAGGAAGGCAGCGAAGTTATCGAAGAATTAAGAGAAAGATTAACAGGTAGATATACTGCAGAGGATATTGTTAATCCTACTACTGGTGAAGTTGTGCTTCAAAGAAATGAATACATGGATCCAGATACAGCTGAAAAAGTAGTCTTAACAGGAATTAAAAAAGTTAAAATTAGATCTGTATTTACATGTAGTTGTAAAGTTGGGGTTTGTGCAAAATGTTATGGTATGAATATGGCAACTGCTAAAAAAATTGACATTGGAGAAGCTGTTGGAATCATAGCAGCCCAATCAATAGGCGAGCCAGGAACACAACTTACAATGAGAACATTCCATACAGGTGGAGTTGCAGGATCAGATATAACTCAAGGTTTGCCTAGAGTTGAAGAATTATTTGAAGCTAGAAAGCCAAAAGGACTTGCGATAGTAAGTGAAATTACTGGGAATGTTAAAATTGAAGATACAAAGAAGAAGCGAACAGTAATTGTTATAGGTTCAGATGGTGAAGAACGTAGTTATGATATCCCATTTGGTTCTAGACTAAGAGTAAGTGAAAATGATTATATTGAAGCTGGAGATGAAATCACAGAAGGGTCAGTAAATCCACATGATGTAATGAGCATAAAGGGAATAGATGGTGCAAGAAGATACTTACTTTCAGAAGTTCAAAAAGTTTATAGATTACAAGGTGTTGATATCAATGATAAGCATTTAGAAGTAGTTGTTAGACAAATGACTAGAAAGATAAAGGTTCTTGAGTCAGGGGATACAGAATTATTACCAGGAACATTGATTGATATGTTTGATTTTCATGCTGAAAATGCTAGAGTTAGAGAATTTGGTGGAGAAGAAGCAAAGGGAGAACAAACTCTATTAGGTATAACTAAAGCAGCATTAGCAACTGATAGTTTCTTATCAGCAGCTTCATTCCAAGAAACAACAAGAGTTTTAACAGAAGCAGCAATTAAGGGGAAAATTGATCCTTTAGTTGGATTAAAAGAAAATGTTATTATTGGTAAGTTAATTCCTGCAGGGACTGGAATGATGCGATATAGAGATTTAAAGATAGAGACAGAAGATGAGGTATTAGAAGAAACTGTTGAAGAATAGAATTTAATTATATTGACATGTGTAAAGTTAAATGATAAAATACAATTTGTGTGATTTGAAATATAAAATCACACAAATAAATGTCAATATAATTGTTTTTATGTACTTAAATTGATAGATTATAATCAATATCAGTTTAATGTATAAAAATTAGACGTAATTGGATAAACTATATAACACAACTACATAAAAATGTTATATAATCCAATAAAGTAGCTTTTATCTTAATTTAAAAATAGATAAATAAATTTCAGGAGGTGAAAAAATGCCAACTATTAGCCAATTAGTAAGAAAAGGCAGAAAAACAGCAGTAGTTAAATCAACTGCACCAGCACTTAAAGAGTGTCCACAAAAAAGAGGAGTATGTACAGTAGTTAAAACAACAACTCCTAAAAAGCCTAACTCGGCGTTAAGAAAAATTGCTAGAGTTAGATTAACAAATGGATATGAAGTAACTGCATATATTGGTGGAGTAGGTCACAACTTACAAGAGCATAGTGTTGTTCTTATAAGAGGTGGAAGAGTTAAAGACCTTCCTGGTGTTAGATACCATATTGTAAGAGGTGCATTAGATTGTGCTGGAGTAGCTAACAGATTACAAGGAAGATCAAAGTACGGTGCTAAAAGACCTAAACAAAAATAGGATTTTTAACTAAGAATAGTGCTTATCTTCAACAGAAGTTATAGATTTAAATTTTAGTTTATATATAGATGTAAAAGATGTAGCACTTTACGGTATTAATATAATACCGAGTACCGATGAACTTAAATTTAAAATGTTAAGGAGGGAAGAAAAGTGCCAAGAAAAGGACATATTTCAAAAAGAGATGTTTTACCAGATCCAGTATACAATTCAAAAGTTGTTACTAAGTTTATAAATAGTATAATGGAAGATGGTAAGAGGGGTGTAGCCCAAAAAATATGCTATGACGCATTTGAGTTAATGGCAAAAAGAAGTGGAAAAGAATCTTTAGAAGTATTTGAAGAAGCTATGAACAATGTAATGCCATTGCTAGAAGTTAAAGCTAGAAGAATAGGTGGTGCTACTTATCAAGTTCCAATAGAAGTTAGACCAGAAAGAAGACAGACTTTAGGAATAAGATGGATGTTAATAGCAGCAAGAAAAAGAGGCGAAAAGCTAATGAGTGAAAGAGTAGCTGGTGAATTACTAGATGCATCTAATAACACAGGAGCAGCTGTTAAAAAGAGAGAAGATACTCATAAAATGGCAGAAGCTAATAAAGCATTCGCTCATTACAGATACTAATATATATCAAAAACTGTTTTGGCTTATGCCAAGGCAGTTTTGTCAAATTAAATTATATTTACTGGTTGAGAGGAGGACAAATAAATGGCTAGAAAATATCCCTTAGATAAATTTCGTAATTTCGGTATAATGGCTCATATAGATGCAGGAAAGACAACAACTACTGAACGTATATTATTCTATACAGGAATGAGTCATAAAATAGGAGAAGTTCATGACGGGCAAGCAACAATGGACTGGATGGTTCAAGAACAAGAAAGAGGTATAACAATTACTTCTGCGGCTACATGTTGTATGTGGAAAGATCATGAATTAAATATTATAGATACTCCAGGTCACGTAGACTTTACAGTTGAAGTTGAAAGATCATTAAGAGTACTTGATGGAGCTGTAACAGTTCTTGATGCTAAGAGTGGTGTTGAACCACAAACTGAAACTGTTTGGAGACAGGCAGATAAGTATGGAGTACCAAGAATGATTTATGTAAACAAGATGGATGCAACAGGTGCAGATTTCTTTAGATGTGTAGGCACAGTTAAAGAAAGATTAAAAGCAAATGCAGTTCCAATTCAAATTCCAGTTGGTGGAGAAGAAAACTTTAAAGGTATGATTGACCTTATAAGAAATATTGCTATTATGTATTATGATGATCTTGGGAAAGATATGAGAGAAGAAGCTATACCAGCAGAATATGCTGAACAAGCTGAAGAATACAGAAGTGCAATGATAGAATCTATTGCTGAAACTGATGAAGAATTAATGGAGAAATATTTAGAAGGTGAAGAAATCACTGAGGATGAATTGCATAATGCTTTAAGAAAAGCAACAATAGCTAATGAAATTTATCCATGTATTTGTGGTTCTTCATATAAAAATAAAGGTGTTCAACAAATGATTGATGGCGTAGTAGCTTATTTACCATCACCATTAGATGTTCCAGCAATAAAAGGAACGACGTTAGATGGAGAAGACGCTCATAGAGAATCTTCAGATTCTGAACCTTTAGCAGCATTAGCATTCAAGATTGCTACTGATCCATTTGTTGGTAAATTAGCATTTGCAAGAATATATTCAGGTATAATGGAAAGTGGTTCATATGTTCTTAACTCAACAAAAGGTAAGAAAGAAAGAATTGGTAGACTTGTTAAGATGCACTCAAATTCAAGACAAGAAGTTGAAGCTTTAGAAGCTGGTGAATTAGGAGCTATAATTGGACTAAAGAATACTACAACTGGTGATACTTTATGTTCAGAGTCTAATCCGATAATTCTTGAATCAATGGACTTCCCAGAACCAGTTATAAATGTAGCTATTGAACCAAAGACAAAAGCTGCTCAAGAAAAGATGGGAATGGCATTAGCTAAATTGGCTGAAGAAGATCCTACTTTTAAGACTTGGACTGATACAGAAACAGGTCAAACAATAATCGCTGGTATGGGAGAACTTCATTTAGAAATAATTGTTGATAGACTTACAAGAGAATTCAAAGTTGAATGTAACGTTGGAGCTCCTCAAGTTGCATATAAAGAAACAATTAGAAATGCTGTTAAGGCAGAAGCTAAGTATGCTAAACAATCAGGTGGTAAAGGACAATACGGTCATGCTGTAATTGAAATGGAACCAACTGAAGGAGAGTATGTATTTGAAAATGCAGTTGTAGGTGGAGCTATTCCTAAAGAATATATCCCAGCTATCGATGCAGGTATCAAAGAAGCTGCTTTAAATGGTATAATTGCAGGATACAATGTTATCAATTTTAAAGTTAAGTTAGTACATGGTTCATACCATGAAGTTGACTCATCTGAAATGGCATTTAAAATTGCAGGATCTATGGCATTTAAGAACGCCATGGCTAAAGCAAGTCCAGTAATTCTTGAACCTATGATGAAGGTTGAAGTAACAGTTCCTGAAGAATACATGGGAGATGTTATTGGAGATATCAATTCAAGAAGAGGTAAGATGGAAGGCATGGAAGCTCTTAATGGAGCTCAAGTTATAAGAGCATTTGTACCGTTATCAGAAATGTTTGGATATGCTACTTCATTAAGATCTAGAACACAAGGTAGAGGTGTTTACTCAATGGTATTCGATCACTACGACGAAGTTCCAAAAAATATTCAAGAACAAATTGCTGGTAACAGAACTAAATAATTACTCATGAGATATATTTAAATAATTTTTATATAAATAGTGAAAACTTGAATAATAAATGTAGATATTAAAATATCTATCAGTTATAATATTTACGAAAAGATTCTTTTAATTAATGTCTATAAGGGAGGAAAATTATAATGGCAAAAGCAAAGTATGAAAGAAATAAGCCACATGTTAATATTGGAACAATAGGTCACGTAGACCC
>Ga0183100_1001107_pt1 | contig 14852 bp, 12 predicted proteins | sample Biomet2_FD_127789 | JGI IMG/M metagenome (GOLD analysis project Ga0183100, IMG submission 127789) | Microbial communities from bioreactor (seeded with anoxic lake sediment) at LBNL, California, USA - Biofuel metagenome 2 | ecosystem: Engineered > Bioreactor > Anaerobic > Unclassified ...
GGGCAAATCTCCATCCAATCGGTTCTTTTTACCACTTGCCTCTGGCGATGTGGCCCGCGATTTCTGCCTTGCTTCTTTGTTTGATAATCCAGGCTTCCTTGTTAGCCTGTTCAAACAAAGCCACGCAAGGCGGATCAAGGTTGATGGTGATCCCCTCTTTGGCTAGTTCGCTGATTTTCATGGCCAGGCGGATGATCTCCATGTGGATATCGTTGGTACGATCCGAATCATGAATCTTTTTTGCATCCGCTTCCGGTATGGGGTCGAATTTTTCTGCAGGAGCCCCGCATTTCGGGCATTTTTCAGGAGCCTCAGCACCCATATGAACGTAGCCGCAGACAGAACATTTCCATAACATAGTTGTAATCTCCTTTCAAAATGGGTTTCTTTTTCGTTGGCTGATTGAGAAGCAAAACCATGAGAATCCGGGGGCATGATCCGCGTGAAACAGTGATGCGCTTTTTTCTGCCTAGTTGAGTGGCACTATCCTGCCTCAGCTCATACTAGGAATGCCACACATTCTGATACGCCTAAAACCTGTGGTACATTGCCTTTTTTGCACCGCAAACCGGGCATTGCTCTGGGGCTTCGTTAAGCACGGTATGTCCGCAGACGGGACAAACGTATATAGCTTCCAACTCGATATCCTTACCGGCGTTCACCGCGTCCAGCGCTTTTTGGAACAGCACGACATGCTGCTTTTCAGCCTCAAGCGCAAAATGGAATGATCGTTTGGCATCCGTCTCATTTTGGTATTCCGCCGCGTTTCCGTAAACGGGATACATCTGCTCCACTTCATGCAGTTCGCCCATGATCGCACCCTTCAGATTATCCGCCGTTTTGTTCGCCCCAAAAATACCCCCGGCTGTCACCGTGGCATCCATGGTTTCTCCACCGATGGCGCGGAAATGGTTGGTCGCATGCACCTGCTCCGCAAAGGAAATGGCACGAAATAGCCTCGCTACCTTGGGAAACCCTTCTTTCTCCGCTATGTCTCCCCATAACAGATAGCGCATATGCGCCATGCTTTCGCCGCCATAAGCGGAATGAAGGAAACTGGACGTCATTGCATTTTGAACAGACATACGATTACCTCCAATTATGAATTAGATATAGGATGCGATAAGTCGATTTACCAAAGCCGCTTCTGTTTTCCTGTCGAGCAGCGGCGTTCCTTGTTTCAACACCTCATTTTTTTGGTGAAACGTTTTCTTTTCCTCGCGATAAAGAACCCCCAACGGTATTTTGTCTCCGAATTCCAGCGCTTTTTGCATCGCAATCGCTTTATCGGTATAAGCGTAGTCTTCGTCCAGTTCATAGACGCGTTCGTTGTACCACGCAAAAGTATTCGTTTTGTTAAAACTGACGCAGGGCTGCAAAATATCGACCAACGCATATCCTTTATAAGTAATGGCCAGTTTTATCAGCGATATGAGCTGATCTTTGTGCCCGGTAAAGCCGCGGGCCACAAACCCTGCGCCTGAGGCAATCGCCACCAGTACCGGATTTAGCGGCTCAGTGAAATTACCGTCGGTCTGCACACCGGTAACAAGGCCGATAACGGATGTCGGCGACGCCTGGCCTTTGGTCAGGCCGTAAATCTGGTTATCGTGCACAAAGTGAGTTATATCGACATTCCTGCGGATGTTATGAAGAAAATGGTTTCCACCCTCGCCATAAGAATCGCCGTCGCCTGTATCCACAATAACCGTCAGCTGCTCGTTGGCGATTTTAGCTGCCACCGCCGCGGGAAGCGAACGCCCGTGGAGGCCGCAAAATGCGTTTGCATTCAAATATTGCGGCGTCTTTGCAGCTTGACCGATATCTGCCGCCATAAGAACTTGTGAAGGTTCCTTGCCGAGCTGCTCCAGCGCGGTTTTCAGACATTCCAGAATCACATAATTCCCGCACCCGGGGCACCATGCCGTCTCGTATGTGCAAAAAGCTTCCATGCTCATTGTAACGCCTCCTTACGAATGCGTTGGGCGATTTCTTCCCCGGAAATCTGCCTGCCATCGTATTTTAAGATGCTGGCTGTACAAACGATTCCCGTTTGCTCACGAATCAAGCCCGCCAACTGGCCGGTTGCATTCTGCTCAACATTAATGATGTGTTTGGCTTTGGCGGCTTTTTTTTGCAACAACTTTTTAGGCAATGGATAAATATCGCCGAAAACCAAGGCGGCATAGCGATGCGGCTGATCGCTATTTAGGATTTGAATCGCCTGCGCAATCGACCCCCAAGTCGATCCCCAGCCGAGGAGCAACATATCAAAATCATCCGGGCCTATAAAATCCGGCTCCAGCAGTTCAAGTTCCAGGCTTTCGGTTTTCTTCAGGCGTTTGTCCATCATCTGCGTGCGTACCTGAGCTGATTCCGTAATCCACCCGCGCTCATCATGCTCGTCGCTGTCAATAACTACGGGATGTTGGGTTTTTCCCGGAATCAACCGAGGAGAAATTCCGTCTTCGGTATACCGGTAACGAAGGTATTCACCGTCTCCATTATACTCAGTTGCAGGCTGAGCAACCTGAATCCGTTCCGGATCGAACGGTTCCACGGTTGAGGAGGCGTCGCCAAGGTACTGATCGCTTAGCAAGATAACTGGAATCTGATATTTCTCCGCGAGATGAAAAGCCCTCATGGTTTGATAGAACGCATCCGCAGCATTACGCAGCGCGATGACCATCCGTGGGAATTCGCCCTGTGACGCAAAGATCACAAATCTCAAGTCGCTTTGTTCGGTTCGCGTTGGCAACCCGGTCACCGGTCCCGGGCGCTGCACATCAGTAACCACCAAGGGGATTTCCGCCATGCCGGAAAGCCCAAGCGCTTCTACCATCAGCGAAAATCCGCCCCCTGATGTGCCGGTCATGGCTCTTGCGCCGGCGTAAGAGGCTCCGATTGCCATGTTGATGGCGGCAATCTCATCCTCGGCCTGTTCGACCACCAAACCCGCATCATCGGCCATGGATGCCAGCGTTTCCATAACGGATGTGGAGGGCGACATCGGATAAGCGGAGTAAAAACGAAGGCCGGCCGCGACGGCACCAAGCGCAACCGCTTTGCTGCCGGAAATCAGCATCCAACCGCCATAGGGCCCGTCGAGATGCGGATATCGCAGCTCGGCAATCTGATACCCTTCCTGCAACGCCTTGAGGTTACTATCAAGATACGTTTCCTTGATAGAATCCCGAAGAATATCCTCCATACCGTCCGGCGTTTCCCCAAACAGTTTAAGCAGGATTCCGATGGCGATCGTTCCGGCTACGCGCGGGTTGCCGAGCTTCTTGGCCATTCCCTCCATATCAAACTTCATCAACCGGGGATCGGCGGCCGATAATTTGCTGTCGCAGAGGATAAAGCCGTTATTTTTTAGCTGATCCCGATGCAGCAGGATGGTTTCGTCATCCAGCGCGACAATACCATCCAAAAGGTTGCTGTGCGAATAGATGGGTTCGGTGCCAAAACGAACAAGAGAAAAATTATGGCCGCCGCGTACGCGGGACATAAAGTCCCTTACTGTGAACACAAAATAGCCGGATCGCTTTAACCGCTTTTCCAGTATCGCCACCGTCGTCTCAATCCCCTGACCGGCGGCACCTCCAATTAACATGTTGTACATCGGAATTTCCTTTCTTCTCCTGTAACGGTCTGGAACCGTTTAGGCACAGAAGCAATAGTTTCTCTCCGGATGTTCCCGCTTCAATGCATTCATCAAAGCTACAGCTGCCCGTAATCCTTTTAATTTCTGCAGTTTACGGTCGGCTTGTGAAAGTGCCGTACGGGTGGTTTCCCTGATCATTCATTCGCCGTCATTCCAGATATTTCCTTGTTTCCTCTCGGGAAATGTGCATCGAAGGCTGTCACTGGTTACTCCCATCCAGATTGAACACCACCGCCTTTGGCCGCGTCATCGCTTCAATCGCATACTTTACGCCCTGCGTACCCATGCCGGATGCTTTAACCCCGAGAAAGGGGAAGTGATCAGGGCCGCGTTCGGTCTTGTTGTTAATCTGTACGGTTCCCACCTCCAATTGTCCCGCCACGAAAAACGCATCGTGGATGTTTCTTGTAAATACTGAGGATTGAAGGCCGTATTCCGATCGGTTGGCAATGTCAATGGCGTCCTGCGTGTTCTTGACGCGGATAATCGGTAGCACGGGGCCAAAGGGTTCCTCCCACGCCAGCCGCATCTCAGTAGTCACATGGTCTATCAGCGTAGGCTGGATAAGGTTGCTTTCTCGGGTACCGCCCGTTAAAACCGTTGCGCCTTTTGCAACTGCGTCTTCGATTAACGCCATCACAAAATCTGCGGCTTTGGTATGAATCAGTGGGACGATGGTTGCGTTTTCGCGCGGATCCCCCACCTGAAGCTTCGCAATGCGGGATAGAAGCTTGGGCACCAGTTGATTGGCAACATCTTCTTGTGTGAGGATTCGTTTGACGGCAGTGCACCGTTGCCCAGAGTAAGAATACGCGCCGGATATGATGTTGTCGGCTGCAAAATCCAGTTCCGCATCAGGAAGTACGATGGCGGCGTCCTTGCCGCCCAGTTCAAGCATCAGGGGCACCATGGCCGACACTTTGGAAATGTGCCTGCCCACCTCTGTGCTGCCCGTGAAATTGATAAAATTGATCCCCGGGTGGGTCACAATATAATCGCCGATCTCACTCCCAAAATCGGTAACCGTATTCAGCACGCCGCGAGGCAAACCGGCCGCCTGCATCACGGCAGCAAGATGTAACGCGCTGATCGCACCCTGCGTGGCGGGCTTTAACAGTACCGTATTGCCGCCGATTAACGCCGGTGCCACTTTGGATATGGACAGGTTAATGGGATAGTTGAACGGCGAAATCGCGAGTATGGTGCCAAGGGGCACACGGCTTACATAGGAAATCTTGTTTTTACTCCCGCCCGGGAAATTATCGCCGCTAATGGCTTCCCCTGCAATGCCCTTGCCCGCGTCTGCGGTGTAGCGCAGGAAGTCCGCTGTGCGCTGCACCTCAAAAATCGCCGATTTTTGATCTTTTGCGATTTCCATGGTCAGGATATGGCCGATCTCCTCAGCGTTCGCTTCCAGTAAATCAGCCGTTCTATAAAACACCTGGGCCCGTTCATATATGGGTGTTTCGGCCCAGTTTTTCAGGTTTTGCTTGGTGTTGGCAATCGCGCGATCCACATCCTCCCGGTTCATGGCGGGCACTCTGCCCACCAGGGAACCGTCCACTGGAGAAAGAATATCAATATAGGCACCGGATGAGGGTTTTACCCATTCACCGTTATAAAGGTTACAATACGTTTTGTTTTCTCCACAGATATTTTGAAACATACAAGCCACTTGCCTTTCGTTTGCCAGTCATAAAGTGCAACCGACAAACCTACAGTATACCGCTTTTTCACGCATTCAAACCTCAATATGGTATTCCATAAATGATTGTTGTGAACAACTCACGCCTGATTATTGTTTATCCTCGGATAAAAATGGGTACTTTCATAAAATGATAAGTCACCCCCCTTCTTTCGTCCATGATGTCGATAGCTAACAAGTGTGCCCAATCTATCGACATTGTAATGACGCGATGCAAGTTGATCATTGACCCCCGAAAGCGCCGCTTCACGATAACGATGATGTCAAGTTTGATAAACAACAACTCCTGTTTTACCTTTGAAAGGATGCGTATGGTATGAAAGTATTTATGGTTGGTGGAACCGGCTTGCTGGGAAGCGAAGCAGCCAAAGAACTGATTGCGCGAGGGCATGATGTGACCTCCATCGCCCTGCCGCCGCTGCCCGCTGGCGCAGTGTTGCCCGCACAAATGAAATTGCAGTTTGGGAATTACCTTTCGATGAGCGACGATGAAATCAAAGCGTACATGGCAGGCTGTGAGGGTTTCATCTTCGCGGCTGGTGTCGACGAACGTGTCGAGGGATCCGCTCCGATTTTCGAAATGTACCGTAAATACAATATTGACCCGATACACCGCCTGCTCCGTCTGGCAAAAGAATCGGGTGTAAAGCATGCTGTTGTGTTGGGTTCCTATTTTACGTATTTTACCAGGCTCTGGCCAGACAAGCAGCTTACCCGATGGCACCCCTACATGCGCAGCCGCAGAGATCAGGAAGAAGCCGCCCTATCTTATGCTGACAATTCGTTTGACGTAGCTGTGCTGGAGCTGCCGTATATTTTCGGCACACAACCCGGGCGTAAGCCGGTTTGGCTTTTCCTGGTGGAAATGATCCGTGGAATGAAAGGTGTCACCCTGTACCCCAAAGGTGGAACCACGATGGTAACGGTTCGTCAGGTGGGTCAGGCGGTGGCCGGAGCCATCGAGCGTAACCGGGGCGGCAAGAGTTACCCAATCGGATACTACAATATGACTTGGAAGGAACTGCTCAAGATCATCCATCGGTACATGGGCACCCCCAACAAGAAGATCCTCACCATTCCCAACTGGATGTATACCCTGGGTGTGAGAAGGATTGCAAAGGACTTGAAGGCCCGCGGGATTGAGAGCGGTTTGGATATGATCCGGTATACCGATATGCAGAGCGCCGAGCTTTTCATCGATAAATCACTGGGCAGCGAACCGCTTGGCGTACAGCCGGACGATATGGATGCGGCAATTGGCGACTCGGTTCGGCTTTGTGTCGATATTATGGATCGGAGCTTTCAAACGCTGGGCATGAAGGCGGAATAATCATCGGAAAGGTTTGCGTAATTGCGCAACCGTATGAGAAACCGACTTATCCATTGCCCCTTACACGATTCTCCGTTTCACAATGCACCCACCCCCGATTGTATCAAAACATAAGCCTTTTCCAAATTAGGACGTCCATCTCGATACGAGGTTGGCGTCCTTTTTGTATGGGTGGAAAGCGTTTATTTGTAAGGGTTTTAGCGATTTTAAAGATTGGTGATATGGCCTAGAAGTTGGTTTTTAAGGCCTGACAGCGCCTAGATATTCCCATGAATCAGGCACTCTTACACAAATGCTCAGGTGGGTGCATTGCTGGGTGTATAACGCAATTATTTCCGAAATTGCTAATGGTAGGCAAATATTAAGTCTCGTTATTATTGGCAATCTTCCGCTTTGAGCTGTATTTTGTGTTTTTCGGTGTGCACCTACTTCGTCGCGATATACATTGCTGCGTTGATTTCTTATTTGTTGAACAGCATCAAAATTTCTTGAGATATTATTAGCTGATCACAACCACTTTTGAAAATTCCACGTCTTTCCCATAATGATGTTCTTTTTGACGGATTGACCACTAAGATTTCTTGCATATTTGCCCAGTGATCGTTTGACATCTTCCGGCTGAACACTTGCGATCGGCATCGATATCTCCAGATGTATTTACCTGCCGCTAAAGGCACCCCATGATACGTAAATCATAGTGACTGTATTGCGTTATTGATCTGTACTTTTTACTCTTACAGTGTGCACCTTCATCGTCTCGATATATATTACTGCGTTGATCCCTCATTTGTTGAACGGAATCGTCAATTTCTTGAGTAGCAATTACCAGATGACAACCATTGATAACGAACCGCTCGTAAGAACCATCGCTGTTGATGACACGGTTAAATGAAATACTGGAAGCCCTGAATACAGCCGCGTTGCCGATGTATTTTTCGTTCTGCAAAATTTGTTTTTCACTTCATTTTCTCCATACATCCTTGCCGCTCGGTGATAAACAGCCGTTATTAATATGCTGACGCTGAATGCCAACTATATTCGCATATAATGCCATATGCCATATGCCGAATACAGCCATGAATTTCGTTTGAAATATTGGGTAACGTCGGTTCATTATCAATCTTTGACAACGCAGTTTTACCCTCTTCCCTTCATTGCTACGCCGCTTGACAAGGAAACCCGAAGGATAACGGGCTTGTTTTAGGTTTTATTTCCATGTATACTTTCATTAGTTGCGATTCTTGTAACAGTGGAGGTGCATATGTCAAACGATAACTATATAAAGCAAATGGAATTGCAATTGGATGATGTGTCCTCCGTTCAAAAGGTAATGCATGCGCTTTCAACCGAGTTGCGCCTGCGGATTTTATTAATGACCGGCAACAAAACCATGAGCATCTGTGAATTGGCGGAAGCGCTGGACGTACCTATTTCGACCATCGCAGTAAATATCAACGTACTGGAGAACGCCGGCCTGTTGATCACGGAACAGGTTCCCGGCGTTCGGGGTTTGCAACGACGCTGCACAAAGGTGACCGATTATGTAACGGTTAACTTAAAATCTCGGCACAGCGAAGGCGAGAAAATCGGAGAAATATCGATGCCGGTGGGCGGGTATAGCCTGTGCGGTGATATTGAGCCTACATGCGGGCTTGCCGATACGGAAGGGTTTATAGGCGTTCCCGATGAACCGTTAAACTTCTATCTGCCATCGCGCTTTGGGGCACAGCTGATATGGTTTCGCAAGGGATTTGTGGAATATCATTTTCCTATTCTTCCGCTTCGCAACCCCCATTTGGAGAAAATCGAAATCATTGTGGAAGCCTGTTCCGAAGCAATAGGCTATGATAATACATGTGTCAGTGATATATTTTTCCAGATGAACGGAACCGAATTGGGGGTTTGGCGTTCTCCGGGTGATTTCGGCGGCCGGAGGGGCCTCCTCAACCCTGACTGGTGGCAGCCCTTCAGCACACAGTATGGTATGCTCAAAGTGTGGCGCATCACCCACAGCGGCACATACCTGGATGATGAATGGATATCCCCTGTGACACTGGAAAGCCTCGATCTATTGAAACACGAATACCTGAGCCTGCGGATTGGTATTCACAGCGATGCAAAGCATGTGGGTGGTATTAACTTACTGGGACGTTCTTTTGGGGATGTGCCTCAGGACATATTGATTCGATATTATATTTCATAAAACATAGAACTGTACGCAATATATGAACTTATTTCATATAATAAACCAAATGTATTGTAATAGTCACCGATCTGTGGTATCTTTTTGCTAAAGTGCATGGTAGGGTTCGTTACAAACCGAATATTCTATGCGCACAAGTAAAGGGGAGGATCCACCAATGAAAAAGGCGATTTCCATCTTACTCACAATCGTGATGTGCCTGAGCGTGGTAGCTTTTGCCAATGCACAAACCACTGACCTCAACAGCCTGACCATTGAGCAACTGGTCGAACTGGCAAAGAAGGACGGTCATGTGGAATCCGTTGGCATGCCCGGAGACTGGGCCAACTGGGAAGATAGCTGGAACTACATCACCAAAACCTACGGGATTACGCATTACGACACCGATATGACCTCCGCCGAGGAACTCGCAATCATGAAGGCAGAGGGCGCCAACGGTACGAAAGACATCGGCGATGTTGGCCACGCCTTTACTGCCACTGTGGTTGATGAAGGCATTACGCAGGGTTTCAAGCCTTCCACCTGGGATTCCATCCCCGATTGGGCCAAGGATCCGGAAGGCCGTTGGATTATATCCTATACCGGCACTATTTCCTTTGCGACCAACACTACGTTAACCAACGGTGTTGTGCCCACCTCCTGGGCGGACCTGATGGACAGCAAACTCAACGTAAGCGTAGGGAACGTTGTCGCGGGCGCGTCCAGTCAGGCAGCGGTGCTGTCCTGCGCGATCGCTATGGGCGGCGGGCTGGATAATGTGCAGCCTGGTATTGATTACTTTGTGAAACTTGCTAAGGAAGGCCGTCTGGATCCCGGCGATACAAACCGCGAGCGTCTTGCAAACGGCGAGATCACGGTTTGCGCCGGCCTGTATGATTACAGCTCATTGGCGCACCGCGACGCTATTAACGCATCCGACTCGGGCATGAAAATCGAAGTGACCATTCCCAAGGATGGCGCTGTAACCTCCGGCTATGCGCTGGTTTTCAACGCCAACGCACCCCATCCGTATGCAACCGCGCTCACGATAGAGTACATGTTGAGCGATCAGGGTCAGATTGACCGTGCTTACGGCTACGCGCGTCCGGTTCGCGACGTGAAACTGCCCGAGGATGCGCAGGCGATGATGCTTGATTCCTCCATGTATGCCAACACCACCCCGATTACGGATGTGACAGCATTCACAACGGCTTGCAAGGAAATTGCCCGCCTTTGGGAAGAAGAAGTCGTTCCATCCATGTATTGATTCAGTTATGCGCATCAAAGGCCGGCCATTACCGGCCGGCCTTTGATTTTATCAATGATCGGCTTGTTGAGGTACAAATGAGCAAAGTAATCCTGATCATCCTTGATGCCTTTGGGTTTGAAGCCGCAACGAAGCGTAGCGGTTTTCTTGAGCATTTAGCGGAATCCGGCAAGTGCGCCAAGTATAAAGTAATCGGCGAGCTGCCGAGCGCGTCCAGGCCCATGTACGAAACCATCATGACAGGTCTGCCGGTATGGCAACATGGAGTATCGTCCAACAGCAACATTCGCTTAAGCCGCTGTGAGAACCTGTTTTCTTTAACAAAGAAGAACGGCCTGGTGAACGCAGCCGCCGCGTATGGCTGGATGTATGAACTATACTGTTCCGGGAATGTGTTTGACGTACATAAGGATCGGTATGCTTTGGAAAGCAACGGAAGCATTATGCACGGCATCTATTATTGCGAAGATCAATATCCGGATTCACACGTATATACCGACGCAGAATTTCTTCGTGTTCAGTATTGCCCCGATTTTCTTGTGATTCATCCGATGAACGTAGATTATGCCGGGCACAAATTCGGCGCTGCTTCGGCAGAATATGCCCATGCCGGTAATATGACCGTGGATCAGATTGCTCAGCTTTATGAGGGATGGATCGCAGACGGTTATGATTTGGTAGTGACCGCGGACCACGGCATGGACGATTTAGGACACCATAGCGGCAACGAGCCTATCCAGCGCTGTGCCCCACTGTACATCTTGTCCGATAAAGTCACGCCGGGGTGCTATTCTACGGAAGAGCTTACAACGCGCATTGTCGCGCCGCTTGTATGCCGCCTGCTGGGTATCGCGCCTGCAGCCGGCATGATAAACCCGAATTCAATCCATGGCATTTTGTAGGTTGAGTCAGCCTGCCTTGGCCATGTAAAAGGGGAACGTGCATGAAAAGTTTAAACATCAAGAAGGGGATCCCGATGATTCCGGTGATACCATTCTTGGTAGTAGCCGTGATGTATTTGATCCTGCCTGCGGTTGGTATTGCCCTGCAAGGTTTTCAATCCCCTGTTACCGGCGCGTTTTCCCTTGAGAATTTTCAAAAGATCTTTACAAAGATTATCTACATCAGAACGATACAGAACAGCCTCAATCTTTCTTTTATTTCTACCATCCTGGGGTTGCTGATTTCTTTTTTGGCGGCGTTGGCGCTAACCAGTGTCAGCAAGCGTACAGAAAGTACGGTTATGTCAATCCTCAGTATGAGCTCGAATTTTGCGGGCCTGCCCTTAGCATTTGCCTTCATATTGGTGTTGGGCAACACCGGCGTTGTCAGGCAGCTGGTTGAAGCGGCAAATCTGCACTGGCTGGATGGTTTTGATTTGTATTCAACGGATGGCGTGATGCTCATTTTCATCTACTTTCAAATACCCCTAGGAACCCTTTTGCTGGTGCCGTCCTTTCAAGCCATACGAAAGGAATGGAAAGAAGCTGCCGCACTGATGCACGCCAATAGCGTTCAGTTTTGGCTGCGGGTTGGTTTGCCGATGCTGTTGCCGGGTTTAATGGGGACGTTTGGGATGCTTTTCGCCAACGCGCTCACTGCATACGCGACTGTATACGTGCTGATGAGCAATAATTTTCCGCTGATGGCTATTAAGATCACCACCCTGTTTACCGGGGATTCCGTTACCCAGGAAGAGTTGGGTTCAGCCCTTTCCGTTATCATGATACTATGCATGCTGATTGTAATCGGGCTTTGCAACCTGACAACAAAACTGTTTTATAAGGGAGGCGATACCAAATGAAGTCTAAACGGACGCTTGCGACCGTATATTTGATCGCCGTTTCTTTTTTTCTACTTTTCCCGCTGCTCATCACCTGCATCTTTTCCTTTGTTACCTCCTGGACAAAGTTGATCCCGAACGGTTGGACGCTGGAGTATTATCAGCAGGTCATCGGTCAGGCAAACTTCTGGCCATCCGTTGGACGTGGTCTGTTAATCAGCATCATTCCTGTCTTTATCAGCGGGTTACTCATCATTTTAACGATGTATACGTCCGTTTTATATTACCCGTGGGTGGACAGGGTTGTGCAGGCAATCTGCATGTTACCGCATACGCTCAAAGGCGTGATTCTGGCTCTGGCGGTATTGTCGATGTATGTCGGATCTCCCACTGTGCTTTCCGACCGTATTTTAATGCTGACAATGGTATACTGCGTAGCAATATTACCTTACATTTATCAGGGTATACGCAATAACCTGGACGCAATCAACGTGCAAAACCTGGTGGAAGCAGCTGTGATTCTCGGCTCCAGTAAGCTGTATGCATTTTTCAAAGTGATCATTCCCAACATGATCACGGGTATCATGGTATCCGCCTTGCTGGGTATGTCAACGCTCTTTGCTGATTTCGCAATCGTAAAAATCCTTGCAGGAGGCAAATATCTTACCGCGCAACAGCTGTTGTATAACTCCCGCTCAATGCCCGGGCAATTGGTAAGCGTCATTGTGCTTATCCTTTTCCTGATTGTATTGCTGATCTCCGCAGGCGCGCTGGTCATTCAGAATATTGGTAAAAAAGACGCCGATAAGGCCGTTGTGGAGGATTAGGCGATGGCATATATCCAGTTTGATAAGGTCAATAAATTCTTCGGTAACAACCACGTGCTCAAGGACATCAGCCTGGAAGTAAACCAGGGGGAACTGGTCACCTTTCTTGGTCCTTCCGGTTGCGGTAAGTCCACGCTGTTACGCTGCCTGGCCGGGCTGGAAAAAGTGACCAGCGGCGTGATTAACCTTAATGGCGTAAATATTACAGACCTTGCGCCACAAAAGCGTGAAATTGGGATGGTATTCCAGGCATATAGTTTGTTCCCAAACCTTACGGTAGAACAAAATATCGCGTTCGGCTTACACATCCTGCACATGGATAAAAAAACGATTCGTGAAAAGGTTCATCAGGTGCTCGCCATTGTGGGTCTTGCAGAGAAACTTAAATGTTATCCGCGTCAGCTTTCGGGGGGGCAACAGCAGCGGGTTGCTTTGGCACGCTCGATTGTGATGGAACCCAAGGTTTTGCTATTGGACGAACCGCTCAGCGCCATTGACGCTTTGTTGCGACGCAACCTGCAAATAGAAATACGTCGCATTCAGCGTGAACTCAAGATTACCACCTTGTTTGTGACACATGATCAGGACGAAGCCATCGTCATGTCGGATCGCATCCACTTATTTAACATGGGCGTAATTGAACAGTCCGGAAAGTCGATGGAGTTATACGCGCATCCAAAGACCCGTTTTACCGCAACCTTTATTGGTAACTACAATATTGTGAAGTCGCAGGAGTTTGGCGGTCTTACAGGCGATACTTATGCATGTGATGTTGTGGCGATCCGTCCGGAAATCATTGAAATCTCTAAGGTTCAGCCGCAAGGGGAAGCAACCTACTGCCTAAAGGGAGAGGTATGCAGCCATATTCCGCATGGCAATATCATTCGCTATACGGTAGCCTGTGGCGATGTTTTACTCAATGTGGACCGTTTATTTGATTCCTCCTTGCTTCCTCAGGATCATGATATAGTCTACCTTTCTATAAAGAAAGAAAATGTGCTGGAGTTAAACTAATAATCTCAATAATCTCATCGGAGGATTTTATGCCGCTCAAAAATCTTGATATACAATACCCCCGCCCTACGCTGGTGCGTAGGGACTGGATGACACTTGACGGTGAATGGCAATTTGCCTTTGACGACGATAACCGCGGCTTGAAAGAAAAATGGTATCTTCAGAAGTTGCCGCTTCATATCAATGTACCCTTCTGTTATCAGAGTAAAAAAAGCGGTATTGGGGATTGTGTAAGGCATGACTGTGTTTGGTACAGACGCGAGTTTGTTTTGCCCGAATCCTATCAAAAGAAGAGAATCATCCTGCATTTCGGCGCGGTGGATTATGCCTGCACCGTGTATGTGAACCAGATGGTAGCTATACAGCATATAGGTGGGCACGTGCCCTTTCAAGTCGATATTACCGATCTGTTGAACCCAGAGAAAAACATACTCTGCCTTCGAATCACCGACTCGGCTGACCTTGACCAGCCAAGAGGCAAGCAATGCCCAGCGGATCTGATTGACCGCTGCTGGTATACACCGACGACTGGTATATGGCGCAACGTATGGCTGGAGCCTGTTTCCGACACCTCCGTTGAAAGCCTTGATATTCATCCCAACCGCAAAGAACAGACGGTAAAAATGATATTGTCACTTCGCGGTAATTGCGAAAAAGCGACCCTTGCCGTTCGGGTTTTCTATAATCACAATATCACGTGTGAAACTACCAGCACATGCCTGTCAAACCGCATGGAGCTTGTACTGCATATCGATCCTCCGGATTTTGTGGATGACATACATTGCTGGTCGCCTGACCATCCGGTACTTTACGCCGTTACCATGTGTCTGGAAAAAAACGGCGTGGAAACAGACTGCATCAGCAGTTATTTTGGGTTTCGCGATATTGATGTTCATAATGGTTCGGTACTGCTCAACGGACAGCCTTTTTATCAGAAGCTGGTTCTCAATCAAGGCTACTGGCGCGATTCACTGCTTACACCACCCGACGGAGAAGCCCTGCTAAACGATATATTGGCCATCAAACAAATGGGATTTAACGGCGTGCGAATGCACCAAAAAATTGAAGATGAACGTT
>Ga0183100_1001108_pt1 | contig 14821 bp, 12 predicted proteins | sample Biomet2_FD_127789 | JGI IMG/M metagenome (GOLD analysis project Ga0183100, IMG submission 127789) | Microbial communities from bioreactor (seeded with anoxic lake sediment) at LBNL, California, USA - Biofuel metagenome 2 | ecosystem: Engineered > Bioreactor > Anaerobic > Unclassified ...
TATTAATGGTTCTTTACAGATTATGAAAAAAGTATTCCCAAATGCTTTTAATAGCTATGGGATAGAGGATGTAGGGTTACATCCAGTTAGAGTAGGTATTTAATAATACTGACTAATAAACGTATTTCATTAAAATATTTAACATTGTTAGGGTATTTTAATATTTATACATACCTAGTCTATTTAACACTTATAAAAATGATATGATAAATTATCAGAATTTAAGTAATACACATTATATTTTTTTCAATTAAAATTGTAAAATTTACTACAAATAAGCAAAAAATAAACCATTAAGAGCATATCATAACTACTCTTAATGGTTTATTTATATGTATTGAATATTTTTTCTCTATCTCAGTTTTTATTTAATTATGCTGCTTTTTTAATAGCTTGAAAATATTTTTTTCCTTCCTTAGCATTATATTGTCCTTCCCATTTAGATATAACAACAACAGCTAATGAGTTTCCAATTACATTAACAGTAGTTCTTGCCATATCAACAATACGATCTATTCCGGCAATAAAAGCTACGCCTTCTACTGGGATACCTATAGAACCCACAGTAGCTAATAAAACAACGAAAGATGCACCTGGCACTCCTGCCATACCTTTTGAAGTAACCATTAATACAAGCACTAAATTAATTTGAGCAAAAAGTGATAAATGAATTCCATATATTTGCGCAAGAAAAAGTGCTGCAATAGCTTGATATAACGTAGATCCATCTAAGTTAAAAGAGTATCCAGTTGGAATAACAAATGATGTAATTGCCTTTGGACAACCAAACTTTTCCATTTTTTCCATAAGTTTTGGTAAAACTGCTTCAGAACTTGCTGTAGTATAAGCGAGAATAATTTCATCTTTTAAAATTTTTATAAGTGCCATAATACTTGTTCCAGATATCTTACCAACTGAACCAAGCACAACAAATACAAAGAAAATCATAGTACCATAAACAGTAATAACTAGTTTTCCCAATGGAATCAAGGAAGCTAGTCCAAATTTAGAAACTGTTACACCTATTAAACCAAATACCCCCAATGGAGCAATTTTCATAATTTGATTCGTTACCCAAAACATTGCATCAGCCACACCTTGACAAAAGGCAAGAACAGGCTTTCCTTTATCACCAATTGCAGCAACGCCCAAACCAAACATAACTGAGAAAAATATAACAGCAAGTAAATCACCCTTAGCAAGGGCATCAAAAATATTAGTCGGAACAATATTTACAAATGTATCCATAAAGCTATGATGAGATACTGTTTCCGCTGTATCCATATATTTTTGAATACTAACCGTTGAAAGTTCACTAATATTTACACCTGTTCCAGGATGAACTAAGTTAGCTACCAGTAGACCTATTATAATAGCAACTGTAGTTACTAACTCAAAATAAAGTATTGTTTTTCCACCTATTTTACCTACTCGTTTAATGTCACCTACACCAGCAACACCAACAACAAGTGATGAAAATACAATAGGAACGACTATCATTTTGATTAAGCGGATAAAAATATCCCCACATGGTTGTAAATATGACCCAACAACTGGATTACCATAGAAAACAGCTCCTACTATAATACCTAGTATAAGTCCAATAAGAATTTGAATTGCTAGTCCTAATTTTTTCATTTAATGTCCCCCTTTAATAGTCTATAATTTAGAGTTTTCTCTTTTTTTGTAGATTCTTCATAATAGAACATACGTAACAAAATCCCATATATACAAATGAAATTCACAGCACATAGTATAACATAAAAACTATGATAGTACAAAAATTCTCGAATAATTTTATAATTGAATAAAATAAAATAACGTCTATAAATAAATCTTACAGGCGTTATTTCATATATGTAACATATAAAATTAAAATATGACTTTTTCGATTGTGTAATTGTCCCAATTGCAAGCATTTGCACGATTCAAACAATCACCGATTACTTTACCATCTTCATTTATAAACACTTTATTTTCTGCATCTTGACCATATCTTTGCCATATTATAAAATACAACGTCCCTTCTTGATCAATTGCAAATGCTTTATATATATATCCCTCATTTGCTCTCTCTTCACATGCATCTTCAATTTGATATATTGTTTTATCTTCATGTGTGAACTTTCCAAATCTTTTTTCTAACTTTGTTACATTATATTTTTTTTCAAATTGTTCACAATAAATTACTAACTCTTCCACATAATTTACATGTAGCACATTATTTTTAATTTCGTAGGAATAGTGTGAATCCCACTTCATTTCTGAAAATTCTTTCTTTTCATCTTCTGTCAATATTAAAGATACGTGAACGCTATCAGTTCCCTTAAATCCAAATTTTGCTGTCTTTGCTTCTAGTTTATCAGTAATTTTTTTTAATAATTCACTCATAGTATTCTCCACCTGCCTTTTAAGGTTTAGACATAACCTTTTATTTAATATATTAAATATATAAGTTATATTAAATATATGCAATCACTTTATTTTATTGGTGAAAACAAAAATGCATAAAATTATCCTATTGATCGAAATTTAATCATTAATCCTTTAATTTATTCTGTATTCTTTTAATTTCATTAATATTAGCCAAAAATATATCTACTATTTTAGGATCAAATTGCTTGCCTCTCTGTTCCTTAATATACTCTATTATTTTAGGGAATTCCCATTCTTTCTTATAAACACGCTCTGTTGCTAATGCATCAAATACATCAGTTAATGAAACAATTCTACTATAAATTCCAATTTCATCACCGCATATCCCCCTTGGATAGCCTGTACCATCATATCTTTCATGATGCTCTAAAGCAATTCTTGATGCAATTTCTAAAATTGGTTTATTAGAATTCGATAAAATCTCATTTCCTACAACAGTATGAGTTTTCATAATTTCAAATTCTTCATCTGTAAGCTTACCTGGCTTTAATAATATATTGTCTGGAATTGATACTTTACCAACATCATGCAAAGTAGAAGCAATTTTTAAAATATCAGCCTCTTCTTCAGTAGTACCATATTTCATTGCAATAAGTCTAGAATAATGAGCAACTCTTCTAATATGATTACCAGTTTCTTGTGAACGAGCTTCTGTAACAGCTCCTAACTTATATATTATTTCCTTTTGAGTATCAAGGTTGTCCTTAATAAGATTCCTTATACTTAAAATCATATCATTAAAGCCTGTAGAAATTTCAGCAATCTCATCACTATTATTATCCACTAGTTTAATGTCAAGTTTTCCCATTTGGACTTTATTCATAAGATTTTTTAATTTACTTAGTGGTTTTGATATACTAAACGAAATTATAAAAGAAAGTGGTATTGCAAATATCAAACATACTAATCCAATAAATACTATGTTCCACATTAGATCTTTTGATTCTCTCTCAATATATGTATACGGAATGGTGCTTACGATAAACCAATCATTGTTTGCTATACTGCTATAGGCTACCAATCGTTTTTCATCTATTATATCCATTGAAAAGCTATAGTTTTTTAATTCATTGTTCTTTAGAATTTTTTCTATTAATGTTTTTTCTAAATATGCTTCATTTATTGGTATTTTGGATTCATTATTACTGGATACTATTGTACCTTTTGAATCCATAATTAAAACATCTGCATTATCTCCAATTTTTAGTTGCTTACAAATATCTGAAATGTGTGATTCTTTAAATGTTAATATTAATGTTCCTATTCTTTCACCACTACTATGGTTTTTTATATTTTTATAAATTGAAACTTCAAAACCCCCATTTAAATCCTTAATTATTCTGTAATTATATTTATAACCTTTATCTTTTGATTCATTACAAATCTCAAAAAGTTGATTTGGATTATAATTATTTTGACCTGTTCCCATTATTACATTCTTATCAGTAATCATATTTATACTAGTTATATTGTAAGAAGCATTAAATGCTGAAACCCTAATTTTTTCTAAAAACTTTAAAGTAATATTATCTTCGATTTTATATTTTTCAATATTGTTTGATTTCTCATAATTAACTAAACCCTTTTGTATTTCTTCAGTCATAGCTAGCTCTTCACACAAACTTTCTTTAAACGTCAATTCAGCTTGCAAGTTTCTGCTAATGTCATCCATTACTTGAACTGAATAGGTGTTAATCTTAGTCTTAATAGCATCACTTGATTTCTTATAACTTATTACGCTTGTAACAGCTACCGGGATAATCGATAGTAACAAAAACGAGACTATAAGTCTTGTCTGAATTCTAATGCTTCTTATTTTTATGCTCATCACTATCCCCCGGCTTTCTTTTATAAACTGATTGTTTGTTATTAGTTTCTTTCTTGTTTCTTTTAATCGTATAGTAAATCCTTCACATCTTCATCATCCATATTAGTTTTATCATACCATTTGTATCCTGTCTCTATGATGCTTTCTATCTTTTCTCCATTTGAAGCCTTCCACGCTGCCTCAACCGCTTTATAGCCTATCTCTACAGGATCTTGACTAATTGCACCAAGCATTGTTCCATTTCTTACAGCATCCTTTTGCATCTTACCAGAATCAAATCCAACAATTACAATCTTTCCAACTTTATCTTTTTTAATTACAGCATTAATTAAACCAAAAGCTGAGCCTTCATTTGTTGCAAATATTCCCTTTATATTGGGATACTTTTCAATAATTGTCTTAGCAATATTTTCAGAAATTTCATGGTCACCACCGCCGTACTCAACATCTACAACTTTTATCTTTGGATATTTTTCTTTTATTCTATTCACAAAACCATCACGACGTGCTGTACCTGTAATACTTACAGAATTATGACATATAACTGCAACTTCTCCTTCTTGACCTATGGCTGTAGCCAATTTATCTGCAGCTGCACTTGAAGCAGCCACATTGCCCGTAGCTACAGTAGTAATAGGAATACTACTATCTACACCTGAGTCAAACATAACAAGAGGAATATTAGCAGCTTTGACCTTCTCAAGTTCAGGAATAGCCAAGTTACTATTATCACATGCTGCCAAAACAAGTGCTGCAGGTTTTTTACTTACAGCTGAATCAATCATTTCAATTTGCTTATTGATAGCTGCATCATCTTCAGGACCTTCAAATGTTATTTTAACATTATAGTCCTTAGCTGCTTTTTCCGCTCCCATCTTAACTGATTGCCAATACTGATGTTGCCAACTCTTTGAGATAATTGGAATATAAATTTGTTTTTGATTATTACTTTCTAAAGACACATTATCCGTTGTTTTATTCATTGAATTTCCACAGCTACATAAAAATAATATAAGAAATATTAGACAACAACTACTACAAAACATTTTTATATTTTTCATTAACTATTCTCCTCTATGCTATATTACTTATATTAGTCCATTAACATTATATTTAGTTATTCTCTGTAGATCCTTTTTGGCTTTTATATAATTTTATTTCCGAAAATATTTATCCTATCTTTACTCTTATATACTCTATTTTCAACCAAATTAGTGATATGATAATATATATATATTAGATTTAAACTCACGAGAGTACACTCTCATATTTTTACTCCTGTATTGGATTACATTAACATAATACTACAATCCGAACAAATTTTCCACAAAATAAAAATAAGGTATATTAAACATTTAAGTCTAATATACCTCAAATAATCATTATTGAACTCTCAGAAAGTCTTTATAATTTTCTATTTTAATCTCCCTCGTTGTCTCTTTTAACCAGTTATTCTATTTTTCTAGTAATTCCTTAAACACCTTATTATGTTCTATATCCTTACTTAAAGCTTGAATCACCCTTATAATTTTCTCTGCTGTTATCTCCGTCTTAGAATTTATGGCAATTCCTATTACATATGCTTTTATTATCCTATAACTATTAATTATTACTTTAATACTTTCAATTAGGCTTTCCCCTTTGCTAAAAGGAATTAAGTCCTTAAAAATCTGATTTACCAAGTAATTTTCAAACACATAAGAGTACTCTTTTAAAACATTAAAATACTTATGTGTTTCCTCTAGATACTTGCACATATTATTTTGATTTAAAAGTCCATCTTTATATTCTTTCACGCACTCTTTCAATCTTACACTCCTTATATTTTTTACAAGCTCCTCTTGCCTAAGACTTATGTAAAATTCATTATTTTCCTTAAAGTCTACTCCTTTTAAATCTTCATAATTAACTACTTCACCACTAAAATCTTCTAAAAGTTCTTCTATATTATCAAAATTCTGTGAATTATACATTTTTTCAATTTGCTCATAAAATCTCTTAAGAATATTAAGTCTCTCTTCTATAGAAAAATTTCTTAATTGCATAATATTTATGGATATTACTCTTATATCCCAAAAATATTGAAGAAGGCTTTCTGTACCTTCAAAGGCTTCGCTATCAATAATTCTTCTTATTTCAATATTTTTTTCCTCTATGTCCTCTTCTGTTTCAATAAACTCCATTTTGTCTTGATTTAAAAATGCTCTCGTACATATTTCTATGCAAGAAGGTAATCCACTTTTTTCATATACATTATCTACAATATTAAATACTCTCGGATAACTTTTGCAGGTTATACAAAGATTCTCTTGCCCATCCCCTCCATGTATATCACAAAGCATATCGGAATTCAAAAATGGACATCTATTTTCATCCTTAAGTAGCATAAAGCCATGATTAAAAGAATCCTGTTTATCTTTATTTCGAGTAAACTTTCCTTCTAATAATAATTTAAGTTGTCCAGTACTATTAATGTACTTATTATAAGTATCCTCATCTATATTTATATCCCAACCAGCACAACAGCTATCAGTGCAACTTGAGCTTATGCATTTAAATTCCATCATATATTTAGGTAGAAAAATATTTACTTTCATAATTAACTCCAATCTATTTAGTATGGAAATACGTTTTAGTCAAAATTTAAAAAGATTAAATCTAAACTAATATTAGACATATAATATTTACTTCAAACAAAAGATGCAGCCAAAATAATGACTGCATCTATATCTATATAAGATTATGGGGTATTGGGATTATGAGATACTAGAGAATTAATCTCTTTGTATATATATAGTAACACAATGCGACAAAATATTCTACATTATTCATATATTATTTTTCGACAAAATAATACGAAACTTTTCATGGAGTTTTATACTCCAGCTGAATTTAGTTGATTTAATCGTTTATTTTCTTTTGAAATACGCCTATACGCATATCTATAGTAATAATAAGTGATTCATATAACTCCAATTTCTCTTTATTTTCTGCAGTGGATTTCCAATAATGAGGTGTCATTTTTAATAAGCTTAGTATTTCTTCTTTATTCAACGTAATATCAAATGTAACATTTGATTCTTTAATATATTCATTCTCATATGCATTTGCTTTATATACTTTCTCATTTAAATGTACCTCTGAATAAATAATATTTCTAAGCTGTATTAAGTGATTAGTTCTAGGCAATACCCTAACAAAAACTCCATTATCCTTTAAAACTCTGTTACATTCATTAATATCTATAGGACTAAATACAGAAAGTATACAGTCTATAGATTTACACTCCGCAGGAATATGAAAATTATTACCAACTGCCCAAACACAATCCTTATTTGTTTTACTTGCATATTTTACAGCCTCTTTAGATACATCCATACCATAGTAATTAGCTTTTATATTTTTATTATCCATATAATTCTTTAAATTTGTTAAATAATAACCTTCTCCACATCCTAAATCCATAATATTGAATTTATCAATATTATCTTTTCCCAAACATTCAACAATCATTTCATTAATTTTATCAGACAATATCCCATAGTATCCTTTAGATAAAAAATCTACCCTTGCTAAAACCATTTCCTTAGAATCTCCTGGATTTTTGCTTCTTTTTTGATTACTAATCAATAAATTTACATAACCTTCTTTTGCTATATCATATGTATGGTTATTGTTACATTTATATATTTTATTAGAATCATCTTTAATCAATTTTTCCTTACAAACAGGACAAAGTAGTAGTGTATCATTAAAAACATTATTCATACTAACCAGCTCTCTTTCTATATCCTTACAATCTCTATAATATACACTTTTTGTATGGTTTTATCAACTTTTTAAATATTTTTTAGGTTGATGAAAACTTTAATGATATTAGAGGAATAACAAAAAAATAGATTAAACTTTAAAGTCTAACCTACATTTACAAATAATTATTTAGCTTGCAAAAACTTTTCATAGTTCTCTATTTTATCCTCTCTATGATTCTTTTGTAACCAATCATTGTAATTCAAAATATTTTCTTCTATGTTTTTTATATTTATTACTTTACTTTCTGCTTTTTTTCTTTCTACATACATATTAATCTTTATTAAATTTCCTACTATTCTCACTTCCTTTCTAACTAAATAACTTTTTATATTGCTCAAGTTCTTTCTTCTTACTTATTGGGACATAAAGCATATTTCTATGTTATTTATTAACACTTATATATTGTTTTTCGACAAATTATAAAAGAGATAGATTAAACCTTAAGTATAATCTATCTCAAATTTATTTGTGGGTCTAAAGGGGAAAGGGTTTTGTATCTTTCGTATATTTATATATTAACATATTCCAACAATATATGCTATAATATTTATTAATTATTCTTCAATAAATTATAATATGTTGTATTTTAACTATATTCAATGCTTTTTCCTTGTTTTAATAGGATTATTCTGAACTTCAGATGATCTATCTAAATAATTAGTATGAAGTAAAGAATTTGCTTTTTCTCCATCAGGTTCTCCCATATAATTCTTATACATATTTTGTAAATTTTCATTTTCATCTGAAATTCTTATTGCTGATCCTTTATCAATATTTTTCAAAACATTAGTTCTTAATCTTATATAATCTTTTTCTAATGGCTTATTTGTAGATTTATCATAATATTGCATTTTTATTGCCATAGCTCTACAAATATTGCTGCACAGTTTACATCCAACACATTTTTCCTTTTGAACTTCTGCTCTTCCTCTCACATTATATTCTATAGCTGTAACAGGACAATTTTCTATACAAGTTCCACATGTTATACATAAATTTTCATCAATTTGAGATTTCTTTTCTATTCTTGGAGTTCCTCCTCCATTTATGCATCCACCATTACATGCCATAACTTCAATAAATAAATACTCTTTCCATTTTCCACTACTTAAGAATTTCTCAATTTCTTTTAGTCCATTTACAATTGCAACTTTATACTTGTTTCCTGACAAATTAACCGTTGCTTCCTTTATATCTTCATATCCATCTGCTTTATTAAATTCAATATTTTCAGCTTCTGATACATTACCTTTTAAGTAATTCATTACTGTTCTAAGAGTTGCCTGCATAACACCGCCACTTGCACCAAAAATAACTGCTGCTCCAGTGTATTCCCCCATAAATGAATCTGGCCTTTCATCTGCTATTGCAGTTATATCTATTCCCTTTTCTTTTAAAAGCTGTGCATATTCCCGGACTGTCAAAACTACATCAATATCTTTATACTCATTTCTGCCCATTTCATCTCTTTGTGCTTCATATTTTTTAGCAGTACATGGCTTTATAGATACTGTAAATATATTCGTAGGCAAAACATTATAAGTATCTGCAAAATATGTTTTTATGCTTGCTCCCATCATTTGCTGTGGAGACTTTGAAGTTGAAATATTTTTTAATATTTCTGGATGAAAAAGTTCAGCATAACGTACCCAAGCAGGACAACAAGAAGTAAACATAGGTAAATTTTCTTTGTTTGCAATTCTCTTTATAAGTTCATTACCCTCTTCTATGACTGTCATATCAGCCCCAAAATCAGTATCAAATACATTTTGAAAACCTAATTTTTTAGCCGATGGTGCTATCTTTCCACCAACATTGGTTCCTATTGGAAGATTAAATTCTTCTCCCAGTGTTGCTTTTACTGCTGGAGCTGCTGTTAATATTAAATATTTTCCACTATTTAAAGCCTCTTTTACTAAAACCACATCATTTCTAACATTAATTGCTGTTGTAGGACAAGTAAATGTACATTGTCCACAGTATATACATCCACTAGCCCCAAAGGCACCTTGCTTTGGATTTACTGTCAGTCTTCCATTATCAACTGCTTTTAATACAGAAATCTTAGTTTCTTGAGCACATGTAAATGCACAAGCTGTACATCCAATACATTTTTTCTTATTAATCTGTATAATATTATCTTCTTTAATTCTAGTAAGTTTTTTTGACTTCCCCATATATATCTCCATATTAATTATTTCATATAACTATACTTACTTTTTCTTTAAGTTTATTATTACTATTTATTTGGTTATAATATAAGTTAAGTGAGTCAAAAAAATAACAAGCAGGTGAGAATATGAATTATATAATATATGATTTGGAATTTAATCAAAAAAATAATAGTTCTATAGAAATTAATAACAACTCTATAGAAACTGAAGTTAATAATAGCTGCAATATGCCTTTTGAAATTATCCAAATTGGAGCATTAAAACTCAATGAAAACTTCCAAACAATTTCTACTTTTAATACGCTAATTAAACCCACTGTTTACAAAACTATTCATCCCTTTGTAGAAAATTTAACTAAAATAACTAATGATATGGTTGCTTCATGCAAAGATTTTGTTCATGTTTATAACGATTTTCTAAAATTTATTGGCCATGATGAAATAACATTCTGTGTTTGGGGAGGAGTTGATATTAAGGAACTTGTAAGAAACCTAAAATTTCATAATTTATCTACTTCGTATGTTCCTAAGTACTTTGATATTCAAAAATATGCTTCGAAATATCTTAAAGCACCGGGAAAATCTAGAATTGGTTTAAGAAATACAATCGAGCTTTTAAATATACCAATTAAAGGTGAATTTCATGATGCTTTTAATGATGCTTATTATACTGCAGAAGTCTTTAAGCTTATTCATAATGATAATATGAAACCTATAATTTATACCCCTGCTCCTCCTAGAAGAATATCACAACCAAAAGAAAAAATTGATACTTTCTCCTTAATAAATCAATTTGAGAAAATGTATAATAGAGAAATGTCTGAAGATGAAAAATCCATAATAAAGCTTGCATATATGATGGGTAAAACTAGACAATTTATACTTTGAATACATATACACAGAAAAAAATGCTAAATAAACGAATCAGAAATATTAGCATAATCAGTACTTATACATATAGATACGTAATATAATATAGTGAACTAAATAATAAATAGGAGATGCATATGTACAGCACTTCCCTAAAACCAAAATTTTGGATTCTTATTGTTATTCCCGTTATTTTTTTATTTGGATCATTAATGCATTTTGCATATGATTGGAGTGGACAATTAACTATTGTAGGTATTTTCACCCCCGTTAATGAAAGCATTTGGGAACATTTGAAGCTTTCTATATACCCAACTTTTCTTTGGTGGATTGTAGGCTTTTTTAGCTTTAATGATAATAATGTAAGTACCTACAGATGGTTTACATGTTGTGTAATTTCAGTTATTATTAGTCCTATTGTTATAACTTCTTTTTATTATACTTATACTGGTGCGCTTGGAATACATTCATTATTTCTTGATATATTTTCTTTGTTTTTAGGTCTTCTTATTGCCCAGTGCACTGCACTTCATATATATAATAAAGCTAAAATAAATAAATTCCACTTTTATCTATCCATGTTAATAAGTCTATTAATATTTATTTGTTTTACAATCTTTACTTTTTCTCCACCTAAATTACCTATATTTATGGATACTATTACTCAGCAATATGGAATTTAATGGTAGAACTTTTGAGAAATGATTTACTATAAACTCTGTATATCTTTTATTAGCTGTTTAAATAACTTTAGGTACAATCAAAAAAATAGTAACTTCCTTTTATTGAGAAGTTACTATTTTTATATTGAATAATTTATTATTCAACTACATGCCTTAAATTTCAGATAATTTCTTTAAATGTTTTTCAGAAATTTCTTTTACCTTATTTACACGCCTTGTGTATTTTTCAACATCTGCAGCATGCTCAGTAGTCATCCATGTCTTAACAATTTCCATTGCTATTGCTGAACCAATTATTTTTCCACCAATACAAAGAACATTTGTATCAGAATGTTCACGTGCTAAACTTGCACAGAATGGATCTTGGCAAACTGCTGCATATATGCCATATATCTTATTTGCAATCATAGCACTACCATATCCAACTCCATCTACAAAGATTCCTCTATCAGCTTTTCCTTCTGCAACTGCCATTGATGCAGGATAAATGTAATCTGGTAAATCACAAGCATCTTCACTATGAATTCCAAAATCTATCACCTCATGTCCTTGTGATTCTAAATATGATTTTATTTCCTCTTTCAATGCAAATCCTGCATGATCATTTGCCATAGCTATTTTCATAATATGTACCTGGTTTCTAAAAACGTAAAAAACGATACTATATAACATTTATTACAATTTTTCATCTTATCCATTAAGTAAGACGGTAGCATCACAGGATTCAACTACTAAGAAAACCAGTTTTACCTCCTTTTTATTATTATTTTGTGTCTATTTATCTAAATTTGTTATTATTTTTAGTAACTGTTGCTACCTCCAATTTAAAAGTAGATTATTTTATACTTCTATTTTACTTCTTTTTAACGTTTAATTTCAATCATTATCTTATTTTTTTCAATAAATTTTAAAAATAACCTACGCTACTACTTTGATTAAATTAAATTTTATACTTCTCTAAATCATTTTTAAAGGTTTCAGTAATACCTTTAAAATCATGTATATTATCTATAAGTTTTTTAATTTCATTAGTATAGTTTATTACACTAGCACTTACTTCCTCTGAAGATGCTGAATTTTCCTCTGCAATAGCAGCTAACGATTCTGTACTATCATAAACATTAGATATAGCATCAGCTTCAGTATTCAGCTTATTTATAGTCTCTATCATAGAATTAGCTACACTTTGTACTGATTGGTTAGCTTCAAAACTTATATCTCTAACAACTCCTAAGCTATCAGTCTCCTTTTCCAATACATCATACTGAACATCTATCTGTCCTACTAAAGATTGTATTTCATTAACAAATTGTTTTAAATTAGTGTTAATTTCTAAAACCGCATCTTTAGACTGTTCAGCTAAAGCTCTTATAGACTCAGCTACAACAGAAAATCCTTTACCCTGTTCACCAGCTCTAGCTGCCTCAATAGATGCATTTAAAGCTAATAAATTAGTTTGTTCAGATATTCCTGAAACTATAGACACAATACTAGTTATATCTTTAGCTCTGCCTTCAAGATTGGTTCCTTTAATCTTAACTTCATTAAATTTCTCTAAAGAGGTTAAAATGTTTTTACTAGCATTATCTACATTTTCATAGCTGTTATTTATCTTTTGCATTGCCTCTTCAAGCTCTAATTTATTTGAATTTTCATTTTCAACTATACTCCTTAAAGCTTCAATATTTCCATTAAGTGCTTGTGCTACAACATCTGTATTCTGAGCTTGCATAACAGCACCATCCGCAACCTGCTCAACAACACCACTTATTTCATTAGAAGTATGATCCATAGATTTAGATATTTTATTTATAGTATCCACAAAAGTATTCATTTCATCTGTAACACCTTTGAATCCAACAAAATCAGCTTGTATAACTTTTTTATGGCTTTTAAGAAGATCATAAATCTCCTCAAAGAAATCATTTGTTATAATTTTGCCATCAATATTATATTGATTATGTATAATCCGTCCAAGTTCTTCTTTTATTTGACTCATAGGAGACATCATCAAAGAAACTCCTGCAAATGCTCCAATACCAGCTACAGCACTACCAATTATTGCTTTAATAATATTATCCGTACCTAGCATAGGTAAAAATACTATTGCTGATATTATAAATGTAAGTAACCCTACTTTAACTCCGAAGTTTTTAATAAAACCTAAAGAAAGTAATCTATTAAATAAGTACTTTTTACTATAATATATGTCTTTATTAAAAATTAGCTTTAATTTTAATTCATTTTCAGTTCTTGATATCTCTTCTATATTTACTTTTTCATTAAAATATTCACAAGATCCATCTAGCATACCAAGAAAATAATCGAACATACCTCTAGAAGAATTATAGCTAAATACAGCTTCCCTATTTGAAATAGGCTCAATTAAGACTAAAGGTGGCTTTGCTCCTATGAATTTCTTTGTCATTACTACATGTACATCAAACATCGATTTTAAAAATGAATATACATTGTCATGTTTAAAAAATGCAGGATAGTCCTGACTGAATGATTTTATGTTATCTTGTCCAATTTTTCTCCATAAAACTCCTAATTCCATGTTTTGGCTTTTAGCTATGTATGCTATTATTTTTTTTACTTCTCCATCATCAACATTTTCAATAGGTGAAAATATTTTTCCACTTCCCCACCCAACATAATCCATTGCCTCATTAACAGTTGAATCTCCAAACAGTTTTCTATTGGTTCTCATCCAAGTTGCTACAACTGGACCTTTCATTTATATCCGCCTCCTTTGTCTGTTTATAAAATCTTATTTTATTTAACCTTAAGAATTTTATATTATAATTATATAACAATTAACTAAATTGGTATACTATATATTAAACAATATTAATTGTTATTTAATAACTTATCATTTGATTTGATTAATTTATGAATGTATGCTTATATAAATATTTTCATACTACTAAAGTGTGCTTATAAATTTGATATCTATACTATTTTATTGACATTAAATAAGCAATATGGTAAATCTAAATAATACTACAAGTATTA